>Ga0115558_1002395_pt1 | contig 11162 bp, 6 predicted proteins | sample COGITO_mtgs_1104_4_FD_87279 | JGI IMG/M metagenome (GOLD analysis project Ga0115558, IMG submission 87279) | Pelagic marine microbial communities from North Sea - COGITO_mtgs_110426 | ecosystem: Environmental > Aquatic > Marine > Epipelagic | place: Germany:Helgoland, sampling site Kabeltonne... | reverse complement strand
TGACTACATGAGAGCTTCTAAAGAAGGGATGAAAGTCGAACATCAGCGAGTGGGGCTTGGAACAGTAGGTAAATCAGAAGGTGATAGCGGAAGTAAAAAGGCTACCATTAACTTTGACGAATATGGTGAAAAGACGCTGGTATTAAAATTTGCAGAACTTCGAAAAGTCCAATAATGAGAAAAACAATCCCCATAATTGGAATGCTCGCACTATAAAATAAGATTTCGTTACTTTTGTAATCGAAACCATATACCCAAATACCCAATGTTAAATCGCTTAAAAATGGTTGCCAACAATAACACCCCTCGATGGGTTGTGCTTTGCATAGACATAATTCTTGCAGTATTCTCTGTTGGCATTTCTTATCTCCTTATTGATGCAATCAATTCAAAAGATCTCAATATTTCAGATTATTTATATCCACTACTAATAGTTTTGGGTTTTAGAGCGTCAGCCTTTTTTATCACAAAGTCTTATACTGGTATTATAAGGCACACGAGTACTCAAGATGCTGTAAAGATATTCTTAGCTGTCTCTTTGAGCACGCTAAGTTTATTAACCGTATTTTTTGCATCGGTATACCTTTTTAATGTCCCTTTTGAAAATGCTTCTGTCGCCATATTATTAGTGGACACCTTTATTTTGATTTTCCTATTGTCTGGGTTTAGGATAGCTTTTAAACTGCTATACAATCAGTACGCTCCGTTCAATAGAAACCTACCTACAAAAGAAATAATCATTTATGGAGCAGGAGAGGCTGGTATTATAGCTAAGCGAAGTTTTGAACGAAACGATAAGCTTGGTCGTAAGGTAATCGCCTTTATTGATGATAATCCGAAATTGCAAGGAAAGTCTGTAGAAGGCATAAAAATATACTCCTCAGACAACAAATTTTTAAACCTCATCCGTGATGCAGAGAATGTAGAGGTAGTTATAGCCATCAGTAAAATCTCCTCTGTAAATAAGAAACGAATAATAGAAACGTGTCTAGCACACGACATTCCTGTTAAGACGATTCCTCCTGTAAGTGCTTGGATAAACGGAGAGTTTAATCCTCAAAATATTAAAGCGGTAAAAATTGAAGACCTTCTAGAACGTGAACCTATAAAACTACACAAAGGGAAAATTAATAAAGAGCTTCAAGGGCAAGTAATACTAATCACTGGCGCAGCAGGCTCAATAGGGAGTGAAATCGCCCGACAATGTGATAAGTTTAGTCCTAAGCAGATTGTACTACTAGATCAGGCCGAAACACCTCTCTACGACATTCAGAACGAACTTCAAGTAAGCAAAAACATCGAGATAGTAGTGGCCGACGTATGCAATACGGCTAGATTAGAGCGCGTCTTCTCTCATTTTAAACCTGCTTATGTTTTTCATGCAGCAGCTTATAAACACGTACCGTTGATGGAAGACAACCCCTATGAGGCTATAAATACCAATGTATTCGGGACTCAAAATGTTGCTAATTTAGCAGTCAAGCATAAAGTTAGAAAATTCGTACTCGTAAGTACAGATAAGGCTGTTAATCCAACCAACATAATGGGTGCATCCAAGCGGATAGCGGAAATATACGTGCAATCCCTCAATGCCAAACTAAATTTAGATACTGACTGTCATACACGATTTGTTACTACACGCTTCGGAAATGTTCTTGGAAGTAACGGGTCTGTAATTCCACTTTTCAAAAAACAACTAGAAGCTGGAGGACCACTGACTGTGACTCATCCAGACATCACTCGTTACTTTATGACTATACCCGAAGCTTGCCAGCTGGTATTAGAAGCAGGTGTAATGGGTTCGGGTGGTGAGATATACATTTTTGATATGGGGGAATCTGTTAAAATTGTAGATTTAGCTCGAAAAATGATCAAACTATCTGGCTTTGAAGAAGGAAAAGATATGGAAATCAAGTTTACGGGACTTCGACCTGGCGAGAAACTCAGAGAAGAGTTACTAAACAATAAAGAAAACACTATAGGAACTCATAATCCTAAGATAATGGTAGCCACGGTTCCAGAGTACAACTACTTGGAAGTGAATAATCTTATTTCTAACATGTATGCTGAAAAAGATAATCTCACGAATAGAATGCTAGTGAAAACAATGAAAAAAATAGTACCAGAGTACATTAGCAACAACTCAGTCTACGAGGAGTTAGATAAAAAATTTATTGATTCTTAATCCAATATAGGATCAGAAGTATTGATCCACTTTGCATTCTCTTTAATACCCTTTAGTCTTTCTGTAATCTGCATAAGTTCTACAGGAGCTTCTTCTCCCTCAAATCTTACTGTGAAAGTATCTTTCTGGTTCATAGAATAGCGAAGGATTGTTGAAGGCATATCGGAATAACCTGTTAAATATTCCTTATCATAGGTTTCCCACTCACCTTTTTTAGCGGTGCTCAAGACATCACAAACGATATCTGTGTCCAATGTAGCTTCAAATACACCTAGACTATCCATAAATCTTCGGACATCTAACATCGCAGCACCGCTGCCATCTATCGTCAGCGTATATATAGGGCACTTACCGAAACAAGCTGTTTGCTCCATCGATACGTACGCTTTTCTATTTATTTTTTTACAAACCCGTCTGGAGGAATGACAAGAAATAAAAAACGCCGCAAGTAGCAGCGTTAGTATATGTGTATTTTTCAAGTTCGTGTTATCTTAAATCTATTTCAATTACCCCTGGCTTATCCTTTGAGTTAAACTTGAAGTAGCTTTCGGCAATGTCCACATTAGGCTCAAAATCAGTTATTATGTACGTAGTAACCAATCCATTCTTACTAAACACACTCATTTCCTTCACCTTGTTAGCCAATTTATCAATGCCTAGTTTTACTAAGTAATATCCTTTGTTCTTGTCCGTAGGCGTAAGTTCTACAACATCGAGTGTATTCGTTCCATTTGTTACTTGACCAGCATATTTATGCATAAATCCTTTTTCGTAAATGGTAAATATTTCAGAAGGATTAATATCCATAGACTTTGGATCAAATTTCGAAATTTGTACTTCGTTCGCATCTTCTAGGTATGTCCATATTGTCTTACCATCACAGAAAATCTCCTGACCTGACATAGTGACTCTAAATTTCTTACCTTTTTGATAAAGCGTTCCCGCTTGTTTAACCGTAGCATCTGTTTGCTTATTTCTAATATTTACCGCAAAACTTGCTTTTACAGACTTATAGGTCTTGTAGGTTTTACTCAGTTTATTAAGTATAGCTGAGCTTTGATTATCTGAAGATGATGAATGCAAGAGTGTAGGACTTAAAACTACTGCTCCTAAAACTACTGCTACTAGTAAAAATCTTTTCATGTTTTTATTATTTCTAATGTAGGTTATTCAAGAACTGTTCCAAAGCGTATTCATCTGGAAGCAATACCTTTCGTGCCTTACTGCCCTCAAAAGGGCCTACAATATTAGATGCTTCTAATTGATCTATCAAGCGGCCTGCCCTATTATATCCTACTTTCAGCCTACGCTGAATCAAACTCGTGCTGCCTTGCTGGTGTTGAACTACGATACGTGCCGCATCTTCGAACAGCGCGTCTCTATCATTTGCATCAAAATCAGATACCTCTGCATCTGAATCTTCTCGCACCTCTGGCAATAAATGCGCATCTGGATATCCACGTTGATTTCCAATAAACGCAGTGATAGTGTCCACCTCTGGTGTATCTACGAAAGGACACTGCAAACGAATCATGTCACTTCCGGTAGAGTAAAGCATGTCACCTTTACCAATGAGTTGATCTGCTCCATTTCCATCCAATATAGTTCTACTATCAATCTTGCTACTTACTCTAAATGCTATTCGTGCAGGAAAGTTAGCCTTAATGGTACCTGTGATGATATTTACAGATGGTCGCTGTGTGGCGAGTATTAAATGTATACCAATAGCACGAGCCAATTGAGCTATACGTCCTATAGGGTGCTCTACTTCTTTACCAGCAGTCATAATGAGGTCCGCTACCTCATCTATAATCACCACTATGTAAGGCAGAAATTTATGTCCCTCTTCAGGATTAAGTTTACGTTTTATAAACTTGGCATTATACTCTTTTATATTTCGTACAAGTGCACTCTGAAGAAGAGCGTACCGTTCATCCATTTCCACACACAAGGAATTTAATGTCGTGATTACTTGCTTATTGTCTGTGATAATAGCTTCTCCTTCCCCTGGCAACTTAGCCAAGTAATGTCTCTCGATCGTTTGATAAAGTGTAAGTTCGACTTTCTTTGGGTCCACCATTACAAATTTCAACTCTGCCGGATGCTTCCGGTAAAGCAGCGATACTATTATGGCATTCAGTCCGACAGACTTACCCTGACCAGTGGCACCGGCCATCAGTAAGTGCGGCATCTTAGCTAAATCTGCTACAAACACCTCATTAGATATGGTCTTACCAAGGCATACGGGCAATGCAGCATCAGAATTTCTGAACTTTGCACTGTTAATAGCCGAGTACATACTCACTATCTCTGGTTTTTTATTAGGCACTTCTATTCCGATAGTACCTTTACCGGGTATGGGCGCTATTATTCGTATACCCAATGCGGCAAGACTCAGTGCTATATCATCTTCTAAGTTTTTTATTTTGGATATACGAACTCCTGCCTCTGGTACTATCTCAAAGAGTGTCACCGTAGGACCAATAGTAGCTTTGATACTTGCTATCCCTATCTTATAATTATTCAGCGTCTGAACAATCATATTCTTGCTCTTCTCTAAGTCTTCCTTACTGACCTCGGTCTTATCTCCTTCCCCATACTTATTTAAAAAATCGATTTTAGGAAACACATAATCTCGAAGGTCTAGTCGAGGATCAAACGGCTCATTAATACCGTAATGTTCCTTTTGCTTACTTTTATCTATCTTTTCCTCTTGAGGAGTATCTTCAATTTTAAGTTCTAAGTCATCCTCTTCTGCAGTATCATCAGCAGTGTTGGAAGTGGACTCGTCCTTTGATGCGACTATCGGATCAGCTATTGGCTCTTCAGACAATTCCTCTTCTGGTCGCTCCACAGTAAAAGAAAGATCTTCCTCCTCCTCTATCTCTGTAGTATCCTCGCTGCTAGGAAGTTCTATTTCATCTTTAGCAAATAGGGACTCTTCTGGATCTAACTCAGAATTATCATCGTCTTCGATTACTGGCGATGGTTTTGTTTTTAGTATGCGTTTATTCTTAATACTCTGTAATACATCTATGCTGAATGCTACGTATAAGAAAAACAAGGTAACCAACCCTAAAATCAGAACCATTCCGATAGTTCCTACTAGTGATTTTGAAAAGAGGAATACTCCATATCCAAGTAGACCACTCAGTAAGGGAAAAGTCTTGGAAAATAGGAGTGCACACACCAGAGATACCCATATTGCAGTGACCATAAGCTTGCTAGCTGTTTTTGGCCGTATTCTAAACTTACTATTGAAGTACAGATTAAATCCTATGATAAAGAAAATAGGATAAATGAAAAAAGCTCCGATTCCGAAGCCGTTATAGATAAAGAAATGGGCTAAAAATGCTCCAAGTTTCCCCATAAAATTATGTGGAACGAGGTTTCTAAAATCAAAAATAAAATCACTAATTCCAGAATTTAAAATACTCTGATCCGAACGCCATGTAAACAAGTAGCTTATCGAAGCTAAGAAAACAAAAACAGAAAAAAGCAACGTTAACCCTCCTATTACCTTATATACTAAGGTGTTATCTTTTTTTTCTTTGGTAGACTTCTCTACTTTCTTCTTTCCTTTTTTACGTAAAAGTCCCATCTATTTATAACTTTCGAAAGTAGCACTACCTTGTTGAAGTTCACGTGTTCAGTTCTACACACTGTGAGGTGGGTGTACTATATAGTGTAGCCACACAATTACTGCCTTATGAGTTCTACTGTGCCTTCAGCAAGTCTATCGTCTCGCTCACAGTTATACCCGTAGTCGAGAACCCAAAAATACGTTCCTTCTGGCATGGGCTCCGCAGATAACAAGTGACTGCCATCCCAGCCTTGTTTTGGATCAAAAGACTCAAACATTAGTTCACCCCATCGATTGTAAATCTTCATGATATACTTCCGTTGATTTACTATATCTAAGTAAAACGTATCATTCGTACCATCACCATTCGGTGTGAACACATTATACAGGTCCAAACTTTTGATGTATTCCACGAGCAAATCTGCACATAAAGTATCCTTGCAACCTTCAATACTCTGCACCGCTAAGCAAGCGGTGTACGTTCCTGTATCTTGACCATAGACATGAGAAGTACTTGCCGATGTACTAGCATTTCTGGTGCCACTCTTGGGATGATCAAAATCCCATACGTATGAAGTAGCATTTACTGAAGAATCCGTAAATATATACTCGCTGCATAAACCTTGTTCTTCAAAACTAAAACCTGCCTCTACAGAAAACACCTCTACATCATTGCTAAAGCTATCAAAGCAGTGTCGCTGAAATGAGGAATCAGGCAAATATGTTGGTCGATAGTTTACCGTAAAAAGACCTTCTTCCTTAAATACATATTTCAGATCTTTCTGTGAGGTGGTGTCTCGACCATTGAAAGACCAGTAATAGTCGGTATAGACATCATCACTTTCATCTGTTATAAGCACTGTATCACCCACACAAATAGGTTCTGGAATGTTAAATGACACCTCAGGAACAGGCAGGACTATAATTTTTCTATACGGGTAATCTCGTCTATTCGTATCTGGAAACAAAGCGGAACACTGGTATGTGTTACCTGCTGCTTCATTTACAAAACTATCACTGCCTTCTAAGTATATAAAGTACTCTCCAGGGGTATTATAGGTGAATGAAAAAACAGTATCCTTACTCGCATATATACTTGTCTGCGCTTGATCTCCCATTCTCCATATGAATGTCCGGGTATTGTTACTCCTACTTTTAAAAGTTGCCGTAAAGGGTACACAGCCCATAGTATCAGAGGTAATATCAAAATAAGGTTCTGGACCTTTTAGGTATACCGGGATACGTGCTGTATCAATACACCCTCCGTCTGTTTTAACCGCTAACGTTAGTGTAAAATTACCATTGGTAGAGTAATAGTGAAATGGGTTTTGTAAAATACTAGTCGTCGTAAAATCTCCAAAATCCCAATAATAGTCCGTAATAAAATCAGTAGATGCCCCTATGTCAAAATAAGACGAGTCAAAGAACTGAACTATCTGATCACACAAATAATCTTGTCCTGCAGACTTAATGGCGGCATTTATGCTTCCTACATCTATTAGGTGAGTAGTCGTGTCTTTGCATCCTCTGCCATCTTCCGATGCTAACCTAATCTCATACCTTCCTTTAGCTCCATAACTGTGCGTAGGAAGAGGACCGGTAGCAGTGAAACCTCCACCATCTCCAAAATCCCAAGACATGTTCTCTGGTCGATTTGGATCGCGCCAGTACATCCTCGGATTATCAAAATACAATATAGAGTCTCTGGGAGTGAAGTCTTTGTCCACGCACAGATTCACCGGTGCATTTATGAGATTGAAGTACCCTAACAACTGACTATTACGGTAGGTTGAATAACACCCATAGACATTTTGCAGTAGGGCGTATATATCATGTCTTCCTTGCTCAATATAGGTATGCAGTAAATCGGGCAAAGTGTCATTTTTGATCGTATCTGTGGAAAGCGGGTGAGCATTATCCCACGAATATTTTATAAAACTTAGTGTTTCACCTTCTCCTCCTGTATACCTCAATGTATCTGTGGCGGGTAAACATTCACCACCACTTATCAACTGAAAAGACGCTTTTGGCTCTGGAGAAAATCGGAATCTGTGATGATACCACTGTGTATCGTTGCAAATGCGAGAAGAATCTAGGTAAAAATCACTCAGGTCATGTGATCGATAGACTTTATCCGAACCTACTGTCATCGCTATCCCCAAAGTCACCCAACCATCAGGGTCAGCGACTTGCGGATACCGAATATCACCTGAAACGGGTTCAAACTTTTTACTATCCATAAGAGAATCCGTACAAACGGAAACTCCTCCATCGCAAATATCGTACTCTAGTCGTATGCCATACTCCTTCTTAAAACCAGTACAGAGTCTCTTTTGTGTCCACTTAAACGAACTGTAATCAATAGCTACAGAAGTATAGACTCCCTCACTTGCCGATTTACACCCAGAAACAATATCTTCTACTTCTAGAAAAATAGTATAACATCCTGTATCAGAGTATAGGTGCCTTGAATTAGGGTTTGTATCCAAATTACAGTTATTCCTCCATCCAGTGCAATTGGACGCGTCCGAATCATCAAAATCCCACGAATACTTTAGTATGGCATCAGGATGTTTGATAGTTTTACCTATCGTATAAACAGTATCCATGGACAAACACTGCTTAGCATTTAACACTACCACCTCTGACGATACTCCTTCCGAGCGTATTTGGTGAAATTCTGAGACCTGCACACAATTACCTACGGTCAGGCTTAGTCGGACTAAAAAATCTCCTGGATATGGTGGAATTACATTTTGCACCAGTCCTGAACCAGCAATCTCTATAAAATTAGAGTCTAGGGTATATAGAATCCATTGATAGTTCGCTCCATTTATCAGTGCGTTACTAAACCTAAAAGCTTCTGGAAAACACTTGATAGAATCTAAAGGAGGTATAACACTTGTCTGAAACTGAAATATATTGATTGGAAAAACACGGGAATATGTCGCCTCACAGCCATTTTTTAATTTCACTGTTAGGGTAGCCCTAAACGTACCGCTAGAGGTATATTGATGACACTCTCCACTCCAGTTTGTGGTATTGGTAGTGCCGTCTCCATAATCCCATTCGAAACTTTCTATATCGCTTAACTGTGAGGTAGAATCATTCGTAAAACAGACCTCTTGATAATCACACGTTGCTTTTTCTGTTTTATGGCTGTAAGACACTTCATAGTCCTTCAATACATTGATATCCTGCTGCCACTTATCTTCACAGCCTTTGTCATTTACTACCTCTACTATTATCGTATACGGGTTATTGGCTATAGAAGGGTACGAACCATAACACACGCTCGGATTAGAACCCGGTGATAAACTACTGTTCACACTCCCATCACCCCACAGGACTGTACGCTTAGCGTACCCCGTGGTAGTACTCCCCATAGTACTCTTATCCGTAAGACAAATATCTTGATTTAAGAAGCAGTAGTTTGACCCATCTAAAGTAAAATCTGCTGTAGGTAAGTCATGTACCGTAATGGTTTTAGTCGCAGACTGAGTAGTGCCACCGAAATTTACCGTCAAGGTTACGGTTACCGTACCCGCAGCACTGTAGGTATGAGAGGTAACGCGCTGTGTAGAACTCGAGTTATCTCCAAATGCCCAACTGTAGCCAGATGCAGTACCCGTTATTACAGGCTCAAACGTAATGACATCGTTTAGACAAACTTCCGAACGAGACTGTATACTTACAGTTTGACCATAACTACTTAGGCTCAGTCCAACAAAAAGGATACAATAAAGAGTTATTCTGCAAATCATACGTCTTCTAGATGTGCAAGCTAACGAAATAGTTGTTCAGTTTTGTAAACTGAGTATCACTTTTTACAAAAACTTAAAGTTTCTGCCCAAGTATTTTGCGGTGTGACCAAGCTCTTCTTCTATTCTAAGCAATTGATTGTATTTCGCCATTCTATCACTTCTGCTTGCAGATCCTGTTTTTATTAATCCACTGTTCATAGCCACTGCTAAATCCGCTATGGTGCTATCCTCAGTCTCACCACTTCTGTGTGAAATAATATTGGTATAGCTATTTTGAGTAGCTAAATTTATAGCATCTATCGTCTCAGTAAGAGTTCCTATTTGATTCACTTTTACCAAAATAGAGTTAGCTATACCTTCATCTATACCACGTTGTAATCTTTTTACATTGGTTACGAATAAATCATCTCCTACCAACTGTACTTTGTCTCCTATCTTTTCTGTGAGAGACTTCCATCCCGCCCAGTCATCTTCATCTAATCCGTCTTCTATACTTAAAATAGGATACTTTGCACTCCAGTCTGCCCAGTATTGTGCCATTTCTTCGCTAGTCAGTTTTCTTCCATCTGATTTGCTAAAGGTATATAATCCTGTTTTCTTATCGTAAAACTCAGAGGTAGCTGCATCCATTGCTATATGAATATCTTCTCCAGGTTTGAAACCCGCAGCTTCTATCGCTTCTAATACTGTTTCTATAGCTTCTTCATTGGATTTGATGTTTGGTGCAAATCCGCCTTCGTCTCCTACGTTAGTACTGTATCCTTTTTTAGATAGTACTTTTTTCAAGTGATGAAAAGTTTCGACTCCCATTTTTAAAGCTTCAGAGAATGTGTCTGCACCTGTAGGCATAATCATAAACTCTTGAAAATCTATAGAATTATCCGCGTGACTTCCTCCGTTGATGATGTTCATCATCGGGATAGGAAGCACATTGGCATTTACACCTCCCAGGTACCTGTATAACGGCTGTCCACTTTCTTCTGCTGCTGCATGCGCACAGGCTAAACTTACTGCTAGCATCGCATTGGCTCCGAGGTAACTTTTATTCTCCGTGCCATCCATAAGTATCATCTTCTGATCTATATGTACCTGCTCAAACACATCTTCACCTACTATTTCATCATAGATTTCAGTGTTTACGTTACCTACTGCCTTCATAACACTCTTACCCATATAGTTAGACTTATCTCCATCTCTTAACTCTACGGCTTCGTGCACTCCTGTACTAGCACCGCTAGGTACTGCAGCTCTTCCAAATGCACCACCTTCTGTGTATACATCTACCTCAATGGTCGGATTACCTCTACTGTCTAAGATTTGTCTTGCGTGTATGTGTGATATTTCGCTCATGTGTTTATTTTGATTTGAGTTCTAATTTTTGGTGTAATGGGCCCAGGATGGCTGCTACATGCTAAACCGTCTTGTCGACCACGAAAATTTAAGTAAGCTACAATGCTAATCTATTTTTGCAAGTTGTGCAATTAAAGATGGTGTTTAAAAGATAGAAAAAAGTGAGTGGATAAATACTCACTATCAAACAGTCATCGGTACTTTTTCCCTGAAGTCAAAACACTCGAACTGACAAGATGCCTTCAAGGCATTCTTTAATTCATCATGTTCACAAAATCAT
>Ga0115558_1002391_pt1 | contig 11181 bp, 7 predicted proteins | sample COGITO_mtgs_1104_4_FD_87279 | JGI IMG/M metagenome (GOLD analysis project Ga0115558, IMG submission 87279) | Pelagic marine microbial communities from North Sea - COGITO_mtgs_110426 | ecosystem: Environmental > Aquatic > Marine > Epipelagic | place: Germany:Helgoland, sampling site Kabeltonne... | reverse complement strand
GTATGGATCCGTCTCCTGGTAAAATGGTGTCGGCTCGGTCAGCGCGATGGACTCTGGCGACGGCTCCGACACCTCCTCGAACCACAGCTTCCGTGGGATGAACCGGGAAACTTCAATTCCATCGGCGCCGATGCGGCGTCCTGTGGCGAGGTTCTTGAGCTGGTAGGTCGTCTTGGACGCACCGCTCACACCATACCTGGTGGTGGCGAATCAAAAAGGATGTGAGGAGAGAAAAGGAAATGGAACAACGAGTCTTACGTGGTGCCTTCTTTGATAATCGACAGCGCGCCCGGGCTGGCCTTGTGGTCGGTCGTGGCCTGATTTTTGAGTCGAACAAAGCGCGGGACAGGCGACGCGGACACAGGCGACGCGGAGACAGGCGACGCGGAGACAGGCGACGCGGACACAGGCGACTTGAGCAGATTCGAAGCTTTTTGGAAGTAAGTATCGATGGTGCGCTCCGCCATGGTGCTGTAGGTGATTTTTGTTGTAGGAGCCAACAATAAATTCCGTCCATAAATATTGGCGATGTATTTGACAAAATTAATCCTCTATTTTTTGTGGATTAATTTTGCTATATTGCGATGAAATCGAAAGAGAAAGTCAGTATCTAATTCTTAGTTTTCCGGTAAAGCTCTAAGGCACACATCGCACCAACTACCTGCGAAAGAATGTAAGGCATCACGTCATTCAACGGTTTTTTGCCGGCAAACGCCATTGCGATTGTCACCGCGGGATTGAAGTGTCCGCCCGAGATTTTTGAGCCAGCAATAATCGCAATGGCAAGGGCCGCGCCAATCGCAACCGCATTTTTCGTGACGAGAATCACATACACAAGAAATAGGGTGCCAAGTAATTCAACAATATATTTGTTCATTATAATATATTGCTTAGATTATAATAATTATATTACACACTCCATTTTTTGTTGCCCTATTTCGCATCGCGATACATTTTCTTGTTCTTCTCGATGAGACGCTTCACGCGCGTGTAGTCAGAACTGTCACGAACATTTATCGAAGGGGAAACCTTTTGATCAGTTGTCAACGCTTTACGAATGACCTTTCTGTCTGACGCACGTCCACTGCTAGTATCAACCAACGTCATTATGTATAAGGAAAAGAAAAAAATAACATCTAACACACATTTTATTCATAATCGCATTTTATTATTGGTTCGAATACTGCTAAATCAAACTACGTCATAATTCGTGGTGCGACATTCATTGTAATCAATTCCTGGAACATGAGTTTACACGCATAAGGAAGTTCAACATAGTCGAAATCAACACGATTATCGCACGTCCTACAATGGTGAACGTGTTTATGATCATTGTAAGCAGCAATCATGCCGCAACGCTTACATACGTGAACCCTAAACGCATCAGACGCATCGTATAGTCGTTCCTTGTTGAATCTCGACGCCCCATGTGAGCACATACAATCACGCTCCATTTCACCATAACGGAGTCCACCGTCCCTCGAGCGCCCTTCTGCCGGTTGCCTTGTGAGATTCACCATGGGTCCATTGCTGCGACTGTGATGTTTGTCGGATACCATGTGCTTAAGTCTCTGGTAAAACACCGGCCCAATAAACACCGACGTTTCTAGTTGTTCTCCCGTCATTCCATTGTAAAGGAGCTCGTTCCCCTTTGACTCGAACCCAACATTCTGAAGGTCCCTACAAATGTCCTTGATGTCCAATTTGCCAAAACTGGTGCCATCTCCAAATAGACCCAGTTCGAGAAGCACCTTTCCAAGCAAGGTCTCTTTCAGTTGGGCAATCGTCATGCGCGATGGTATTGCGTGAGGGTTGATGATAATGTCCGGTTTCACTCCATTTTCCATAAACGGCATATCATCTTCCGGAATAATGTTGCCAATGGTCCCCTTTTGTCCGTGACGACTGCTAAATTTATCGCCAATCACCGGCTTTCGCACAGTTCGAACGCGCACTTTGCAAAAGTTATATCCGTCTCCATTCCGCTCCAGATAATTCTTGTCGATGTAGGACTCCTCGTTCGTGCGGAAGAGTCGACTTTGGTCTTCATATTTCATCACCTTTGTATGATCATTGCGCGCATCTTTGATTGGTAGCATCTTGGCGATGATGATGTCGCGATTTTCAACCCGCGTATTTTCGGGAATCACGCCCCGACTATTCACCTTGTCATAATTTCCATACTTGATGCCCTTCGTCTTAGACGGGTCAGGTTTACATCTCACCTCTTCGTCGCCGTGAATTTTCCTGTCCTCATCCTTTTCCGTATGGTATATTGTGGCTTGGAACATTCCGCGGTCAATCGACCCTTTGTTGAATAGGATTGAGTCTTCTTGATTATATCCAGTATATGTCAAGATTGCGACAATTACCTGGCTTCCAGATGGCACCTTGTTGAGATGCATCATATTCATGATTCGCGTTTCCACCAGAGGACGCATTGGATACGTCAATACATACGCGGTCTTATCCATCCGCGTATCGTAGTTGGTAACGTACATTCCCATTGCTTGTTTTCCCATTGCACACTGGTATGTGTTCCTGGGCGACTGATTATGTTCGGGAAATGGAATGCACGACCCAAGAATACCAAATATGGTGCTTGGATGAATCTCGCAGTGCGTATAGTGATAGATATAGCCTCCCTTCGACGTCTCCAAATGTCCCGGCTCCATCGAAATCATGCTGTGGCTTTGTTCTGCCGCATCGATGTACTCAATGACCGCATCATCGCACTTCAAATCTGTAAGCAGATCGTTCCACTTGAGTTCGCCAGTTCCGAGCAGTTTGACATGTTTCTCTTCGAGAAATAACCGGTTCCCTTCTTTCACGCGAAGAACCGGTCGTGTGAGTCGTCCCGCATCATTGTTCACGTGAATCTCCTTGGTTTGTGTATTGAAGATGATTGAAGTGTATATGTTGAGAATCGCCTTGTGTTTTTTCGTTTTCAGCCCACGATACAATTCAAGAGGCGACTTCGCGTTACCAATCCAAGCACCATTGATGAATACTTTTACCCCGTTTCGCAAGAATCCGCGCTCCATAGAATCTAGCGGATGAACGTGCGGTTCGATGAAATCGTATAAAGCCGTGCTATTACACGGAATTGTTACATGCGCCATATAGCTCAAGTTCTTGACCACACCGACCGAGCCGCCTTCCGGTGTTTCTGCGGGGCATATGAAACCCCACGAACTGTTGTGCAACTTTCGAGGCGGAATCAACTTGCCACTTTTATCAATCGGGGTGTTCACGCGCCGCAGATGGCTCAAACTCGATATGTAAGTGAGTCGGTTCAAGACCTGCGCCACACCAACCTTGTTGCTGCTCGTCTGCTTGATACCAAAGTCGCCCGTCGCAAGTGCCCGTTTCAAACCGTTCTCAATTGTCGTGGACTTCACGACCTTGTAAATATTCGTGAGATTGACAATGGATTTGTAATCCTCGGTTGCCCGCCACGAACCATTGTTTATCTCGCGAACGATCTGTTTCGACATATCCTTCACGAGTTTGTTGAAATAGTTTCTGAACAAGTTGTTCAGGAGTGTACCCGTTAGGTCAACTCGCTTGTTCAAGTAAGAGTCGCGGTCGTCTGGCGGAGACCACCCGAAACTACATCGCAGGAGTCGATTTGTCATGTAACCAAGGAAGAACTGTTTTTGCTCCAGGGTCTTGCAGTGCGGAAACAAATCGTCTGTCAATACACCAATAGTGAACTCGCGCTTCTTCCGCGCACCAGTTTCCTTGTCCATGTTCATCGGCGTATACATCACATGTCCGGTAATGTAATCGATCGCGGTTTCTTTCGTGAGGCATTCACATGACTCTTCGATGGCACCGCGGAGCGCAAGCATGATGGTGGTAGTCTCGTTCCCCTCATCTTTCGTATCAAGGACAATATGACGACAAATATCCTCGTCACTTATGATACCAATTGCTCTGAACACGATGAAGAGTGGGATTGGTGTCTTGATTCGCGGAATTTGTAGCGAAATCGCATTTCCTAGCCCGTTGTTCTTACTGGAGATAAACATGCTTATTTGCTTTGGTGAGATACACTTGAAGTCGGGGACAGATTTGATCTCCGCCATCCAACTCCACTTGGTGTTGTTCTTAGCCACATTGAAACACTGGACGCGATTCTCCGCAGCACGCTCTTGTCCGAGACACGTCTTCTCCGAACCATTGATGATGAAATATCCACCAGGGTCCATATGACATTCTCCCGTTACGCTACACGGGACATGCTTGTATTGTTCAAGCACACATACGGATGAGCGAAGCATTATCGGGAGCTTTCCAATGTGTACCCCAGGAATGTTTTTGTAGAACATTTGTTCAGACTCACACTTATCTCCTGAACGCACAATGTATTTGATATTCATATCCAATGTCATTACCGAGGAGTATGTGAAATTCCGCAACCTCGCCTCTTGCGGAAACATCAGTTTGGTGGCACCGTTGTTTTCGTGTATCTGCGAACGATGAATCCCGAATTTATCAAACGTGATGAACATTTCCAACCGATACTTATTGACCTCCGGAACAAAGTCATGCTCGGACTTCACGTGTAGAGGGTTGAACATAGCAATCGTCTTAGGTATCTGCACTTGTACGAAATCGTTGTATGATTCAATCTGGTGCCTCACTGCTCGCTGCAAATGCGTTCCCGAGAAATACGATTCTATTACCTTCCACGGGGCACCCTTATACTCGGCACCCTTATACTCGGCACCCTTATACTCGGCACCGGCATCAACATTGTTGGTTTTCTCATTCTGTGATAATGACATCATCTCTGGTTTCCCAGACATAATCTGTTGTTTTTCATTTCAATTTATCTTTAAATCGTAACAAAATACATTTGGGGTTCCAACAAAGGAAGTTTTGATAATATTTCAAACGCATTTGTGGAGATAATAGTATTTTTTTCACATAATGTAGTTTATATGGAACAAAAGGTAATCAAATTGAACCCGGCGTTCTTGAACACCGGACAATCAAAATCCGAAACCAGAAGTAAAAAGACAAAATCAATGCAAAAAATAAAATCAAAAACCAATAGTTTAGGGGAGCATAAACTCAGGAAAAAATTAATGTCGCGAATTCACGAGTTCCAGGCAAGAACCGAAGAGAATGCTGAAATAGGCCAGGGTTTTGCTTCCAATTCTGCGGTGAAAGATGTGAAAGACGAGATACAGGTGTTCGATACTGAATTCGACAACTCGATCGGGTTTTTAAAAGAGTTAGCGGAACGAAAAAAACAACGGAAGAAAAAAAGAGACACCATCAAAAACAATCACGGATATGTCAATAAGAATGCAAATGATAAAATCCGTATAAATACTGCGAATCTTACGGCACCACCAGCACCCGTAGCACCCGCAGCACCCGTAGCACCCGCAGCACCCGTAGCACACATCGCAACCGTAGCACCCGCAGCACCCGTAGCACCCGCAGCACCCGTAGCACCCGCAGCACACATCGCACCCGCAGCACACATCGCACCCGTAGCACCCGTAGCACCCGTAGCACCCGCAGCACATGTAGCACCCGAATTTCCACGGCATAACCAGACAATAAAAATAAAACCTCCTCCACCTTACACCTGTTTGAAGAATTCACATTCCGCAAAACCAACGTATCGTCAGTGGATGACACGCGGACACAACCAACCAAACGACGGAAGTAATAAAGAAAATATCAAGATTCACCAGGCCGTCCGCGCGGATGAACCGTCTATTCGAAGTACTAAGTTAGCAGAAATAAAATCGCAATTCAGCGCAACAAACAACAAACAAAGATTGCCGCGCAAAATGCCACGTAAAATCCTCCGTAAAAAGATGATGACCGTGAAACATAAATTGGGGAAAAGCGGACGCAAAGTGTGCGTGCTAATTAAAAACCATAAAACACGCAAACAAATCCAACACGAATGTAGCGCTCTAAAACAAACGAAAATATCAGAAATCCGAAACTATCTTAAAAAACACAATCTGTTGAAGGGTGGAAGCGTGGCACCCAATGATGTTCTCAAGGCAACCTACGAACAAGCTATTTTGGCAGGAGACGTGGTGAACAAAAGTTACGATACCCTGATACATAACTACAACACCAAAGAAGATAAATGAATAGTATAAAGAGTTGCGGGATTAATATAATAACTATGCCCATTGCGGAAGAATATTTAGCCTACACAGCAAAATGGAAAAGAGAGTTAGGAGAGAAAACGATTGTATTAATTCAGGTAGGTTCTTTTTATGAGGTCTATGCGCTGCGTGATCATAATGGCAATATAATAGGAAGTGACATAGAAGAGTTTTCGCGCATTAACGATATGGTAATAGCGTCCAAGTCACGAATGTTTGTAGATAAAAAGCAGGTTCTAATGGCGGGCTTCGGGTTGGCCCAATTGGACAAGTATGTCAACAAAATGCAAGAGCGAGGATATGCCATCGTAATATACAAACAAGACCTACAGGCAAAAAATACAACGCGAAGCCTAGACCAAATAATTTCGCCAGGAACCTTTTTCTCTCCAGATACCGAGAATATATCGAACACGACAATGTGTGTTTGGATAGAGCGGGTGAAAGCCGGAAGGTTCCGCAGTTCGACTTCCATGACAATTGGTATCTCGACGCTCGATATATTCACTGGAAAGAGCACGATGTATCAGACCGAATTGCCATATCATCACAACCCCACTACATATGATGACTTGGAGAGATGTGTTGCCATACACCGACCTATGGAGTGTCTCATTGTCTCGAATATGGAAGACAAAATCGTAAATGATATTGTATCCTTTACGAGTCTTGATAACACAAAACTACATATCATCGATCCCGAAAGTGAAGGTGTTATGGCAAAGCACGCTTCGAATGCCACGAAGCAGACCTACCAAAAAGAACAATTCAAACGCCTCTATCCCGATTTCTCTGAGGAGAGGATTGTCGAAGCAATCATGCAATCCCACTCGCTGGCCACGCAATCTTTCGTATTGCTTCTCGATTTTGTGTGTCAGCACAACCCCCATCTTGTAAGTCGTCTTACCGAACCATCGTTCGAAACGGGGGCAAACGAGTTGGTTCTTGCGAACCATTCGCTGACGCAATTGAATATATTAGAGGACCAACGTCATGCTGGCAAACTCCGTTCAGTTGGAGCATTTCTCAACAACTGCGTCACCACGATGGGCAAGCGAAAATTCAGTTACGACCTGCACCACCCTATCACGAATACGGTGATGCTCAACGAATCATACGAGGTTACGTCTTGTGTAATGCGGACGAAGGAATGGCTCAATTACCGAAATGAACTGGTTGGTATTCGCGACCTCGAAAAGTTGTCCCGCAAAATCGCAATGAAGCGTGTAACACCCAAAGATATGGCGCTCCTTTGCGATGATTTACAAAAGGTTTTGAACCTTTGTGAAATGACAAACGCAGAACAGAGTGGTCTAGTAAATGAATACACTATGAAAAACGGAGAACCGTCTGCCTATTCTAGCGATATAATCAAATCGCTGGAAAGCACCTTTGAACTTGATAAATGTCTTCACGTAAATGATACGTCGGTAGAGAGAATAGCAAACATGAATACCCAACACATGACGTTCATCAAATGTGGTGTGTCCGAACAAATAGACAGTCTCGTGAACGATTGTTTGAACAGTCGTCTTCAACTCGAAGCCATCGTGTCGGAACTTTCCGGAATGGTTTCAATTGTTGAGGGCAAGAGCAAGGGCACCAGCACCAGCAAGGGCACCAGCACCAGCAAGGGCACCAGCACCAGCAAGGGCACCAGCAAGGGCACCAGCACCAGCAAATATGTGAAATTACATGAAACCGCAAAATCTGAGCCAATGATTATGGCAACAAAACGTCGCATTACGCTTTTGAAGTCCTACATCAGCAAACTGAAAGACAAGACAATACAAATTGAATATATTGCTCATGATGGTACCACTACATCATTCGATTTGAATTTGGCCGAACTCGATTACTGCACAATAGGAACGAATAAAAAGGACGAGATTATTTGTAATAATGTTATAAAGTCAATAACTTCCAAGGTTCAAAAGTCAGTCGACGATCTGGCAATCGGTATTAACACGTTTTGGAGGGACTATGTGGATGGATTGGTGGAGAGATTAGACGCAATGAAAGTGATTACATCTTACATCACAATGATGGATGTGTTACAATGCAAGGCATATACCGCACACAAGTTTAATTATTGCAAACCGGAAATCGTAGAGGGAAAAGAAAAGGCGTTCTGTTCATTCACTGGAATACGCCACCCGCTCATAGAGCACATCCAAACAAGCGAGGTGTATGTTACGAACGACCTTACACTTGGAGACGTCGAATCTGAAGACGGGCTGCTTCTCTACGGAACAAACGCAGTTGGAAAGACTAGCTTCATCAAATCGGTGGGCATTTCCGTTATCATGGCGCAGGCTGGTCTTTTCGTTCCGTGCGCATCATTTAGGTATTCGCCGTATACCTACATATTTACGCGAATATTGGGGAACGACAATTTATTCAAGGGTCTCTCGACATTCGCGGTAGAGATGTCAGAACTCCGCACTATCATTACACTATCAGATGAAAATAGTCTTATCCTCGGCGATGAATTGTGTTCTGGAACAGAGAATGATTCGGCGCTCAGCATATTTACGGCAGGTATCGAAACGCTTCACAAAAAGAGAAGCACGTTTATGTTTGCGACACACTTTCACGAGGTCACCCATTACGACGAGGTGACCTCGTTGGAAAGACTGAAGTTCGCGCACATGGCGGTGCTTTATGACCGTGAAAATGACACATTGGTATACGACCGAAAACTGAAGGAAGGTTCGGGTAATACGATGTATGGATTGGAAGTATGCAAATCGCTCAGTATGCCCGAAGAATTTCTCTCGCGAGCACACGATATTCGCACAAAATACAACAAATCCGCGCAGGGATTATTATCGCAAAGTGCGAGTCGTTACAACAAAGGAAAATTTGGCGGTAAATGTGAAATATGTAATGTGAACCACGCAACAGAGGTACATCATCTACAGCACCAAGCGCGGGCAGATACAGAAAACGGTTATATATCAACATTCCACAAAAACCATCTCGCCAATCTCATCAACATTTGTGAGAAATGTCACACAAATATCCATCGTGACAATAAAGAACACCGTGTCCAAAAAACAACACGCGGATACAAAATAGTCGAAATTTAATCTCTCCACCCATTGTATATAAAGTATGGTCAACAACGCAAATAATAACCATCCATCTATGGTGATCTTACCATTGGTTATCATATTGGTCGCATACATATTTACATTGAACAAATCAGAAGAGTTCGCTAGGTTTATGAGCGTTTTCAATGAGAACATCGAGAAGGTAGTATTCATTATTTTGGCAATGTTGGTTGGAATATACTTGCTTCGTATGCATGGTATTGGTGCGGAAGCATTTTGTGGTGCCGATAATCCGTCGCAGGAGGATGAATGGTGCAAATCTCTTGTGTCGGGTAAGAATTGCACCTCTACGAGTTGCTGTGTTTTGTTGAATGGAACGAAGTGCGTTGGTGGATCTAGCAAAGGACCCACTTTCTTGACGAAGAACGGCGCAAATATCGATTTCGATTACTTCCAATACAAATCCAAAAATGACGGTTCTGTTCAATGTAGAGGAAAATGTCCCAAATAAGTATACTCTGTCATTTAATCAATATGCAATAAATTAATTTATAAAAATTGATTTATATAATATTAATCACAGTTATATATATCAACTATGATTATTCCCGTTAAGTGCTTTACGTGTGGCAAAGTCCTTGCGAATAAATACCGCTATTACGAACGTGAGGTGCGCAAGAGAAATATGGCGAATTCGGCAAACGTAGACGATGTTGTCTATCTTACCGAAGATAATAAAGACAAGACGCCCAGCGGAGAAGTTTTAGACAATCTCAAATTAGACAAGATTTGTTGCAGGAGGCATATGTTGACACATGTTGACATTGAATAAAAATATAGCAATTATATATACGTATTGATGGGTCGTTCTAATTACAGACGCACGAAACGCAAGAGCACGCGCACATACGCGAAGCGCAAGAGCACGCACGCGAAGCGCAAGAGCACACGCGCGAAGCGCAAGAGCACGCGCCGGCAACAGAATGGAGGTCGGAGCACATTTCTTCCTAGTGATATGGTGAACATGACCCGAACTATGTCTTCGGGTCTCGGTGGCGTAATGGGTGCCATAAAGGGCGTAGAATTGGCACCGCATCCTGGACCAACGCTAGGACATCTTATTTCCAGATAAACAAGACAATAATATATTTCATTAATTTCATTATTTTATTATTTCCATTCGATTTTCGTTTCATTTTATTTTTTCCTCGCGCTATTATATAATGAAACTCGTTAAAAAGATTCAGAAACTTTGCACACCGGCATACGTTTATTTAGTAATTTCGGTGGTTGGTATGATTGCGATGATGTTTCAAAACGCAGGAAATACGAACACCTACTGCGTAGGAAACTTTGAGTGCGAGGTTCCGAATACTGCCGCGGTCTTCATTGCGGAGGCGATATATATCGCGTTCTGGACCTTTATATTGAACGTGCTTTGCAAGGCAGGTTACAAGAAGGTGTCCTGGTTCGTTGTCTTGATACCATTTGTTTTGATGGCGATTCTTATTGGCATGATGATGTTGAATGGTCTTCGTGTTTAGACAACATTACAACATTACAACATTACAACATTACAACATTACAACATTACAACATTACAACATTACAATGTTTTTATTCTTACAATGTTTTTATTCTTATTATATTATCTTGCTATCTCGGTAATAATAAGAAATACGGTCTAAAAAATAGTGAATGTATATTATATATGACTGAAGAAGAGAAAGGGGGGGAAATCGATGCCAAAATGATTGACATAGAAATGATAGACCCAACTGATGCGGATGTGGACGCGGACGCACACCCAACTGATGCGGATGCGGATGCGGGCGCAGACCCAACTGATGCGGATGCGGATGCGGATGCGGATGCGGACTCAAATAGTATAGATGTAGATAGAACAAACCTCTTTGTGGAGAGAGTGGTTGACAAATACTTCGAAGACAACCCCGACTCATTTGTCAAACATCATC
>Ga0115558_1002376_pt1 | contig 11203 bp, 16 predicted proteins | sample COGITO_mtgs_1104_4_FD_87279 | JGI IMG/M metagenome (GOLD analysis project Ga0115558, IMG submission 87279) | Pelagic marine microbial communities from North Sea - COGITO_mtgs_110426 | ecosystem: Environmental > Aquatic > Marine > Epipelagic | place: Germany:Helgoland, sampling site Kabeltonne... | reverse complement strand
GTTACGGGCATACTGCGTCCAGATGGATCAGCGTACACTTCCTTTCCTTCGGGACATACCGCATTTGCATTTGCTAGTGCAGAGTTTCTCAGACAAGAGTATAAACATAGAAGCCCGTGGTACGGTATAGCCGGTTATACCGTAGCTACTACCACCGCAGGATTACGGATGTACAATAACAGACATTGGCTTACAGACGTAGCAGCGGGTGCTGGATTAGGAATACTTAGTACACAAGCAGCCTATTGGATACACCCGTGGTTGAGCAGGCATGTATTCACCCAAAAGAAAAGTACCGCTAGCATACTCCCGCGTGTAACTCCAAGGCAAGTAGGTATAGCTTTCAGTGCTCGATTCTAACAAAAGTTTAAATCACTCGTTTAGATACTATGGATTTTAGCACAGCAAGCTTAATTGTAGATTTTGGATTGGTTATTCTTATCTGGATGGTGCAGCTAATTGTATATCCTAGCTTTCTGTATTACGACGCGAAGGCGTTGATCACGTGGCACACTAGATATACGCCACGTATTACGAGTGTAGTCGCTCCCCTTATGCTGGCTCAATTGGGTCTGTCTATGTATGGGTTATATCAGGGACTTACGCTAAGCGCCATAATCTATGCTCTCCTTGTGACAAGTATGTGGTTAATGACATTTCGCATATTCATCCCCCTACACGAAAAAATTCAGCGTGGATTTGCTACCACAGAAGTACTCCAAAAACTCGTACGCATAAACTGGTACCGTACCGCAGTTTGGACTGCTTTGTTTTTAATCTCGTTATTTTCTTAGCCCCAAGTAGCTGGATTCTCTCTCCACTCTGCAAGCTTAGCTAAGTCTTCTTCTTTCACATATCCACTGGATACAGCCTCTTCTATCATACTGCTATAATTCCCTAATGTGAGGTACTCACAGTCTGCATCCTTAAAATTATCTTCAGCTACCTGAAAACCATACGTGAAAATAGCGGCCATACCCATCACATTGTACCCCTCAGCTCTGAGGTACTCTACTACTTTTAGGCTACTTCCTCCTGTGCTTATGAGATCTTCTAGCACTACTATTTTAGCATCTTTATCTACCTTGCCTTCCAGCTGACGCTTGAGTCCGTGGGCTTTAGGCTCTGGTCTACAATACGCATAACTTAGCTCCATCTCTTCTGCCACCAATGCTCCCATAGCTATACCTGCCGTAGCTACGCCTATGATCGTATCTACTCCTTTAAATTGTTCCGCTATTTTAGCAGAAAGCATCTTTTTTATTTCTCTTCTATGCGATGCATACGAGAGTACAGTGCGGTTATCACAGTAGATCGGACTATTCCATCCACTGCTCCACTTAAATGGATTATCTGGAGATAATTTGATTGCACTTGTTTCTAAAAGAATTTTGGCGATTTTTGCTTCTGTATATACCATATAACGCAGGCAAATGTATCGAATTTTTCACGGTAAGCACCGTATTTTTCTCTCCAATGATGAACTTCACATTGAGAAATATAAGCCTGACTTCATTTTTAAAAAGCCCAAGGAAGAGCAGATCAAAGAAGCGCTGAAAGTCAGTAAAAATGCTACCAAGCCACTTAAGATATTACTCCTAGGAAATCCTGATAAAATGCTGAAGCGGGTTATCCTTGAATTCAAGTACAAAATAGCCGCCGGTGGAGTGGTAGAACATAGCGATGGCAAAATCTTACTGATGAAACGACTGGGTAAATGGGACTTACCAAAAGGAAAATTGGACAAGGGTGAGACTATAGAAGAATGTGCACTGCGCGAAATCGAGGAAGAAACGGGTGCAAATGAGCTTTCTGTACAGTCTTCTTTTGCCGAGACCTATCACACTTACTACCGCAACGATAAGTGGATCATAAAACACACGCATTGGTATATCGTAGCATGTGCGGATGGCTCCCACCTCACTCCTCAGCTAGAAGAAGACATAGAGCAGGTAGCTTGGGTAGATTTCAGCACGATAGATGTCAATACTATCAATACTTATCCCGCTATTCGAAGATTGCTAAAACTCTACAAGCGTAGGCTTAAAGCCCTTCAGTAGATCTTAACTATTGATTTCCTGGTAAATCTCCGCTGGCACGTACTTCTCGTATGCACCATTGTACCTAATAAGATCCCGCACTATAGTAGAACTCACAGAAGCATTTTTCTGATCACTCATCACGAAAACACTCTGCACACTAGCTGTTAGATCCTCATTCACATAGGCGATTTGCTGCTCATACGTGAAGTCCTGCGTAGTACGTAGTCCTCGAAGTATGAACTGTGCACCCACAGACTCTGCGAAAGTAGCTGTAAGACCCTCATAGTGAACCACACTTACGCGCGCATCATTGGCAAAAAGTTTCTCCAACCAGGCAGTGCGTTGTTCCAAAGTAAAAAGATGCTTCTTCCCGCTATTTATGCCTATGGCCACTATTATTTCATCAAACATCTTCAACCCTCTATTTACTAGATCTAAGTGACCGTTGGTAAATGGGTCAAAGGTGCCTGGGAATATTGCTTTTTTACTCATTACTGTCTTCAAAGTTAAAAAAAGAAAAGGTACTCTGCCCATACTCTCTCGTTTCTACTATCGCGGGGTGCGATACTTGAGCCATACTCTGATGTTCTAATATGAAGAGTCCATTGGGCAATAAGCAGTCTCCGTTGCTTACGGCGTCTATTAATGCATCTATTTCCTGCTTCTGGTTATACGGCGGATCCGCAAAAATAATGGTGTACTTTTCTTCTGTCTGCTTCAGGAAACTCACACACTTTGCTTGCCTTACTTTTAATGGAGCATTTAGCTTGTCTACGACCTCTTTGATATACGTGATGCTCTTACGATTTAGGTCTACCGCGGTGATATCCTTCACTCCTCTGGAGCAAAACTCTAGCGCCATACTGCCTAATCCACTGTAGAGATCTAGCACTTTCAGATCTTGGAAGTAGTAGCGTTGGTCTAGCACATTGAAAAGGGCTTCTTTCGCTCTATCCGTAGTTGGCCGAGCATGGGGCATATTCTTTTGAGGGAATCTAAATCCCTTGTACTCTCCACTTATAATACGCATTCTGCAAAAAACTGAGCCAGTTCATCTATATCAGTGGAACTTCCCGTACTGCACAAGTGCAGCGGTGGCAGATAGTTCTGAAACATGACTTGGTACACGGCATGTTCTGCTTTACTACCTACGAACCCAAAGTGCAATTTATCTGCGGGCAACTCCAATTGCTCCACGGCTAGCATAATATAATAGAAGACTTCATCCTTAGTATCACTTTTATACCTATTGGTCAATACGAGTCTACCCTCTTTCCATACCAGTAATGAAACGGTATCATCATAGAGCCAATAATAAATGGCATTCTCATAACGCATAGCTGCTGCATAGGTATGCATCAGGTGTATATCGGAATGTTCTTGTGGGTTCACCACTTCATGGAGCAGCTCCTTAGTCACGGGAGTAGCTTCATACACTATCGTAAAGTCATTGGTACTTTGATGCTTGAGCTCCTGATGTGCTTGACCAAAATTTGCTTGAAAATAGCTACTGTAGCTCTCATCAGCAAGCGGAGTAAGCGTGGCACGAGCAGCGACACTGATGGTATCTGTTGTGCTAAAAATAGCTCCTTGCAGTTCGATGGGCAGCATACTGGAGCTACCGTTATCTGATGAAAACTTTAGTATGTTATCCTTACTGAATACGGTAAATACCGAGCGGGTAGGATACAAAAAGACTACGAGCTTATCGCTTACAGCATTGTGATAAGACGACATGGCAAAAGTCTTTTACTTATCCCAGTTACCGTTGTAGTTTACTTCAAAGATAGATCCTACCTTGAGTGGTTCTTTCTTCTTCTGACGCTCCTTACTAAATGGCTTCGGATCTACGATCTCAAATACAGGAACAGTCACTGCGTTCTTTTTGATCTCACTAGCAGCCATTTTAAACTGAAGTGTATCGTGAAACGGCACGTATTTTAATTGTGGGATGTCTACGTCACTGAAAAGTGAATCTTTTATACTCACCATCATTTCAGACGTCTTGAACACGGTAGTTGAATCGTCTTTATCCCCAGATTGGATGAGGACTCTCATCTGGCCATTCTCCATGAAATCCAACAACTCAGGAAAAGTACTAGCAAATTTTCCTTTCTCATCTTTGTACGCTATCTGTCCATCTCTAAGCAGTTCTAATTTCTTAATGACTGCGGCTTCCTTTATAGCTACTTCTTCTTCATACTTGATGTCTGAATAGACCGTATCAAAAGTAAGGTAAGAGAGTACGGCGATGATAATGAGTAAAGCGATTCGGATTGCGTATTTCATGTGATGCGTTTGGCTTAATTCTTAGATGGCAATATTACGCAAAATGAATTAAAAATATTTTGACGGTAGTAATTTTAATTTAGGAAGCGTATGGTTGGGTATAGGAGCGAATCCACACCACCCAAAATAAGGAGCGGTTCTCTAGCGGTTAGCTGGTATTTCATAGCAGCATAAAACATGAACAGAAGAATTAACCTCTATTTGAATTACACCTGTCCTACTAATTGGGATGTCATCAATGTCCTAAAAGTTATTAACTTACTTTTGATGACAATTTACAATTTATCGAAATGCAATTATCTGAAAATAATATTTTAAAAGAAACTAGAGTTTTTTATGATAATTCGGGAAATATTGAGATTTGCAACAAGATTAATATTCCTTCACGTTTAAAGTATAAAGCTCAAGAATTGGCGATTAATCATCTAAATCTAAAGGACATTGGGGAACTAAGAGATAGGTTCGAAGGACAAGCTTATTTAGACAAACTAACCTTGAGTATTATGTCATTATATGTACTAGAAAAAACGGTAAATAGGAAATTTCTAAATCTAGACAACTTTAAAAACAAAAGAAATTTCAGCAATGAATATGTAGATATTGTAGATGACAAATTCAAGCTTTTTACATTTTTTCTTGGAGAAGTGCCAATTAAGAGTGGTACGGACGTTAATCCATTAATCGTTATTGGTATTTCCCCAGATTTGAGATTTGGTTCAGTTTATGGTTATATAAAAGATTATTGTTTAACAGATAAATCCTTATTTAGGTGCGTCAGTAGTCCTGTACAAAAGAATCGAAATATGTATGTAGGATTTAATAAATTAATAAAAATTGAGAATCTTTTTATTTAACACGTTCTGATTTAGAAAATCATATAGTATTTTCCTTCCTCGATTTTATAAAATGCTAATTTGTCGGTCCCATATTCTTCTAAAGTTTCCAATGTAACAGGTTCGTACTTTTTTAAAACTCCGCTTGTCTCTAGTTTTCCCTTTAGCCATATTCCAAAAATCTGTAAACTGTTTTTTGAACGGATATTTTTATAATAGTCTCCTTGAGTCCTCATTGGTATAATCAAACCATCATCAGTATAAGCAAGGAAATCTCCTTTAGGATAAAATGGTTGAGAATTCAAATCATTACTAGCAATCAGTTCTATTTCGTACCAAGGTCTTGGTTTAACTTTACCAGTTGACCGACTCCATCTACCTTTTCCAAAATAAACATTTAGATTTGATTTTTCCTTTTCTGTAACTCGGTTTAACGGGAAAACAAATTTTGGTAGCTTTTCTAAAGAAATTGAAGAAGAATCATAAGTTTTTAAACTGGTCCAAAGTCTTTCTACTTTATCAAGAACAATTTTCTTTTTACCAGGAACTGTTATATCAGCTTGGTCTATTGATATCGAGTAGGAAGGTGAATAAAGGTCATTTAAAAAAGCTATTAAATTTACTTTTTGATTATCATCTAAGGTTGGTACCGTACATTCAATATTTCCTTTAGTACCACTGGCGGAAAAATTTGATGAACCAACGTAGATATTTGATGTTAAATCTTTATCAAACTGATATACTTTACCGTGGTATCTTCTGCCATTAGTTACAAACACACCTGAGTTTTTGTTGTAAGCTTTTAGAGAATTATTCAATTTTGTTACTGCATTTAACTTTTTTTGACCTAAACCCTCATAAAACGCCATTCCTAAAAGCAGTCTTGATATACCACCTTTTTTTGCAACTTCTATAAACGGTTTTTCAAAAGCATTAATGACGTCAAGTGAAGCATAACCTGATGCAACTGTTATATTATTTGACGTCTTAAATTCTTTGTCCAAAACATTCCGAAAGTCGCCTCCGTATTTGTGAATATTAGTATGCATCAACCTTGATGTTTTCTAAAAATGTTTTAATCTGTTTTGCAAAAGGATAGATACCTGAAGGTGGAACAGAATTACCAATTTGTTTTCTCACTTCTGTAATTGTGCCCTCAAATACAAAATCGTCTGGATAACCAAATAATCTTGCTCTTTCTCTGTTTGTTAATGGTCTTGGTTCATCATAGTGATATCCCCAAGTTCCACCACCACCAGCAGCAATAATAGTGGTTGACGGTTTGCTAGGATGCAGTCTGCGGTATACGTGCGAAATCATTCCTTTCACATAATGTGGCGAATCTCTTGGAATATCAGTAAAATTACCCCCTGGTGGAATTAACTTTAATTTTTCAATAGTACCAGCTTGTATGTTTTGATGCTCGTTGTTATGTTTTACTTTCTTTACTCCTTCCAAAGCTTCTTTAGCTGTTAAATAGTTATCTGCGTCATTTGTTGGTGCGGGTATGTCAAAAAATGTATCTAAATCTTTTCTTACTCCAATAATTAAAACCCTTTGACGAAGTTGAGCTACACCATATTCGGCAAAATTTACTAAATGTGCAGTTGTATTATAACCGTAATCTCCAGTTTCCGAAAAATCTTTAATTATTGTCTTTATAGCTTTCTTCTTATTAGCGGTCAAAATTCCCTTTACATTCTCTGCAACAAACATTAAGGGTTGCTTTTGCGAAACAATTTCAACAAAGTTTTGATATAAATTACCTCTGTCTGTCGTTATTCCACCTCTTTTCCAAATCATAGAAAAATCTTGACAAGGAAATCCACCAAGTATTAAATCTGCATCTGGTATTTGAGAATAATCTAATTTGGTTATGTCTCCACAGACAATGTGGTCTCCAATATTTTTTGCGTATGTTTCACACGCTCTTTTTTCAATATCATTAGCCCATTTTATATTAAAGCCAGCTTTATCAAATCCTAAATCCATTCCACCACATCCTGAAAAAAGTGAAATAGTATCGATTTTCGCTTTTTCTTTTGATTTCTTTTTTGATTGATTAATTGGTGGCGCATACAATCTCAATTGTGGTTCTTTGACAACGCTCATATTTTCTATATCTGTACTCATCTATGTTAGTTTTGTAATTGGAATTGATTTTAGATATTTAATTTTTTTTTCGGCAACTTTAAGAACTTTACTCGCACAATCTTCATCTGCAATTTCATAAGCAATTTTATCACTAATGGACTGAATTAAAAGCTCATCCTTATCGAGTTCTAGAATTTCAGCTAATTTTTCCAACATTTCTTTTGTGGGTTTTCGCTCGTTTCTTTCGATTTTACTCAAGATTGCCTGATCAATATCAACAAAGGCAGAAACTTGCCTTAGAAGAAGTCCAAGTTCTTTTCGTTTGTTCCGTAAAATTTGTCCGATTGTTTCCATTTGAAAATTATTTATTGACGACAAGTGTCAAATATAGTTTGTCAAATTTTGGAAAGCAAGAGATTTAGATTGTATTTTCGGAGCATTGGAAAATCTTAGCTCATTTGATTTTAGAGCGTCAGATTCTAGCATTGATAAAAACCGAAAGTGCTCAAATATGTAGCAGGTGTGGCATGAATCACAACGGCAGTCCGTCTAAAAACCAATACTTATTTTCATATTTTTGGTAAAAATAGTAAAAATGAAGTAGACTCAAGCATCTAAAATCTTCGAAAGATTCTTCGTCTTAACAGGCTGCATTAAAATGGCACTTCCGATTTCTGCAGGATGAATACCCTATCTAAATTTAAGCAGCGCTCTTTCAAAACTTTCAGAGAATTACTACCGCTTCAACCATGGACCAAATCTACCTTAACGGGTTTATCTTTTTATTCTCTACTATTTCTTAAGCACTAAAATAGTGTGAATATCCTGCTCTAGCTCTTTGTTATCAAAAGGCACTTTAAACATCTTATACTCCTTAAAACCGTACATCAAAAACAGGGATTTTAAATGGCTATAATTATGATAATAAAAATAACTCCTATCTCCACTACTTCCTGTGATATAGCCCGATCGACTTTCATCGCCTTCCACAAAGCTTACATATAGTATACCACTCTCATTTAGCAAGTTATTGCAATCCTTAAAAAGCTTGCTAACATCCTCTTTCGATAAATAAGGGATGCAAAAGCCACAGATTATTCCATCATAGGTTGATTCTAATTGGTCTATACGTCTGACATCCATAATTTCGAAACTAGCCATTGGATTATTCTCACTAGCTAGTGAAACCATATTTGGAGCCACGTCAATACCATGAATCTTAAGGTCAGGCCTTTTAGATAGCAGGTACTTACTAATATTCCCTGGCCCACAACCTATGTCCAACAACCGCGGATTAGATACTTGTATAGCTTCAGAAAAACAATCATACGTATGGTCATAGATATCCAATTCCATAAATTTATTTTGGTACAGTTCTGCTATTTTGTCCCACGTTTTAAAAGTTTCTTGGTATTTATTCATATCGCTTTGTTCTTTTTATGTTTTCTACTCTTTTGCAAGAGCTGGGCTTGCAAGTAAACTATTTCTTCCTTCATGATTTCTTAACACATAATGCATCCTCTCTGCTTGTTGTTTGGTGAAGATATTCATGATGTCATCGTCACTATAGTTCATGTAGTTGCCTATTATTATCGACTCTTCCGTGCATCCCTTAAATGAGTTCCTTCCAAAAACTACAACATCGACTGCAGGGGTGTCATCACAATAATCATTAAACTCACAGTCCTTTCCTCCCCACGTATGCAATAAACCAAGAAAATGTCCCATTTCGTGTGTTAAGGTTCTACCATATCTCGCGTGGCAAACAATATCTGATTCGCCAAAATGTATCCAGTTCACTAAAAGACCCTCAGCATCTCCTCACCATTATGAATTACGTGAACAACTACAGGTAGCGTTACTATATCAGTCCCAATAACCGGAGGTGAGGGTGCATCTTGACCAGGTAAGATATTGTCTACCTTCTTACACGCCGAGGCTATGAAGCTCAGTAAAATGCATAAAGCATATTTTCGTTTTATTCTAAGTGCCATGTTTACCGTTTTTCAAATGCCTATATATTTTGTGCTTTAAACGCATTTAAAACTTTGCTACGGAAAAACTCTTCTAGAGTCAACTCTCCTGGAATAAAGATAATATGCTTTGAATACGGCGTTACCATTTCTGAGGCTAAACTAGTTTTTTCTATACGTATAAATGAAATTAATTACTTCGTCTGCAAAAGCTTTTGGTTCTTCGTAGTTTGGAGAGTGAGCAGAAACCTCAAATATTCGCAACGCTTTACTTTCATTAGGTGTTCCTAGCTTATTATAGGTGTCTACTGCGATTGAAACAGGGAAAACGCCATCATGTCTGCCCCAACAAATCAGTGTTGGTAGAGTAATCTCATTCAACCTATCCTGAAGATCTAGGCCTTCATCAAGAAAGGAGAAATGATACGGAACGAAAAAATATGCAGTAGAAATAGGTGAATAGAAAAGTAAATCTGTAAAGGGAATTTCCAACGAGTCGCTTTCAGGGTTAAAATCGTACCCATTAGCTGCACCCACGAAAGAATAATGCGCATTGTCGTTGATGCCTACTAAAGGATGGTCTTGATACCAATCCAAAGCAAATTCCCAAAAATCAGTATCTTCATTTTCTTGTATTTTATCCTGCGCGTAACTCATAGTTATATCACGCGATAGCGCATTGGCAGTAGTCCAGCTATGTCCGCCATCCACTTCAACCCATCCACTAACCTTGTGTTGGTTTTCCAATAGATAATTGGTACCTAAAGCACCTCCCCATGAGTGTCCCATTAAGAATATTTCTGGCTCATCGTATTTATCACTAATAAGAGAAATAACTTTATCCAAATCTGCTGTAAACTGATCTAAAGTCGCATCTTTCATAGATGGATTCCCTTGACTCATTCCGCACATTCGCTGATCCCAATAAACGATAGCAAAATGTTCCTCAATTTCCTGATGGGATGGAAAAATAGTGTAATACTGAGACGACCCTCCTTCAGGACCTCCGTGTAGAAAAAGAACAAATGTTTTAGATGCCTTATTCCCTTTTACCCAAATTGGCATTTTAGCGCCTTTACTTTCTAAATAGAAGAAATCTCCGTCTGTTAAAAACTCACTCTTCTCACAAGAGTTTAATGTTATCAGGGCTGATACCACTAGAAAAAAAATACTACTTTTCATGCTTCTTTAAATTAATAATGACTCCTGTATTGATTGCCAAATGTGTAAGGTAATAGCCGTTGAACGGTGCCTTCCAAAACAACTCGGGCCTGAAATAATACTCAAATCGATTAAAGGAATCTTTCTTGAATTTATATCCCAAGCCTAAAGCTACTGAAGGCATTATTTTGGGTTCACCAGTATTGCTTTTTTCTACTACAGATCCGTTTGGTAATACCTCATATAGACCCCCGCCGTGTACAAACTGATGCAGGTAACCTAAACCTATGAATTGGTCTAAGAAAAGACCACTCTTAAATTCCACTCGCTGTCCCCATTGTCCACGTATGAATAGTGAGGTATTGTTGCGCTTGTGAGTATAGCCACCTACGTTTCCTGCCAAAATCATTTTGTGCCGATCAGATTGATGAGGGTAGTACTCTACCCCTACATTCATCCCAGCATGAGTAACTGTTTCGCCGTAATAACCTAGGTTAATGGCCAGTTTATTAAGTGGTACATCCTGTCCAAATGATTCATGGAAGAATGACAAGACGATACATATTTGTGATAATTTTTTCATTGTTATATATATTTATGGTTTACTACGGTTAGTTAACTGTTTGGCTCGCCCACATTTCTGAACAATAGCATATCCTTTATTTTAGTTGACGCGCCATCGTAAAATCCATTTTCCCCTTGAAAATCTACTGGATTGCGGAAAGTACCAAAAAGATAGTCATAGATAGGGAAGTCAGAATAATTGTATTTGTGTTCTCCTCTAGCGTGGTGCAAGGCATGCTGCTCTGGT
>Ga0115558_1002366_pt1 | contig 11240 bp, 10 predicted proteins | sample COGITO_mtgs_1104_4_FD_87279 | JGI IMG/M metagenome (GOLD analysis project Ga0115558, IMG submission 87279) | Pelagic marine microbial communities from North Sea - COGITO_mtgs_110426 | ecosystem: Environmental > Aquatic > Marine > Epipelagic | place: Germany:Helgoland, sampling site Kabeltonne... | reverse complement strand
TGTACCGCTCCTACAACAATGGTCACATGGAATTTGACCTGACCGTTGCCAAGGTGTATACAAAATATAGTCAGGATGATATTCGCTGGATTAGCGCTATTGAGGTGAGTAGCCAAGCCACGCCGAACCGCGTAGTGGTGTGTATTTTTGTGTAACTTTATCATTGACCTCCTCCCCCTCGATACCCCTCGATGCCCCTCGATGTCACAGTTTGACAACGACAGTCAGCGCTTGATATTGATAATTGATGAAAGGATTTTGTGCCTCAATGCGGAGACGGGAGAATTGATGAGCTTGTTGCAGAGGTGCCACGACGCTCCCGTCACGGGCTGCGTGTGGTACAACCGGAGCCAATACTTCATTACTTGCTGCGCTGGAGGGAAGGTGAAGGTTTGGGCGATCCATCATGACGGGGATATGGATTACGGGAGGCACGATTACGCTCTCTTACATGTATTTACGGGGCACACGAAGGCTGTCACTGCGGTCCAGCTACACCCGATGAGCGGATTGGCAGTCAGTGTCAGCTTAGATGGCACCTTGAGAGTTTTAAATCTCGAGGCGCTGGAGGAGATTTATATGCTGCAGATCATGCAGCCGCTCATTTACATGAAGTGCGTGAACCTTGCTGGGATCAGCATGTGCATCGGGGCGAGTGCTGATGGGATAATACGGGTGTGGAGCATCAACGATTGCTTGGGCTTTTTTAATGTGTGTCGTGCCAAGTGCCAAAAGCGGTATTGCTCTTATGAAAGAGGGGAGGATATGGTGGTTTGTGTAGAGAGCGGAGAGGATGTCAGAGTTTTCACTCAGAATGGACGTCTAGTGAGTAACTTAGTGCCTGGGCAGCTCGTTGGGGGGATAAAAACTTGCAGGTATAGTATCGAGAGGGAAATGCTGCTGGTAATGCAGGAGGGAAGGGGGAAGGGAAAGGTTCTCATAAGTGCGTTCGACTGTAGAAACATCCCATGCAGTCATATATGTACGTTTGACGATCCCGCAAATGTCTACGAGGAGCTCGAGCACTCCACGTGTATGTTTTACGCGGACATCGACGTGGCGACGATCACTGACTTTGTTTTCAATAAAAGTCAACGAAATAGGCGGACAAGTGTGCTCAAAAAGAAGGCAGCAGTGGACACGATTATCAACCCAAATGCGAAAGAGATGGGAAGCGCTGGAACTGGTGGAGCAGCAAAAGGAGCAGTAGATGGGTTGGGAAAAGGGGTAATGAAGAGAATGAGTGGGGAAAAACAAGCCGAACCTTTCAGAGAAGGCGAAACAATGGTCGACGACAAGGTCTTGATTTTCGGCACTAGCACGGGGACGATCATGTTCACGACTGTGGAGCGGATTCCTAAGAAACTCAATGTATTTAAGGGGGCTCACGAATCTCGAATTACGGAAATTCATTACTGTAGGTTGATAAATAAACTCGTGACGTTCGGGTATGACGTGTCTGACACCATGGTGATAAAGTTTTGGACCGTCCCTGAGATGCGACTGATTGTGACTTTGCCTCTTCGGCAAGAACCCACGGCGGTCGGGTTCAGTGAAGAACACCAATTGTGTGGATTGGGGTACAAGGACGGGATGCTGCAGCTCATTGAACTGAGCGACGCGCACCTTATCGAGATCGACAATCCCCACACCTTGGAGCAGCACACAGACGCTATTTGCGCGGTCAGCTTCTGCGATGAGTGGAGCGTTTACTGCAGTGCAAGCAGAGACTTGTCAGTCAAAGTATGGGACTATGGAAATAGACTTTTAGACAGGGTTGTACTGAATAAAGTCCCAGAGGTTGTCTTCTTTAATGGCAGCTGCGGCGATATCGTCGTCAGTCAGGGAAGCTACTTATTGAAGATCGAAAAGAGTACCTGGTGCCCGCCGAGCGTGGACGAATTTCACCGGGAACAGGCGAAAAAGAAAGAAGAGGATAGCACAGCGAAGAAAGTACAGGCTTTGTTTAGGGGTAGGATTAGCAGGAGATCGACTCACCAGAAGGACGCGACTCTCAAGGCAATCAGAAGGATCGGACCCAGTTTTAGAAGGAACGACCTGCACGCCATACAGGGGACAGATATACATACTCAGGGGACAAGAAACGGCCAGAACGGCCAGAAAGAGGGAGAAGAAGAAGACGATAGCGTATACATAGGAAACGACGGAGCCATGCACAGGAAGCGGGCCGACATCACAAAAGAGAAACACTTGCTCGTCAAGCTGAGGAGGGACAGCATAAGTAAGCTTCTTGCGGAAAGAGACGAGGTCGCAAACTACGACAGCATGCTGGAGGCAGCAAAACAAGCGGCTCTTGAAGAGGAGAAGGCCAAAAGGGGCAACACAATACATTTGTTCGTAAAGAAGGGAGCATCGTCGTCCAGGAGTCTTAGTGATCGCACTACTGATCGCACATCCCTCCTTCCACGAAGGCCTCAGGGGGGGGAAGGAGGGAGCGGAGCGAAGAGATTCACCTATCGAGGGAGGGGTATCAAAGCAAGTGCTGCAGCAGAGGCAGAGGTCGACTTAGTGAAGCCTAAAAAAATCGACAACGCTACGTCTGACTTCTTGACATCCATGAGCCAAGTGGAAAATAAAGCGAAGATCGACAGAATGAGGCCAGAGATAACACCTAGAAAGAAGTTGGTGTCGGCGGCGGCGTCGGCGTCGGCCACAGTAGAACAGTAGAGTTGAAAGGAGATTTTGCGAGTTTTTTACGGAAAAAGTTCAGCGGCAGCAATGCATCAGAGAGGGAGCGGAACTGGAATATATATTTGGAGACTATCTTCTTTTTCATCCGATCACTCATTTTATTTTATCCTCTCTCATTCGCTCATTAGAACAACTAATGGTCGCAAAAGACAATTAATCGCTATAAAGAAGAAGGTCAATCGCGCTTCGAATAGCAAACTGTATATGTATAAGAAATGTTGAAGATGACAGTTTCCCTTTTCATGGGGTTCTTGAGCTCCCGTATTGCCACCACCGACCCCTTCCTTCTTCCTCTTCCTCCAATTGGTTCCCTGGTCAATCGACTAAAAGCACTGTGCAACCTCCATCCGCAAGATGATACCGATTACTACGAGACATTCCCTCCCCATTCCAGAGGATTCCTCCTGCTGCGCTTGGCCTTTTATCTTTTGATGGCCCCCTTTTGGGTCGCTCTTTGGCACCTCGATGACATTCTCTTCCCTACATACAAGCAAGAAGACCTCAGTGGCTCAGTATTTTTAGTAGGTGGATTTCGGACGGGGAGCACAAGCCTCCACAGGGCAATGTCGCTCGACGACGAGCGATTCGTGAGCCCACGTTTCCTGGAGCTTGCCATGCCCTTCATCACCCTGCACAAGTTCATCGATTTTCTCGAGTGGATAGACGGCAAGCTGAACACGGAAATTATCCTAAGAATTGAGAAACGACTCCAGGGAATTATTGGGGAAGAGTGCATGGCTCGTCACCCAATGAGCTTCTATGAAGCGGAGGAAGATGACGTCTTGCTTGCAGCCTGGCATTTTGCTGGCTGGTACATCGGAACTATGTTCCCGGACGCCAAGGCGTGGAAAGTGAGCGGAGAAATCGGAAATTTCCCCGAAAATGAACAAAAGAAAGTTTTCAAATTCTACGAACGCAGCTTACAGAAGGTATTGTACAGAAGAGGTGGAGGTAGAAAACTGCTCAGCAAGAGTCACCTCATCGAGTTCATGCCAATCCTTGAGAAGAACCTGCCATCGGCGCACTTTATATCGACTGTGCGACACCCAAAGGACACGTTTGTAAGCTGGTACGCACTTTCTCAAGCCGCGAGTGAGGTTATGGGAAGGTGGAAGCTTCCTGTTGGGACTGCCACAAAAGCGCACTACGTATTCTGGCAGTCATTTGCCAATGCTGAGATGAATTTTTTTCTCAACGATGGCGAAAAGAAGAAGGAGAATACTACAAAAACGATTGTCACTTTCAACACATACATAAAGAACCAGGAGGAGACGGTCAAGCGGTGCTACGAGAGTATGGGGTTGAAAATGAGCAAGGAGTTCGAAAAGGCACTGGACGAGGACGCAGAGAGGCACAAAAACTACAAAGCAAATCGAGGCTATGACAACCCGACCTTGGAAGATCTTGGGACGAGCGAGAGGGAATTATCGAAGAAGTTGGCTACATACATAAAAGCCTTCGAGCTCTGATGGGCGCAGTAAATAAGATATTTTTGAAATAAATGAAGTGAAGAGAGATTTTCGATGCCGATGCTATGGGGGTTTCAAAACTATTGTGGTGCCACTTCACTAGGCCGCACTAGCAGGCCATGATTATCTGCACAAGAGAAGTACTGTTTCCCTTTTACCGTCCCGCCGTTTTTGCCTTTGGGTTCATCAAGGACAACGCCGACCCAATCTCCCTTAGCATAGTGCACTTGTCCCAAGAAAGCGACCTTCCCTGTAAGGGATCCTCGCACTATGCAATCTGAATTCGGTTCAATCTCAGAAAGAGACGAGTATGGCGGTTTAAAGTTGCTTGGTTTCGGAGCTTTTGGTTGTGTAGAACTTGTTTGTGTTGATGACATAGTCGGAGGTTGCGGCGCCGCTTTGTTCACAAACATGGAAGTTCCGGCGCCCCCCCCTTTCATCTCCTTTTTCTTCTTTCTAGATTTTTTCTTTTTATTGTTGTTGTTCTTTCTATTTTGAGTTGTTGTTTGCGCAGTCGAATCCGAAGGTTGCTTTTTTGGTGGCTTTGGAAGTCCACCTCCACCTCCACCTCCGAACATGTCCATGATATCGTCCATTCTCAATCCATTTATCAAAGAATCCCCATTGGTAGGTCCCGATCCCTCTGCCAATGCATGCATCATCGACAGCATCTCAGGGGAAAAATCTGAAGGTAGTGGCATGCCATCATCGCCAAAATCATAATCATCGTCATCTTCATCGTCATAATCATCATCATCGTCATCGTCATCGTCGTAGAAGAGATCACCTTTCATCTCCATAAACTTCATCATGTTCGTCATATCATCAACACCACCCATTCCGCCCATTCCGCTCATCATCTTCAGCATGTCCATTTCTGACATCTCTGCCGAGCCTGGCATATCCCCCATTCCCCCCATTCCATCGAGGATGCCCAAATCTGACATGTTGCGCATGACAGCTTCTTTATCCATATCACAAATGTTTTCATCTTCATTCACCCCCATGACCCCGTTCATCATTTTCTGCATGCCGCCGAGCATAACACGTTCCATAAGATCTTCGTCGGTCATCTCACCACTCGCAACCTTGTCTCCAAATGCAGACATCAGATCGCCAAACATGTCATCGAACATACCAAACATTTCCTCTTCGGTCATGTCAAATCCAGCTGTGAAAGAAGAGACTAAGTTAGCAACAACATTTTTGCAGCACATTTGGGTTTTGGGTTTGCGTAATACATTCACAACAACACAATGGCGCAACACACACAACTACAAAAAAGAGGCGCTGCAGCATACAGACACACAACTTACCTCCCTCATCATCATCTTCGTCCTCACTGTCCTGGTCTCCAAAGGCGCTGCTTGGATCAGTCACACGTTTGTAGGCTCGACTAATTTCCTGGAACTTATTTTTGTCTCCCCCCTTATCTGGGTGATGCTGCAATGCCAACTTTCTGTAGGCCTTCTTGATTTCTGCCGGTGTCGCATTGCTGTCAACGCCAAGGATGCCCTGGGCCCTGGGAAGCTTCATTTTGAGATACTGAGGAAAGCTGCTAGTGGAATCTGATCTTTTTATACCAATACTCAAAGTGCGAGAATTTTGAAATCGTGTCGGTCAGTCAAAGTTAAGACTAAAAAATTAACGATTCTAGCCCTTGAATGAAGCTTTTTCGGCGGAGAGTAAAGTCGGCACCAAGGCCGGATTGCTGTTTTTTGATAGTAACTTCATCTCCCATTTATTTACTAACGAAAAATCCAAAGCTCTCACGAGATCAGACAACTTCATCTTCCACCCATTCGCCGACTAAATTCAATTCTAACTCATTTGTTTACTACTTTTATATAATGGAGGATGGACCTAAGGAGCACGTTCACATTGCCGAGGGTCAAGATGACGGAGTGCACATGCTCTCTTCGTCAGATCCTAGGGCTGTAACATGCAGATATGATATGAAAAAACTTAGACAGGTAGGTGGCAGTTTTTGCAGACAAACACATAAAAAGTTTTGGGACACCCCCGCCCACGCCAGAGTTTTGGGACACACATTCCACAGCAAATCAATGACTCACGCATAACAACGATCACAGCTGGGTGCCTTGGAAGAAGAGGTCTTGGACTGGCTTGCTGCAAAGGTCGGAAAAGAGAGCGACGAGCTCGATGTGGAGTTCAATGTCGAAGACGCCCTTGAGAAGAGTGAGGAGGGGAGAAGGGCCTATTTGACTGACATCTGCAAAGAATTGGAACTCGAGAACGCCATCACAGAAGTTTGCGACATTTACTTGCCGAAGCTCAAAGATCTGGAAGATTATAACAAAGCCTAAGAGCTGAAATTAACGACAGGGATGACTTTATTAGAGAGAAAAACTTCTGCACGAAAAAACAACAAAATATATATTGTGTTTGGTTTCATAAACGGGGGTGTAGCGTTATTTTACAGCAAGAGCAACACTTATTCACACGCAAGAGAAACAACTAGTATCAATATTCCCCCGGGAATCCAGCAGCTTTCGCTGGTACCGAGTACTTTCGGGGGTTAGAGAGGGAAAATTCCGGATGCTCAACCTTGTAAACCTGGGGGTTTTGTGATCGAGGGTGAGGGTTCCTGACCAAGAATCCTTCCTTCTCGGGGTTGTAGAGTTCCCTCACTTCAATTTCAGGAGCGTTTTGCAAGAACCAGCCTCGCAGCACTTCTCCGCGCTCTCCACCGTCCCACATGTCTTTATCCATGTTGGAGTAAGTTCTGATGTTATTTGACTTGTCAGGGGGGCGTAAAGATTGATCAGGCAGGGCGACGATGTTATAGAGCGTTTTCCAATTTTTCAGCCGAGTATGGGTAAAGTGAGCGTTCCGTTCGCTTCGCTGTTTTTCCAGCAGACTCGCCTGTTTCCGGCGCTTCTGTAAAATAGCATTCTGGACTTGGATGAGACGATTCTCCTTGGCCTGGAGTCGCTTTGAGATGGTCGGATCATAGACAGGATGCGGATTTTTCGTCGAAGCAGCAGCAGCTGTTGTGGTCTTGGAGGAGGGTAGGGGGGCCATATCCGTCTAATGGAGAGGAGTGGGGTGTCGGGTGTTGCAACTTATGCAACCAACTTCTTGTGAAATTAAGAGGTTTTTCGGCCTGATATTCGAATCAAGTCAGTGACTGTGTACTACTCGAGATGGGAAGCGTGGCCAAAATATGTCCGACCTTCCGAAGGGCAGAAGAAACTATACTTTTCTTTTCCGGCAACCCCCCCCTCGGACACAAGGGTCCACAACCGTAAAGCGGTAAAATGACAAGTTTTGGAGGTTATTTCGATTTTTTTATCAGCTACCGAGTATCTTTTGCATATAAAGGCGCGCTTGCCGAAATTTGAATAAATACATACCTATTTGAAGCAGATGCGACGCACCCGCCGCCATTCCGAACGACGCCCCCTCACCTTCCAGCTGATTCCATTTTGTGTTTTGCTTCTTGTGATAGTTGGAATCTGGGGAATCTGCAGGCATTTGCTGGGCTGGGGCAACAGATCTCCTATCGACAAAACCCAACTGACGAATAATCAGGACCGTCCTGTTCTTCTTCATCAAGATCATTATCAACATCAAGATCAATTTCAAAATGAACAAGATGGAATCCACCGAGTCCCAAAGGCCTTCGTCCGCAAAAACCGGGAGCATAAAATTGCAGTTCTTATCCCTTACATGGGGGATAGCTTTCCAAGCTACTTCCCCCTCTTTCTTCGCTCTGCAGGTGGAAGTGCTGGGTTCGTCGATTTCCTTGTTTTCCATACTGGCGTGGCGGGAACGCAAAGTGGAGGCGAGTTTTCAGGGGATAGGTAAGAGAGTCTATGCAGAGCAAAAGAAGCAAACAAAGCAGGGCCGTAGAACGCGCGATTCCTTGTACTTTCATCCTCGATCCTCACACCTTATACTGATCATCGCAGAGTCCCGTCAAACGTCAAATTAATCAACGTTGGATCGGTTCGAGACCTCGCCACTCTCCACGCAAGGGTTGTGGACCGAAATAACATCAGCAAACAATCGGTGGGGGAGTTAATTTCCCAGATAGTTCATGACTTCAAACAACGAGCCTACACGCTGTGTCAGTACAAACCCGCTTATGGTCACATATTCGCCGATTATATCAAGGAATACACGCACTGGGGTTACTCTGATATAGATGTTGTCTTTGGTGACCTGCGTCGATGGATCACAGACGAGGAGCTAACCGACTATGACATAGTGAGCTATACGTTTGGGGACCAAAACATCGCATACATTAGGGGACAGTTTACGTTCCATAAGAACGACCCCGAAAAAGTCAACCAACTCTGGCGTGGGTGCGAATATCTTAGCAGCAAGAGGAACGAGAAAGAGCATCGGGGATTTGAGATTTGAGAGCGCCGAGGGCTGCTATTCTTGGGCAGTATTGGGACGCAAGGATGTGCGCGTAAAATGGGCTGTCAAGGCGGACACTGACGTTGACACTTCCACTGCTGTTCAAAAGTCCGGCCTTTATATGACGAGTTCATCGATTGGACCGACAGTGCTCTACAAGTCTTCGACAGATGATCCACAAGCTTTTCGCAACCTCGCGACGAAGGATCCGCGTTGGTTCGAGGGTGATATCATTTACAGAGATTACGACCATCCGCTTCAGGTCGACATCGGCAAGTATGAGTTTGTGGAAACGAGTCGTGATAGAAACGAAAAGCTGGGAAAGCGAGGATGCATGTACTGGGCTCCAATGCAATATCAGCCAGACCTTTGCCTCTCGGACATGAGCGGTGATGACCGCTCTCAGTATAATCTCTACCTTATTGACGGGCGCCTCATGAAAAGGCGATACAAAAATATCGACATAGGTGGTGGAGGTGTTGTAACGGTTCCGTTTTTCCACTTTCAAGAATGGAAGCGCAAGTTTAGGCGCAGCCAGATAACGGAGCTTCATCGAGGGAACGATTTTTTTGCCTCATCGCACGTGATTCTATCGCTGGGCGTCATTTCGCAAGTCTGGCCCGATTCGTTGTCAGCTATGGTGGACGCGGAGGCGAGGAAGAAGACGGCGGACGATTTCTCCGCTTTCTCGTCTCAGATAATCACCCGGGAGGTGATTTTGACGAGCGAGACAACGAATTTTCCGTGCATGGCTTATCCTCTCCCAACTATGGAATACTGCGGAAAATTTTTGGTGCACAAGCACGAAGGGAAGAGAATTGTGAGTTGCACCGATCCATTTACGTATTTAGATAGCGATCACGTGAAGGTGGCGGTCTGCCCAGAAAGAGACCCATTTATCGACTCGCACAAAATGGGAATTCACGCGGCTTCAGGAGGCGATATCACCGTCGAAGACGCGGCGGCAGATATCACCCTCATTCTCACAGCGAAATTCGGCGCCGATAATGTCGATGCTCTGGAGAGGACCAAACGAGAGGTAGCTAACTGGCAGGGAAGACCGAGCGTAGCAGTTTTTTGGCAGGAGACATGTGAGGTTGCGGAAGAATTAGGGCAGCAATTCGACACGATGAGTAATGTTTTAGTAGTTTCCGTCTGTGGAATCGGCTATAACAAGGCTTCTTTGCTCAATATTGCTCGAGACTCCGCTCGTACTCGCTGGACTTTGTCTGGACTCGATGTTGACAGTGGTGCGACGCTTTCAGACACGGCCCTCCCCTTTGCCGCCAGAGGTGTGGCAAACCTCATCAACAATCCAAGCGACGGCGATAACAAAAAAAATGGCGATGACGAAAATGGTTTCCTCGGAGTCAGGGGGAACTTTTTCATAATTCCGACATTGACGGCTGACAAGATTACTACAGACCTTGACGCACTATTTGCCGACACTAGTGGAGAATTTATCGCCAAGCTCGCAGCCACGGGGGAGGAGGCATGGCGTGAGGTGACAAGTGCAGATCTTGGGTTCGGAGAAATGAGGGAAAACGACGAATTCGGTAGTACTAAGCTCACGGAGCTTCAGCACAAGCTGACGACAGACTTTGCGAACGTGAGGGGTGACACAGGAAACCGGGGTTTCTTTTTTGAGGAAAAAGGCAGCCCGATAATCCTTGTGGACGAATTTGCCCCCAAAGACGGCAATGGACAGCTCACGAGGTTGCTCTCCCGTTATGAAGAGGAGATGGAGAATTGTCTACCTTGGCTACATGTGGGCCAGATGCTCGTGCTCGGATATAAATTAAATGTGGCCAGCGGGGTGTATGGAGTTCAAGGATCAGAGGACCGCCACAACAACAGCAATGACGACGATCACTGTAGGGACCTATTCTCAGACGAAGAAATGAAAAAAGTTCTGACAAATTTTGTGGCGATGACGGCAAAGGCAGCGACGACACAAGCACAAGTAGCAAAGGTAGATTTAAACGTGTAGATAAATGGGGGTGCTTTGACTTAGCAGCTAGTGTTGGGTGAATGCTCCGAGCGCCTACGAAGTTAAAAAAACGCAGTTAGGGGGAGGGGGGGGCTTTTTCTTTCCTCCTTTTTTTCCCCTTTTCGGACCAAATTGGAATGTACACAACAGTAAGTTGTAAAAACTCATTACTGTCCAGAAAGAATGAACAGGTTTAAAGTATTGATTCCTACGTTTATGCATCGCTGTTGGTCCCCTTACCCACTTTTTTAAGAGCAAAAAAGTGCATTGACTCTCAGGGAAACCCCCAAGTAATAGATGGAGCGGACAGCAGAAGACCGCCGTGGCTTTGACTTAGTGCTCAAGGAGCTGATTAGTTTTCACGATGATGCGAAATCAAAGGGCAGCGAATGGACAATGTTTGACAGTGTTCTAATCGAGCTCATGGCAGAGAGAGAGAAATCTGCTGTGGCATCCGAGCGCCTAAAACAACAAAACGAGATGGCGCTTATGCTTGCAAAGCAGCAGAATGACTTCCAGATGAGGCTGCAGAAGCAACAGGAGGAATTTCAGGCAAGACAAGATGAGCTTTTCGCCAGGCAGGACAGAGAGAGATTAGAGGCACAGAAGCGGCAGGACAGAGAGAGATTAGAGGCACAGAAGCGGCAGGACATGTATGTGGCTAAGATTTTTGAAGTTGT
>Ga0115558_1002365_pt1 | contig 11240 bp, 9 predicted proteins | sample COGITO_mtgs_1104_4_FD_87279 | JGI IMG/M metagenome (GOLD analysis project Ga0115558, IMG submission 87279) | Pelagic marine microbial communities from North Sea - COGITO_mtgs_110426 | ecosystem: Environmental > Aquatic > Marine > Epipelagic | place: Germany:Helgoland, sampling site Kabeltonne... | reverse complement strand
CAGTTGATATATTAAGTGAAAACTCATTTATACAATTAGATTATCAGATAGAATTAGCAAAAGTCTTAGAAGAAAGAATAGATAGGTTTGAAGACTATTTAACTTGGAAAAGTGTTCCTTCAAATAACCAATTAAAAGTTGCGTGTATTTTGATTTGGGACTTCTTTATAAAGAGCAAAAAACGAGTTTATGGCGTTAGTTCAGGAAAACAATTACACTTCAGAATAAATCAATTTAGAGAAGCTGGTAGTTTAAAAAACTATATTAATCAGTTTGTCGGAACTACCGCAGATTTAGATAAAATAAATGAAGAAATTGAACTAGCATTTGACATCCAAAGACATTGGATAAACTTTCAGTTCCCTAGATACCTTGCTGCACTAAATAGTATTTCAAATTTTATTTTGGAAAAACACTCAAAAGGGCAAGGAGATTTTTCAAGTTATGCATCTATGGTCGAATGTTATTTTACTGAACCTTATGTTGTACCACTTGACGAATATGGTTTACCAATTCAAATATCATTAAAAATTGGTGACTATTTAGAGCTTGAAGATAGTATTGACAAATCACTTTTAGCCATCAAAGAATTAAATCCGGAAACCATTGAATTATCTTCAATTGAAAAGGAATTTATATACGAATTAAAAGAATATTTATAAAAACGAAATGCCAATCGAGTAGACCGCCCCGCTAATTAAAGCAGGGAGGGCCTCTCACACCACCGTACGTACGGGTCTCGTATACGGCGGGGTTGAATCAGCAAATCTAAACGTTTAGCAAAAACATTTGAGTTAATGCGACAGAACCCTACACTATCCGTTCAGGTATACGTATATCTGAACGGATAAACAGCGTTTTTTCAATGTATGGTGTTAAAAACCTCATTTATTAAGCCCGCTTCTAAGCATTTTCCATCCAGTCAGATTTCTCACCCACTCCAGTCACGATTAGTGTTTGTATAGCTCTAGAAAAGACAACATAATACCATAATTTCTCTTGCTTAAGGTAGTCTTTCAGTTGCACGTCAGTGTATGAATCGAATTCTGGATGTTTGAATGGAACTCTATCTTTATCAACCCCTTTTTCGAAGAGATGCTTAAACTCAGATCCTTTTAAGTTGTGAAATGTAGAGACGACTATAGAGCCTTCATTTTTTCGTGTTGATTGTATGTCCGCATACTTAAATCCCAAAGTATTAAGCATTGTTTTAATATCATCTATCTGCTTATTGGTTCTACTTGCAATACATATTTTACTTGGTTTAACATGACCATTTTGCAATAGCGTATTTATTTCTTCATAAATGAATGATTCCTCCAATTCGAAACTATCAAAAACACTGTACTGAGGATTTTGCCCATGCACTAGACTTACGTATCCATCTGTAGATTCTTCATCACCATCAGAATCATCGGAGTGCTCACCCATCAAAATACTCACTGCTCTTTTCTTAATCTCCTCTGTAGTTCTGTAGTTCACTTTTAACTTACGTGAACGTCTTCCTCTTATATTTATTCCAGACTTAGAGAAGTTAATAGGACGACCATAGATGTTTTGAAATGGATCCCCCACCAAGAATAAGTCGTTTTCCTTTTCTGGAACCAAGCTTCGAAGCAAGGTTAATTCTGGCATAGAAAAATCCTGAATCTCATCACAAATAATGTATGAGAACGGCTGAGCTCCTCCTGATCTATAGTACTCTATTATCTCTTTCCCAAGCTCCAACTCCTGAGTACTATTCAGCAATCCGCTAGAGTAGCAAATAACACCTTCACTTTTTGCGGTCTCATAGATCAGTGAATCTATGTTTTTTTATGATTAATTCTTCCTTAGATATACCAAATCGATTTGTTACATCCATAATATACTTAGTGAGACTCTTGGTATATGTAGTAAATAAAACTGACTTATCTGCTACCGTAAGCTTGTTAGTAAGGTATTCCGCTCTATGTACGGTGAAGATCAAATTTAATATTTTGACCATACACCAACTCGGAGATGCCCTCCGCATCTATGATTGTACGCTCCTTATTCGTCACCAGAACATCTTCACCACGCAAGCGTATGCGTATACCTGGTGTTACATTTTTAATGGTCTGTGCAAGAGTTTCAGTTTCCAAGATGGGTATAATTTATTGGTTGGTAAAATGGACCACAGTAAAGGTAATAATTGGTAAAATAGTACGAGGAGATCGGAAAATATTTGAACAAGAAGTGCTAGGTTAATAACGCTGTAGGTGAGAATCTAAATACTCTTGAAGAACAATTACTGTTCAGATATAGTCCATAAAATTCTGAGGAGTGAAAGCTTCCCAATTACAAATTACCTATATAGCCATACTGTCTAAGCAATGCGGCTAACTGATTTATTTTCTGTTGCTGCAGCTTATACTGATTACTATACCATTGATTCTCTTGCTCAAGCTTGGAAAAATATGCACGTTGCTGTTTTATCTCGTAAAGGATATCGCTATTGGCATGGCCACGTAGCTTCTTAATACCTTCAATAACTAGTGGCGCCAAGGATGCTTTTCCAACGTCTGCAATATGATCTTTATTATCTTTTGTAAGTGTAACTGCACCAGTCTTTACATTATGAGTTTTACGTGTATTCATTTGGTGACTAGCAGACCTACAAGTAACGGTGCAGAATTTCTTATCACTTCTGGTGAGCAAGAACTCTTTTGTGCAATGAAGGCAAGTGCCAACTCTATTGTACTTGTTTTTCATTAGCTATTTTTTAAAAGCCTTGTAGTAACTTGAATCTAGAAAAGATTCTACGTCTTTGTGTCTGTAAAAAAAGCGATTACCTCTTTTAGAGAACGACAACCAACCTTCGTCACGGTACTTCTGTAGTGTGCGAGTAGTCACGCCTAAGTATTTAGCTAAACCTTCATTAGAGTACAGAGTTCTGCTGAAATCTCCGGTGCTGTTTCCACCTTCTTTGATAGAACTGTTAATCGCTTGTATCTCACGAATTAGCTTCTGATACGCTTCGGTTTGTAGGGTTATTACTTCCATATTGAGAACGAAGGTAAGTTGCAATTGCAGTGACAAATAGGGAAGATAGCTGCTAAAAAACTATGCAATCTTCTTTGCTATTTTCTCTTGCAAGTAGTCATAAACTGTTTCGTAACTGTAATTGACCATTTTGAAATGCTCATCAGCCAGAGCTACAGGTATAGCACCAGTTTTATAGAGTATCATCCCAACAACTTTGCATAGAGCTGTTTTAGAGATCTTGCTACAAGTGTGTTGTAGGAGCATCATGTACTCCTTAAACATTTCTTTAGGTAGAGGTAGGGCAGTACTCTTAGCCTTATTGGCCTTTGCTTGGTCGGTCCAGATCTTTAACTCTGTAAAACTCCTAATACCAGTGTCGCTGCTAGATGCGAAATCCAATAGCGCCTTTTCTACATATCTTATTAGTATTGGGTCCTTGGTTTTTACATCTTTCGTGTTGTATATCCCTTTCCTTTTGATTGTAATAGCCTCAATTTCAGCAGAGTCTTTACTAAGGGCTTCTAGTAATTCTAGAAAATTTGATTTTTCTCTACTAAAAGTTTTGCTGGTAGAGTGATTAGATACGTCATTATACTGAGAAAACGCATCTGCTAAAAGATAAATTAGACACACGAAATTGCCTATGGCATTACTTTCTATCTGCAATCCCAATTTGCGAATTGCTAAGTGTGATTCCAAACAAAAAATAGAAGGTAAAAAATAATCGGAGGGCAAGTGCTCTTCTAGTTCCAATGTATTCTTAGGAATATCACTAAAGTCTACGTACATCAATTCGGAGTCTCCATACTTTCCATAGTATAGGTCATTATAAAAGCCAAATTCAGAGTTTTTATATAGTATGTGTTGGTAGTCCATAGTTAGTTATTGAAAATTTGATTCATGGTTTCCTGAGTAGCATCTTCATCAAAAGACTTAAGGTAATTTTCAGTTATTGCTATTGAACTATGCCCTAAGGCTTTTGAAATGTTATATATGCTTATTCCTTTATTTCGTGCCAGTTCGCTAAATCCGTGACGGGCCATATGCATAGTTAGCGGCAAGCTCAAATCTGCAAGTTTCGTTACTGTCTTCAGTCTGGCATTTATATATGCATTCTTAGAGCTGATTTTCTTCAGTTTAGATTCCAAGCCTGAGTTAAGATCATCAAAGCTTAAAAAAGGGAAAATTGGATGACTAGGTATTGAGTTATTGTATTTTTGGTATATAGCTAAAGCTTGAGGCACTAACGGTATTACTCTATGTTCAGAGGTTTTATCCATTTTATACCGCAAAGTGTTGTTGTGTATATTCTCTGGTACTAGCTGCAGCAAGTCACCTGTTCTGATGCCGGCACAATACAATGAAAATAGAAATACATCAACGATTTTCTCTAAATGTGAATGCTCTTCAGAAAGAGTAAGATCAGTTAGCTTTAATACGTCTAATTCTGTTGGTCGAGCTTTTTTGGTTTTTTCTTTTTTTAGTTTAAACTGGAAAAACGGATTCTCTTCTTGAGGAAAGTGTCCTTCTTTTATAGCTTGGTATAAAATAGCTCGTATTGTTTTTAGGTTTGTGTGTATGGTGTTGGTTCTGTTTCCTAATACTTTTAGGTGTTGTTCATATTTTTGAAGAAACACAACCGTAACCTCTTCAAAGGTCAAAGGCTTGCCGCAATAGGAAGCTAGCTTTTTTAAGACCGTGTTATATCGCTTCCATGTACGAAATTGATCATTCTTCAATAGTCGCTCTTTCAAAGTTTCTCCAAATGACATAAAGTCAATATTTACTTTGGTAGCAGATTGAATAGGTGCAACTTCATCCCAGCTTCTCCTGCCTGTATTTAAATCTAGAGCAATATCATAGACTTGGTTATACAAATGATGAATCAACTGATTGGTCCTATGGGATGAAGGAACACTGTTTTTTACCTTCTTGTTTTTGTCATCCCAATCTTTATGTCGGTCTAACCATATAGCAGAGGAATATATTTTCGCTTTTCTATTGTGTACTAATCTTACTACAATCGGGGACTTTCCTTCCTTGTTCTTTTTAGAAGACCTACATATTACTTTAACACTTGCCATACTGCAAATATATTGTGTTGGGTCAAACATAGGTCAAACATTTTGCGTATTTAATTTCGTTACATAGTCCTAGTTTTCTTAAAAAAATTATAACTAAATCGCTCATTTAATGGTCTTTATATGTAAAATAGAGTCATTTGGTGTAATTTAGCGTCATATGGTAAATCGTATTTTGTAGCCCCCTTCGGGGTCGAATATCCCTCCTATCAATCGATCATCTATACAGGTGTCCTCCCTTTGGGATGATTCTGTTTCTCATTTTACTACTTAATAGAAACATGAAATTTCTTATCTTTGAATAACTATGACCTCAAGTACTTTCTCTCAAATTTACATTCAAATAGTCTTTGCCGTAAAAGGCAGACAAAGTCTTATTCACGCTTCTTGGGAAGATGATCTGTATAAATACATTACAGGTATAGTTCAAAACAAAGGCCAAAAGATGCTAGCGATAAATGGGATGCCAGATCACATACACCTACTTATAGGTATGAAACCAACATGCAATCTCTCTGACCTCGTTCGCGAAATTAAAAAATCAAGCAATGTCTTTATTCAAGAAAAGATAATCTCACCTCACACATTTAAATGGCAATCTGGGTATGGAGCATTTTCCTATAGTCACTCAGCATTAGATAATGTGATAGCCTATATAGTCAACCAAAAGAACCATCATAAAAAGCATACGTTCAAGGAAGAATACACTCAATTTTTGGAAAGATATAAAGTGGAGTACAAGAAGGAGTATTTATTTGAATGGATAGATGAATACCCAAAAACGTGAACTCAGGTTTAATCCCAGCTCCCTCCTCTGTCATTTGAATGCAATAAACTAAGCCATCCCTTCGTTATCTACCCAACTAATCTTCTGATACCCATCAGAAAAACTATCCTCATTCCGGACATTGTGGTAGTTTACTATTAAATCTTCTTGCCCGTAATTAGCAAGGCTTTGGCCTACTTGAACCGTATTAGATCACATTTTTGATTTACCCAATAAATTAAAAAAACTAAAAATTATGGCACAAGAAAAACTAGCACCAAGACAACGAATGATTAACATGATGTATCTCGTATTAATCGCAATGCTCGTCCTCAATGTAGATCGGCACGTACTCAAAGCATTTCACCTAATGGAGAAAAACTTCATAAGCTCTGCAAAGAGTTATGATCAAAAGAACAATCTCCAAATGGCCGGTTTCCTTCAACTCGTAAACAAGGAAGAAGAAAAAGCCAGACCCTACTACGAAGCAGCTAAAGAAGCTCAGCAAATAAGTAGCGATTTTGACCAGTATATCAACACCCTAAAAACACAAATTGAAGAGATGTATGATGGCAGGCTCGAGGAAGAAGAAGGAGAAAAAGGGATCACTTCCCTAAAAACTCCAGAAGGGATAGAAAAGCACGCACATTTATTTATGGTGAAAGACAATGGAAAAAAAGCCCAAGAACTTCAAGCTAAAATAAACAATACACGAGATAGGCTGCTCAAGCTGCTAAAACCGGAAGAGAAAGAACTCTTCGTAAATGACACGTACTATAAGCAAGCCTTACAAGCGAACCTGCTAAACGCAGAAGAACCAGAACAGAACGGAGTAACAAAACAAACATGGGCAAGCATAAACCTGGAATATCAACCCGCTGGAGCATTACTTGCTAACCTCACTCAATACCAAAACAACGCTAAGGCATTAGAAGCCGATGTAATCAGTAAACTTATCTATGGTGTAAATCAGGGTTCACATATCATAGATGAGCTAAATGCAGCTATCATACCTCAAAGCAACTATGTAATGGAAGGTGAAAACTATACTGCAGATGTCATGCTCATAGCAACCTCTAGTGCTACAGTACCAAAAATCACTATGAACGGAACTAGTCTTGAAACTATGGAAAGTGGCGTAGGAAAGATAAATCTAAAAGCTCAAGGCGTTGGAGAGAAAACGGTAAAAGGAACCATAGAATTAGCTGACCCGAAGACAGGCAAGCCAACGTTATATCCGTATGAGCATACCTATCAAGTATTTAAACCCGCTGCTACCGTATCAGCTGATGCTATGAAGATCGTCTACATAGGCTTGGATAACCCCATGAGCATATCAGTACCCGGATTTAGTGCCGCGGATATCAGTGTGACTGTAACTAATGGAGCCACTATAAGCGGTGGGAATGGGAGGTACAAAATAGAACCTACAGGTAGTACGAAGACCATTTCCATCTCCGTATCGGCTAAAGGAAGAGCTATGGGAACTACGGTGTATAAGGTACGTGAGATTCCGGAACCACGAGCTCAATTAGGCGGTCTGCGAAATGACGGAAGAGCTAAGTCCCTTGGACCTATACGAGCACAAGACCGAATCTTAGCAAACTTAGGGGAGGGTTTTGCCTACGACTTACCATTCACAGTTACTAGCTATACGATAATACTAGACTCTCGTCAAGGAATGGTAAGAAGACCTGTGACTGGCAACCTTATACCTGCAGATATTCGACAGAGGATAAGCACTTTGCGCAGTGGTGACCGTATATTTATAGAAGAAGTAAAAACACGAAATACAGCGTATGGAATCACCAAAAACGGGTCTCCCGCTACGTATATCGTCCGATAAAAAGCACAAACCAAATGCTACACTGAATCGTAAAGGGCTTCCGAAATGGAGGCCTTTTTTGTACCTACACTAAGCGTCATTTTTAATCTCCCCTCCTATTTTCTTTTAGCGTATAGATTACATTTGTCACTTATGTTTGATTTTAAAAGAAAAAGTAAACTCCTTATTACCCTAGTAACTCTACTCAGTTGTATTTACGTTCAAGCTCAAGAAAGCGCTCCGACGTACAAAGAAATGATGCAGAATACTGCCTATAATTTTTATGACGTAGTGGACTCCGCTAATGCCTATTTTGATACCCATGGCAGAGGCAAAGGAAGCGGATCAAAAAACTTCGAAAGATGGAAAAATGAGAATGAAAGTAAATATGCTCCAAGCGGAGACCGGCACAATGTAGACCACTACACGGCTACCAAAGCATACAATGCCATACTATCCCAAAACAACTACAAACACAAAGGTTCCTTTGACAATGGGTGGGAAGACTTAGGACCATACGACGCGAATAATGTGACCAGTCATTACTCCCCAGGGATTGGACGAGTAGAAGCCTTTTGGGTAGACCCTACCAATAGCAATACTATCTATTTAGGGAGTCGAAGCGGAGGATTTTGGAAGACTACCAACGGTGGTAACACTTGGAAAAACACCACCGACTTCTTAGTAGCCTCTGGAGTGCGTACTATCGACGTAGACCCAAATAACAAAAGTGAAATACTTATTAATGTACAACACGGTGGCAATGGCTATACGTACGGTATCTATAAGAGTACAGATGCTGGAGAAACATGGCAACCGTCTAAATTTATCCCTGATAATCTCAACTGGGGAGGACTCGGTGATAATGAGCGCATCTACGAAATAGCCTATCACCCTGCAGTAGCCAATCAGCTTTTTATAGGGACTACTCAAGGACTCTACTTGTCCAATGACAACCTAGATACCTGGACTAGAGTATTCACAGGAGCCACTACAGATATAGAGTTTCATCCTACGAATAATCAGATAATCTATGCATTCCGAAATTCTGGAACTGATCGTAATCTATTAAAAAAATCAACTAACGGAGGCATGTCATTTTCAAATGCGGGAACTTTCCCAAGTAATGCAAATCGTCAGATTTACTTATCTGTCTGTAAAACAGCACCAATGCACGTATATGCCGCATCTACCAATGGAGTATATAAAAGTGTAGATGAAGGAAGTAATTTCACTTTCTTAACGAATCCAGCCGAGGATGGATTGGCATTTTCAGTATCAGATATAGACACTAACAACATGATTTACGGCTATGTAGATTTATTTAACTCTACCAATAACGGCAACACCTTCACTCAACGAACTTCTTGGAGTAACCAAAACAATGCATACATCCACGCAGATTTACGTACTTCTAAATGCATCAACGGGGTTTTCTATGTGGGAACCGACGGCTACTTAGCCAAAAGTACCGATAATGGAGTGACGTGGACTACGCTCAATGATGGAACGGGTATAAGAGAGTTTTATGCTGTAGGAACCAGTCAAGGAAATATAGATGTTCACATGGCAGGCTCTCAAGACAATGGTACCAGTATACGCAATGCGGACGGATGGATAGAATGGAATGGTGGTGACGGAATGGAGGCACTCGTGCATCCCCTGAATGCAGATTGGATGATAGGCAGCTGGCAATATGGCTCTCGTAATTACACCCGTGACGGTGGATTTGACGGAAGAAGAGGCACAGGAAATCCAAACAGAGGTAGTGGGAATGCTGCTTGGGAAGCTCCACTACTACTTAATCCGATGAACCACATGCAAGTGCTTCACTTTAGTGATACGGTATGGACTGGAGACCGTTTTGGACAAGACTGGAAATTCAAAGGAGCGCCTCTTATGGGCGGGTTAATAGGAGAAGCAGATATAGCTACCACAGATAGTAACGTAATCGCAGTATCTAGAGGCGGATTACTTAAACTAACTACTGACGGTGGGGCCACTTGGAATCCAATAAATCCAGGATTACCTGGATATACTATGACGGATATCGCCTTTGACCCTAAAGATGAAAACACTATCCTAGTTACCTACAACAGATACCAAAACGACCAACGAAAAATATTCATCACGCACGATCAGGGAGCAACTTGGCAAAATATCACCTATGACCTAGGCAATATGCCACTGCGCACTGTAACCGTGGACCACTCAGACTCTAGCTACATATACGTAGGTGGTGAAATAGGCATTTATTACAAAAGTATGAAAGGAACCAGATGGACGTTATATGACGACCAACTTCCAAATGTTACTGTAAAAGATCTAGAAGTACACTATGGGAGTAATACACTGAAAGCAGCGACATGGGGACGCGGTCTCTGGCAAAACTCACTCATCGGAAGAAATGATTTCCCCAGCATTACGCATGTGAACACCACGCATACCCCGACAGATGATACCCCAAAAGAAGGCGTGGATCAATATGTTACTGCTACCATAGACTATGACGGCTCGCTGTCTTCTGTATATCTAGAATGGGCTACGGATACTATAGCTACCACAAACTCCATTCCTATGGAAAACGAGAGCTCTAGTGCCTGGACAACTGAAACACCCATAAACAACTCCGAACTAGGAGACGTTATTTATTTTAGGGTGGTTGCTATTGGAGAAAACAAGGACACCTCTGTGAGTTACCTGTTTCAGTATGACGTGGAGGAATTTGCTTACTGTAATGCAAAAGGCTCTGATGGCACAGGATCAGACTATATCAATAAAGTGGAGTTGGCTGGAATGAGTAACAGCTCAGGCAAGGAGGGATACGGCGATTTCACGGCCACTACCATAGACTTAGAGCAAGGTCAAGAGTATACTCTAACGGTTGGGATGGCCTACCATTTTGCGGGACAAGACTCTGTGACTGCTTGGATCGATTACAACTATGACGCTAGCTTCTCTGAAGAAGAGCAAATCGTTTTTAGTGCACTCAATGCAGCGCATATTGCTACAGGAAGCTTCACCGTGCCTATGACTGCACTTATGGGTAAGCCTGTGCGCATGAGAGTCCGAAGTCAATACTTCGCGAATACCATGAACAGCTGTGACGAGACTGCTGGAGAAGTCGAAGATTACACTATCACTATTTTAGAGAGTCCATTTGTAAGTGTCCCAGAAGCAGCAATAATAACTGCTAGTGTATCACCTAACCCAAGCACTGGAAGCTTTGAAATACGCTTAGCGGAAACTGCGCAAGATATTGCGGTGGAACTGTATGATATCACTGGAAAGGTAGTAGCACAAAACAACTATCATCAAGCACAATCCATTCAAGTAAATACCGAACTAAGCGCTGGTGCCTATATGCTAAAAGTAAGCACCGAAAAAGGAACGAACACACAAAAAGTGATTATTAAATAAGTACCAACTAAACATCTCCCACCCATTAAGATATTTATCTAGACTAGGGTTATACAACACAAAGAGCCATTGCAGTAACGCAATGGCTCTCTTTATGAAATAAATCTTATTTGTCTAAATCAGAAGGTATACCGATTAGTAT
>Ga0115558_1002363_pt1 | contig 11246 bp, 7 predicted proteins | sample COGITO_mtgs_1104_4_FD_87279 | JGI IMG/M metagenome (GOLD analysis project Ga0115558, IMG submission 87279) | Pelagic marine microbial communities from North Sea - COGITO_mtgs_110426 | ecosystem: Environmental > Aquatic > Marine > Epipelagic | place: Germany:Helgoland, sampling site Kabeltonne... | reverse complement strand
TTTGGCTATTTCTAACTTTTCATCCTCCGTATATCCTGAAAGTCTTATAACTTCCATCCTGTCTAATAGAGCTTGAGGCATATTTAATGTGTTTGATGTAGTCACAAACAAGACCTTAGATAAATCATAGTCAACTTCTAAGTAATGGTCTTGAAAAGTCTTATTCTGTTCAGGATCTAACACTTCTAATAAAGCTGAAGAAGGGTCTCCTCTATAATCATTCCCTAATTTATCAATTTCATCTAAAAGAAACAACGGATTGACTGTTGAAGCTTTCTTCATACTATGAATAATCTTTCCAGGTAAAGAGCCTATATATGTTCTTCTATGACCTCTAATTTCAGCCTCATCCCTTACACCGCCTAGAGCCATTCTAATATATTGTCGTCCAGTCGCCTGTGCTATAGATTTACCCAATGATGTTTTACCAACTCCTGGAGGGCCTACAAGACATAAAATAGGACCTTTTAACTCTTTTGTTCTTTTTTGGACTGCTAAAAACTCAATTATTCTGTCTTTAACTTTATCTAATCCATAATGATCAGCGTCTAATATTTCTCTAGCTGCTACGATATCAGATTTAATTTTACTAGCTTTTTTCCATGGAATTGATGTTAACCACTCTATGTAAGACCTAACTACTGTTGCTTCAGCACTCATTGGACTCATATTTTTTAATTTTTTAAGTTCAGAATTTGCTTTTTCTTTAGCTTCTTTCGTTAAATTACCTTTATTTATTTTATCTTCCAATTCATCGAATTCACTTTTACCATCTTCAGAAGAACCTAATTCTTTTTGAATAGCTTTTAATTGTTCATTCAAGTAATATTCACGCTGTGTTTTTTCCATCTGTTTCTTAACACGGCTTCTAACTTTTTTTTCTGAGTCCAAAACACTTATTTCGCTATCAATTTTAGCTATTAACTTTTCAACTCTTTGCCAAGGTTCAACAATATCAAGAAAAGATTGTTTTTCTTCTATACTTAACAAAATATGATTTATTATGGTATCTGTTAAAACACTTGGATTAGTAATTTCTGATATTGTAGATAAGATATCAGAATTGATTTTTCCATTTAATTTAACAAAACGTTCAAAAGAGTCTGACAACCTACTAATGTCGTGAGAAGAACTTTCTTTTTCGTTTTTAGTATCATTAATTAATCTTGCTTTTGCACTCAGATAAGAATCGGAAGATATAATTTTATCTATAATGCATCTAGATTTACCCTCTACCAATACCTTAACAGTTCCATCTGGCAACTTTAAAAGTTGAAGAATATTTCCAATGGTACCGGTTTTGTATAAATCTTTCTGACCTGGATCTTCAACAGATGATTTTTTTTGAGTTAACAGTATTATTTCTTTATTGTTTTCCATTACAGATTCTAGTGCATTAATAGATTTAATTCTTCCTACAAACAGAGGTGCGATCATGTGAGGAAAAATAACGATATCTCTAAGAGGTAAAACGGGGTGTATAATTTCAGTCAAGATATCAACCTTTATATTTATCAATAATATGAATTAACTTTATATAAATGATAATTTTAAACAAAAATACAAGATCAAAAATTTATAAAGAGTTATTTATTTCTTTTTTCTTTTTTTCATGAACCAATAGAGGTTTACTACCTTTTGAAATAACATCCTCATTAATAATAACTTCGTCAATATCAGGCTCAGAAGGTAGCTCAAACATGGTATCCATAAGAACATTTTCAATAATAGACCTAAGACCTCTGGCTCCAGTTTTTAGATTTATAGCTTTTTGAGCAACCGCCTTAAGAGCGTTATCTCTAAATTCTAGTTTTGTATTTTCCATTTCAAATAATTTTTGATATTGTTTTACAAGCGCATTCTTAGGTTTGGTTAGTATTGTAACTAAAGCATCTTCATCAAGATCCTCTAGAGTTGATAGTACAGGAAGCCTACCAATAAACTCCGGAATTAAACCATACTTTACTAAATCACCTGGCTCTAGATCTTTAAGAATATCACTTTGAGATGTCTCCTGTGAATTAACGATTTCAGCACCAAAACCTATTGATGAGCCTTTATTCCTATTTGAAATAAGTTTATCTAGACCAGCAAAAGCACCACCACATATAAAGAGAATGTTAGTGGTATCAACTTGAAGAAATTCTTGTTGAGGATGTTTTCTTCCACCTTGAGGAGGAACCGCCGCAATAGTACCTTCCATAATTTTTAACAATGCTTGTTGTACACCTTCACCACTGACATCTCTAGTTATAGAAGGATTTTCTGACTTTCTCGATATTTTATCTACTTCGTCTATATAAACAATTCCCTTTTGAGCTCTTTCAACATTATAATCAGAAGCTTGTAACAATTTTAAAATTATGTTTTCTACATCTTCACCAACATAACCAGCTTCAGTCAATGTAGTTGCATCTGCCATGGTAAAAGGTACATCTAATATTTTAGCTAAAGTTTGCGCTAACAAAGTTTTTCCACATCCGGTTGGACCAACTAACAAAATATTTGATTTTGAAATTTCTATATCATTCACATCTGTTGCATTATTCAATCTTTTGTAATGATTATGAACAGCGACTGATAGAACCCTTTTAGCCTTTGATTGACCAATAACATAATCATCCAAAACTGAGCAAATTTCGGCGGGAGCAGGAATACCCTTTTTATCTTTTGTAATTGTTGATTTATGTTCTTCCTTTATGATATCCATGCACAGCTCAACGCATTCGTCACAAATAAAAACTGTTGGACCAGCAATTAATTTTTTTACTTCGTGTTGGCTTTTACCACAAAATGAACAATACAAAGTTGTTTTATTTTTACCTTCATTTGTTTTATCATTCATTTTTTTTCCTTTTTTTGAAAATATTTATAACATTCTATCTATTTTAATCAAAATGCAATATAAAATTAACCTACTTCTTATCTGGTCTTTTATTTACCACTTCATCAATCAAACCTTTTTGAAGTGCGTCTTCAGGTGATAAAAATGTGTCTCTGTCCATAAGTGCTTCTATTTCTGCAATTTTCTTGCCAGAATGTGTAACATAAATTTGATTAAGTCTTGATCTTAAATTAATTATTTCTTTTGCATGTATTTCTATATCACTTGCTTGACCTTGAAATCCCCCGGATGGTTGGTGAGTCATAATTCTTGCATTAGGAAGACAATATCTTTTATTTTTGGCTCCTGCTGTTAACAAAAGAGAGCCCATGCTAGCTGCTTGGCCAATACATACAGTAGAAACATCGGGCTTTATATATTCCATAGTATCATATATTGATAACCCAGAAGTAACTACCCCTCCTGGGGAATTAATATACATAGATATATCTTTTTTTGGATTTTCAGCTTCTAGAAATAACAATTGTGCACATACTAAAGAAGCAATACCGTCATCTATGGGTCCAACTAGAAAAATAATTCTTTCCTTTAACAACCTTGAATAAATGTCATATGATCTTTCACCTCTACTTGTTTGCTCTACAACCATAGGAACAAGAGCCGACTTTTCGTTAGTAGGGTTAAAAGAATTATAAAAATTGTTAGACATCATTCAAATCACTCCAAAATAAAAATTATTATTATTTCTTATCTGTTTTTTTAACTTTAGTTATTGTTTTTTTTGACACTTTACCTGCAACTGATTTATTTGATTTTTTTGCTTTCGCAGCCTCTTTTTTTAAATCTAAATCTTCTTGTTTGTAAAGTTCTTCAACTGACACAGTTTTTTCTTTTGTGCTTGCTAATTCCATAATAAAGTCAATTATTTTATCTTCAAAGATTGGTCCAGAAAGCTGTTGTTGAGCTTCAGGGTTGTTTTTAAAATAATCCATTACCTGTTTTTCTTGACCAGGGTATTTTTGTATTTCTTTCATCATAGCATTTCTAGTATCTTCTTCTTCTACTTTGATATTATTTTTTCTACCAATCTCTGAAAGTAAAAGTCCTAATCTTACTCTCCTTTTTGCTATTTCAGATGCATCCAATTTTTCATCCTTGGACATTCCTTTATCTGCCTCTGGCACATTATCATCATGGTCATGTTCAGCATGATTATGATCATGGTCAGGTTTTGCGTTTGGGTTCATTGCTTTACATATGCTATTATATTCTTCTTTTTCAAGGGTCTCAGGAAGCTCAAAAGAAACAGTATCTGCCAATTTATCTAATATCTGTCTTTTAGACTTTTCTCGGCTAGCTTGATCATGTTGTTTAGACATCTGTTCAGACACAGCTTTTTTTAAGGCGTTTAAATCTTCCATTCCTAAAGTTTTTGCAAAGTCATCATCAATTTTAACATCAACATCTTCTTTTATTTCGTTGATAGTTGTTTCAAAATTAGCTTTTTTTCCTGCTAAATTTTTAGCCTGATAGTCATCTGGGAAAGTAACTTTCACGTCTATTGTTTTACCTTTTACAGCTCCAACCAAACCATCTTCAAATCCAGGAATGAATGTATTTGATCCAAGTTTTAAATTATGGCCTTTAGCTTCACCACCTTCAAATGCTTTACCGTCGACGGTTCCTAAGAAATCAATAACAACAGTGTCACCAACTTTTGCAGCTCTATTTTGTTTTATTAGAGCAGTACCAACATTTTCTTTTGCTATTTTTTCTACAGCATCCTCTATTTCTTTATTACTAATCTTAACAACAGGCTTAGTGATTTCCAGACTGGATAAATCAGGAATTTCAAAATCCGGCATGATCTCAACAGATAATTTTGCTTTCAGGTCTTCCCCGTCTTCAAAAGAAACAATTTCAATTTTCGGCTGGGAAGATGGTGTAAGTTTATTTTTTTCCATAGTCTCTTTGGTAGCACTATCAACAGATTCTCTAACCACTTCACCAAGGACCTGTTTTCCAAACCTGTTTTTTACTACTGAAACTGGAACTTTTCCTGGCCTGAAACCAGGAAGATTTGCCTCTTTGGCAATGTTAACAAGTTTTTCATCAACTAATTTACTAATATCTGAACTAGTTATAATAACTTCAAATTCACGCTTTAAACCTTTTGACAAAGTTTGAGTAATTCCCATATTATTTAACCTTTTTTAATATTCCTAATTCAATTTTATTTACATGATATTGGTGCGGGCGAAGGGACTTGAACCCCCACACCTTGCGATACAAGAACCTAAATCTTGCGCGTCTACCAGTTCCGCCACGCCCGCGTATTAATCAATTTATATCTAATTTAATTAATAGCTAACTTAGGATTGCCTAAACGTCAAGCTAGAATGAAAAAAATGAGCTGGGGCGAGTGACCGGCTTCGAACCGGCGACCTCAGGTACCACAAACCCGCGCTCTAACCAACTGAGCTACACCCGCCATACTTCATTATAATATTAAAATACATAAACATTAATTTAATTAATTTTAATTATTATTAAGTCATGTATAAGTATTTAATAATTCAAATTTAATCAAGGTTTTATTATAGTGGAAAAAGATTTTTATAAAATTGCTGATAGGAACAATAATCTAGGAACAGAAACCGCATTTACAGTTTTGGCAAAAGCCAACAAATTAGCAGCTGAAGGTAAAGATATTATAAATTTAGGAATTGGACAACCAGATTTTCCAACCCCAGAACATATAGTTGAAGCTGGTATAAAGGCTCTAAAAGATGGACATCACGGCTACACTCAATCAACAGGAATACCAAAACTAAGAGAAGCTGTTTCAAATGACATCTTTAGAAGACATAATGTAAACGTTTCACCAGATAAAATCTTAATAGTACCTGGAGGAAAAGTAATTATATTTTTTTCAGCTATGTTGTTAGGTGAAAAAAACAAAGAAATTTTATACCCTAATCCTGGCTTTCCAATATATGAATCTGCAATCAATTACTCAGGTGCAAGAGCAATCCCTTATAAACTTAGTGAAAGTATGGGTTTTTCCTTTTCAGCTGACGACCTACTCAACAAAGTTAACGATAAAACCAGCTTAGTTATTATAAACAGCCCGGCAAATCCAACTGGTGGCGTTGTACCTAAGAAAGAATTAGAAAAACTTGCAAAAGGTTTGATGGATTTTCCAGATGTCACTCTAATGAGTGATGAAATTTACGATCAATTTTGTTTTGGCGAGAATAACTTTACCTCGATGTTAACTTACCCTGAAATTAGAGAGAGGCTAATAATTTTAAATGGATGGTCTAAAACATATGCGATGACTGGATGGAGATTGGGTTATGGTATATTTCCTAAAAAACTATATGATATAGCTGAAAAACTGGCTGTTAATATACATTCTTGTGTAAACGCGAGTGCTCAATTTGCTGCATTAGAAGCATTACAAGGCCCACAAAACTGTGTTACAGAAATGAACAATACATTTAAAAGAAGAGCTGAAATAATGCAAAATAGCCTTAATAAAATAGAAGGGTTTAGCTGTCAAAAGCCTAACGGCGCTTTTTATTGTTTTCCAAACATAACTGGGACAAACAAAACTTCAATTGAAGTGCAAAACCTACTTTTAGATAAATTAGGAGTAGCCACAGTTGCTGGACCGTCTTTTGGTGAGTATGGAGAAGGATTTTTAAGGCTTTCTTGCGCAAGCTCAGACGAATCTATTGAAGAAGCGACAATGAGAATAAAAAGTATTTTTTAAATAATTTTTTGCCTAATTTTTAATCATTTTTTTTTAAATTATACAAATTTTCAAATGTTATTTGAGAATTTGGTGTAAATAATAAATATATATTTTTGAAGGATACAATATATGAAAAAAATTGAAGCTATTATTAAACCATTCAAATTAGATGAAGTCAAAAATTCATTATCTCTTATTGGCATACAAGGTCTAACTGTATATGAAGCTAAAGGTTTTGGTCGTCAAAAGGGTCATACTGAGTTATATAGAGGGGCTGAATATGTCGTCGATTTTTTACCAAAAGTAAAAATTGAAATTGTTGTTGATGACGACCTTGTTGAACCAGCTATCGACTGTATAGAACAGTCTGCGAAAACTGGTAGAATTGGTGATGGTAAAATTTTTGTGTCATCTATTGATCAGGCTATCCGTATTAGAACGGGTGAAAAAGGTAATGATGCAATTTAAATTATAAATGGAGTAATCACAAGATGTCAGACGCTAAAAAAATCATAGATATTATCAAAGAAAAAGAAATTCAATTTGTAGATCTTCGTTTCACCGACCCAAGAGGCAAAATGCAACATGTATCTCAACATGTTAGTACTATTGACGAGAAAAGCCTTGCGGAAGGGTTTATGTTTGATGGTTCTTCAATTGCAGGTTGGAAGGCTATCAATGAGTCAGACATGAAGCTTATGCCCGATTGTTCAAGAAGTATAGTTGATCCCTTCTTCTCACAACCAACATTATCAATTTTTTGTGATGTTTTGGATCCAATATCTGGAAACCCTTACGAAAGAGATCCTAGATCAACTGCTAAACAGGCTTTATCGTATATGAGTTCAATCGGTATAGGTGATACTGCATATTTTGGTCCTGAACCTGAGTTTTTTGTTTTTGATGACGTTAAATATGAAGCTGAAATGCATTCTGCGTCTTATACAATAGATTCGTCTGAGGGACCATATAACTCGGCAAAAAATTTTGAAGAAGGTAACATGGGCCACAGACCTGGTATCAAAGGGGGTTACTTTCCAGTACCTCCAGTTGATTCTGCTCAAGATTTAAGAAGCGAAATGGTTCTTTCCCTTGTTGATATGGGAGTGCCAATGGAAAAACATCATCACGAAGTTGCACCTTCACAACACGAGCTAGGAATGATGTTTGGAACATTGATTGATACTGCCGACAACGTCCAATTATATAAATATGCAGTTCAGAATGTAGCCCATTCTTTTGGTCAAACTGCTACTTTTATGCCTAAACCAGTTGCAGGTGATAATGGTACTGGAATGCATTGTCACCAGTCAATTTGGAAGGATGGTAAGCCTTTGTTTGCCGGTAACCAATACGCTGAGCTTTCAGAAATGTGTTTGTACTATATAGGTGGGATCATTAAGCATGCTAAAGCGCTCAATGCTTTCACTAACCCATCAACTAATTCATATAAAAGATTGATACCTGGTTATGAAGCACCTGTTATTTTAGCATATTCAGCTAGGAACAGATCAGCTTCTTGCAGAATACCTTTTACTGACAGTCCAAACGGCAAAAGAGTTGAAGTGAGATTTCCTGATGCTACGGCGAACCCTTACTTAGCATTTTCTGCCATGCTAATGGCTGGTTTAGATGGTATTCAGAACAAAATCCACCCTGGTAATGCAATGGATGAAGACTTATATGAGCTTCCTGCTAGTGAGCTTGCAAGTATACCTACTGTTTGTGGTTCTTTGAGAGAAGCACTAGATGCGCTTAGAGAAGACATGTCTTTTTTAACAAAGGGTGAGGTTTTCACTGAAGACCAAATTGAAGCTTACATTGATTTAAAAATGGAAGAAGTTGTTCAATTTGAACATGCTCCTCACCCAGTTGAATTTAAAATGTACTATTCTAGCTAATTTCTAATATATGAAAAAAAACCCAACACTATGTTGGGTTTTTTTTGTTTTCAAATAATATAATTACTGCTAAATGTTGTACCCTATTCATTAATAAATACTAGATAATGTGATAAAAAAAATTTATGAAAGAGAATCTATTGAACCAAAATCCTTATTCAGCTTCAGAAATTGAAGTTTTAGAAGGCCTTGAACCTGTCCGTCACAGACCAGGAATGTATATCGGTGGAACAGATAAAAATGCTTTACACCATTTAGCTGTAGAGATAATTGACAATTGTATTGACGAAGTTGTTGCAAAGCACGCAACCACTATAAAGGTAGAACTCTTAGAAAATAACTTTATAAAGATAAGTGATAATGGTAGAGGTATCCCTATTGACAATCATCCAAAATTTAAAAACAAATCCGCATTAGAAGTAATTATGACTACATTACATTCTGGCGGCAAGTTTTCTAATAAAAATTATACAACATCTGGAGGTTTGCACGGTGTAGGAGCGTCAGTTGTAAACGCTCTTTCGGAGCATATGAAAGTAGAAGTAATAAGGTCAGGTTTTTTGTATAGACAAGAGTTTTCAAAAGGATTACCTACCACAACACTCTTAAAAATAGAGCCTACAAAAAAATCTAATGGAACAACAATAACATTTAAACCAGATAATACTATCTTTGTAGACACCCATATTTTTAGTCCTGAAAAAATTTATAAGATTTTAGAATATAAGGCATATCTTGTTGCCGGAGTTCAAATTGATTGGAAATGTCACTCTTCATTATTAACTGACAGTAGCATTATACCTACAACAAAAAAATTATGTTTTTTGGATGGATTAAGCGAATATATGCATTCTAAAACATCTAATACTCCAATGTACACAACCTCATCTTTTAAAGACAATGTTAAAATAGAAGAAGAAACTGTAGAATGGGCAATTAGATGGTTTGTTGAGAATGAAAATAGTTTTGTAGAAACTTTTTGTAACACTGTTCCTACTCCTCTTGGTGGAACTCATGAATTAGGTTTCAGACAAGCATTAACAAAAGGTATAAAAAATTTTGCAATTATAAAAGGTTTTAAAAAAGCTAATGAGCTTGTTTACGATGATTTAATGCTTGCAACTGGGTCAATATTATCTGTTTTTATTAAAGACCCTCAATTTCAAGGACAAACTAAAGAAAGACTAGTTAATTCATCAACTACCAAACTTGTAGAAACAGCCATTAAAGATAGGTTTGAAACCTGGCTGTCTAATGACACTGAAAAAGGTGAAGCAATCCTTAACAGAACAATTAGCTATTATGAAGAAAGAAAAAGAAAGAAAAAAGAAAAAGATGTATTAAGAAAAACAATAACAAAGAAGATTCGTCTACCAGGGAAATTAGCAGATTGTTCTAGCAATAAATTTGAAGAATCTGAACTTTTTATTGTAGAAGGTGATAGTGCTGGAGGATCTGCTAAACAAGCTAGAGACAGGAAAACGCAGGCTGTTTTGCCCTTAAAGGGTAAAATTCTAAATGTAGCCAGCGCTTCAAACGAAAAAACTGCTCAAAACCAAGAAATCAACGATTTAAAACAAGCAATGGGATTAAATCATACTTCTTCTAAATATATTGATAGTTTGAGATACAACAAAATCATAATAATGACAGATGCAGATGTTGATGGCGCTCACATTGCTGCTTTACTTTTGACTTTTTTTTATAATAACTTTCCTGAGATTATAGAAAAAGGCAATTTATACTTAGCTCAACCACCTTTGTATAGAATTACTCTAAATGGTAAATCATTTTATGCACAAACAGAAGATGCTAAAAATGCGATTATAAATGATAAATTTTCTGGAAAAGGTTTAGTTAGTCGGTTCAAAGGATTGGGCGAAATGCCTCCATCACAATTAAAAGAAACAACTATGAACCCTCAAACAAGAGTTTTGTTAAAAATCACACTCCCTAAAAGAGATATAAATGAAGCAGATGACAGGCGATTAGTTGATGAACTAGTTAATATTCTTATGGGAAAAAAACCTGAGCTTCGTTTTAAATATATTCAAGAAAACGCTAATTTAGTTGATGAATACGATATATAATTAAGTCGCTCTAATTAGTTTTAATTGACTTTTTAGAATAACAAAGCAATAAAGCTTAAAATTAGTAATTAAGGAATATTTGTGAGCTTTGAAAAACTAGGTTTATGTTCAGAAATTTTAAAGTCTATTAAAGAAAAAGGCTATGTAAATCCAACTGAAATTCAAGAAAGAGCAATTCCACAAGTTTTGATGGGAAGAGATTTGCTTGGGTGTGCACAAACTGGAACTGGTAAAACTGGATCCTTTATAATGCCTTTAGTAGAAATATTAAACACAGGTAAAGCTAAATCTAGAATGCCAAGATCTTTAGTGCTAGCTCCTACAAGAGAGTTAGCAATGCAAGTTTCTGAAGAATTCAACTTAATAAATAAACATTTAAGACTTCAAATGGCATTATTAATTGGAGGTGTTTCTTTTGTTGAACAAGATAATAAATTAGCAAAAGGTGTAGATGTGCTTGTCGCCACTCCCGGCAGGCTTTTAGATCATATAGACAGAGGCAAAGTAATATTAAAGGATTTAAAAATACTTATAATAGATGAAGCAGATCGAATGCTTGATATGGGCTTTATACCTGATATAATAAAAATTAATAAACTTTTGCCCAAAATAAGACAAACATTATTTTTTTCAGCTACTCTTTCTAATGA
>Ga0115558_1002349_pt1 | contig 11301 bp, 13 predicted proteins | sample COGITO_mtgs_1104_4_FD_87279 | JGI IMG/M metagenome (GOLD analysis project Ga0115558, IMG submission 87279) | Pelagic marine microbial communities from North Sea - COGITO_mtgs_110426 | ecosystem: Environmental > Aquatic > Marine > Epipelagic | place: Germany:Helgoland, sampling site Kabeltonne... | reverse complement strand
TTACTGATCGCTACGCATGATCAAAGGGTGAAAGATCAATTTAAGCTTACACTTAACCTCAATACGACATGAACCTGATCTCGTTAAGTTGGAGCTATATCAAAGCAAAACCCCTCAACACATTACTCAATGTGCTTTTAATGAGTTTGGGTATTGCCATCATTTTGGTACTCATCCTACTGAGCACTCAGCTAGAAGAGAACCTCTCTAAGAATAAAAGAGGTATAGACTTAGTAGTAGGCGCCAAGGGTAGCCCGCTTCAATTGATTCTGGCAAATGTCTACCATATTGACTTTCCGACCGGAAACATCAAGCTAGATGAGGCCAAGAATTTGACAAGAAACAGACTTGTTAAATCGGCTATTCCTTTGGCCCTTGGTGATAATTACGCTGGTTTTAGGATTGTGGGTACTAACCATGACTACATAAAGCTTTACAGTGGTGAAATCGCTTCTGGTGCCTTGTGGAAGAATAATATGGACGTGGTGTTAGGTGCCAATGCAGCAAAACAGTTGAACCTAAAAGAAGGAGGCGAGTTTTTTGGGGCTCATGGTTTGTCGATCGCCGATTTAGAACATGATGAATTGACCTATCATATTGTAGGCGTATTGGAGAATAGCGGCAGCGTTCTAGATAACCTCATTTTAACGAATATTGAGAGTGTTTGGGCCGTTCATGATCACGATGAATCCGACTCTACGGCAGGGCACGGAATACCGCAAATTGGTAGTGCTTGGGAAACAGGTTTGCCAGAAGGGGATAGCGATGCAGAGATAACATCCATGCTCATTCAATACCGTTCGCCAATGGGTGCGGTACAAATGCCTAGAATGGTTAATTCCAACACCAACATGCAGGCAGCGTCACCAGCTTTCGAGACACAACGACTTTTTTCTTTGCTAGGCATTGGGGTAGATATGCTCAGAAGTTTTGCCTACATCATTATTGTCATTGCAGGTTTGAGCATCTTTATATCACTTTACAATGCCCTGAAAGATCGGAAGTATGATTTAGCCATTATGCGTTCTCTGGGAGCGGCAAGGAGCAAGCTGTTCTTCCATGTAGTGATTGAAGGCATTATCATCACCACTATAGGTGGCATAATAGGTATGGTGTTAGGCCATGGTTTAATGGAACTACTGGCCAATTCATATGAAAAGTCAGACGACATTGGCATAACGGGATTGATATTTGTAAACCAAGAGCTCTATGTATTATTAATAAGTATTGGCATCGGTGTGATCGCTTCTTTGATTCCTGCGTTCAATGCTTATAAAACCGATATCTCTAAGGTATTGGCTCAAGAATAAATTTTTAGACATGAAAAGGATTGTACTATTATTAATCATATCTGTTTTTACGTTGCCGACTATGGCGCAGGATGTTAAAATGAAGGGGCCTAAGCTCTGGAAAACACTTTCAGATGTGAGTTATGATATTAAAAAAGATGAGTATGGTGATGTCTTCGTCCCAGTCTTTGGAAAAGATATTAAAGGTGTTGCCGATCAAATTGTTGAGATTGATGGTTTCATTATTCCATTCGATGGCATGTTTAAGCCCACCGAACTGATCATTTCTTCATTGCCCATAAGTGAGTGTTTCTTCTGTGGTTCTGGCGGTCCAGAGACGGTGATGGAGGTATCCATGAAGGAGAAAATAAAATACACGACCAAAAGGGTAAAAATCCGAGGTATACTGAAACTTAATGCCGACAATCCCGATAAGCTAATGTATCAGCTAGTCGAAGGCGTATTTATTGGCTTGGCTGATAATAGCTACTAGAGTTACTCAAAAAAGTTAGATAGATGAAGAAGGTTTTTGCACTGCTGTTGGTCGCTTTATTTACAGTTTCTTGCGGAGGTGGTTTCGATAGAGAAGCCGCGCGTGATAAGGTTATAGATGTACATGACGAAGTTATGCCCAAGTTGGATGAAGTAATGAACCTGAAAAAACAGGTGTTGGCAAAGGCTACGGAGGTGAGTGCTACTGAAAGTAAAACGGCCGACGAACTAAGAGACTTGGCTGCTGAACTAGAGTCCGCCAGAAAAGGTATGATGACTTGGATGAACGATTGGTCTAAAACATCGACTGTTCATGTAAAGGGTGAATCTGCCGAGGAAGAGCAGAAAGCCTATTTTGCTGCTGAAATGGAACGTGTTACCAAGGTGAAAGAAGATATTAACAGCTCTATTGCCGCTGCTAAAAAGGTGCTGAAGTAGTGCCCATCATTGGGGTCTAAATAACACGATCAGCATGCAGCGTGAAGTTCTGAAATGGATGTAGTTGAGTTTAATTAGACTTGAGATGATTTTCAATTTCTTCCAATGAGAGTACATCAGATTCATTGCCCCAAGCATTAGAGATATACACGAGTAATTCTAAAATTTCGAAAGGCGTCAAGTCTGGGTTAGCAGGCATAGGTTGGTTGTAGCTTTGACCATTTATTTCAATAGGGCCCTTCAAACCATATTTAATCACTCTCGACGATCTCAATACATCATTCAATAAGTAATCGGAATTTTTCAATGGTGGAATAAGCTTCCCAAGCCCTTCACCATTTTCCATGTGGCAGTTAATGCAATATCTCTTATAAAGTTGTTGCCCTACAGCAAACATTTTTAAATCATCGGTAGTGAGTCTTGACTGAACATTTTCGTTGTCGCTTTTCTCACCTGTGCCACCACATGCGTAGAGTAGGAGCATGGCAAGGGATACGAAGATTAGTTTTAAGCTTCCTACGCCCAGTGTCCAGTTTCCACTCTTTAAGTCCCTACTGCTCATATTCTGCTAATAATTTAGGGATGTCGTTGATTAAGGCGCCCACTTCTATTGGTTTGGTGCCGTCATAAATGCCTCGAATACGCTTTTCTTGATCGATCAGAATAAAAGCACCACTGTGAATAAATCCGCCGGGCGCATCTTGATCTTCGCCTACCGGTACTAAATAGCCATTGGCACTTCCAATTTCATAGATTTCGTCTTGAACGCCTGTTACGAACTTCCAAACGGAGTTATCAGGAATACCCAGTCTTAGTGAAAAGTCTTTGAGATAAGCCACCGTATCATGCTCAGGGTCTATCGTGTGAGATAGTATGGCAAAGTCAGGGTTGTCTTTGAACGACTCATATACTCTAAGCATTTGCTGCTTCATGATGGGGCAAATGGTAGGGCATGTGCCGAAGAAAAAGTCGGCCACATATATTTTTCCTTCAAAGGTCTCGTGCGTCACAGTTACGCTATCTTGATCGACAAAGGAGAAGTCTGGAATAGTGTGAAATATTGTATCGAGGGTGCCATTCACTTCTTTAAACTCCTGTCTGCCTAAAATCGGAAGCTTTTGTTTGCGTTCTGCACCACATGAAAATACACTGCTTAATACCAACAGTATTAGAACTAATTTATATGCCTTCTTCTCCATTTCCTTAACCTTCCTTTTTACTTCTTAAGCGTTTATAAATCTTTATTGCAATCATGAGTGTGACGGCCACCAAAAAGAAGCCGATGGTGCCTTTAATCCAATCAAACTCATTCTTTAAGACAATTATGAATACGACAGAGATTAAAATAAGTGTCGAAATTTCGTTCCAAATTCTTAACTGATTTGAGGTATACCGCATTATGTCGTTTTGCAGTTGTTTGTAAAGCTTATGGCACATGAAATGGTAGATGTAGAGCAATACCACAAAGGTGAGTTTTATGTGCATAAAGGGAAGCTCTAGCATGGCGGGGTATTGGTAAATCATAATGCCGCCTAAAATCAACGTGATCATTGCCGATGGCCAAGTAATGATGAACCAAAGCCTGTTGGCCATGAGCTTGAGCTGATCGCCGAGAATGGTTCTATCCGGCTCTGGCTTGTCCATAGCTTCACGCTGGTAAATGAAAAGCCTTACGATATAGAAGAGCCCCGCAAACCAGGTGACAATGAAAATAATGTGAAGCGATTTGACGTAGAGATCGGCCATAGTGTTGCTACCCCAAAGGTAGTCAGTAATAGGTTATCGCTTAATCAAGATTGGAGGTATTTTGTTTCCTTTTTCAGCAGATGAATGCCGAATCAAGTAATTGCGCCTTTCTTGACGGCTGAAACCACCAGTGAATCGCCAATTTTAATCACCCCTTCTGTTACGGGAATAAAATTTTCTCCGAAAAGAATCTTATGTCCAAGTTTACGATACGTTGCAAGCGTTTTTAAAGGCTCCTTACCCTTCTGGGCAGTAGCTACGTCAATCGTAGTCATGACACAGCGGGCGCAGGGCTTTACGCCAAAGAGTTTCACATCATTAATTTCAATTTCCCGAAGCGTATCTTCTTCATGGGCCGAAGTGCCAGAAATGATAATGTTCGCTCGAAACCTATTCATTGGAATGTGCTCGGTTGTCTTACTATTTAGAAGTTCAACGGAAGCTTCGCTGAGTATTAGTACGGGATATCCATCAGCATAACTGACTTCATCGGATGGGTTGATGGCATAGCGTGGATCGGCTTGACGGGCGCCATCTTTATGCATGTAAAGGAGTGTGACTGGTTTCCCTATGGCTTTGCTAAACCATGCGTCTACTTTTGGATCGACTGGTTTGCCAGTGCACGCATCATCCCAGATGGTAACCGATGCTGTGGATGTATTTGGCTCGTCAATACTGAAACTGATCGACTCCATTTTATCATGCTTGTGATGCACCTTTATCTCATTTCCATGGATTTCAGGCTGTAAGAAGTTCATTTCAGGGTATTCTCGCTGACTCACGAATGCCCCATCTTTATCTACCAAGACCCATCTACGATCATATTGGAGGCCTCTTTTTTCAACCTTTGTTGTGGTCAATTGAATGCCTGCCAATGACTTAATAGGGTAGATCCAGAGATCACTGATTTTGAGAGACGACATAAGTGATGGTTTACAATTCGAAAATAGGCACTCTCAAGAAGTTATAGAACAAGCTGATGGAATATATCTATCTCCAATATTGGTATCGGCTTACTGAAGCAAACTTGAGATTATAGCCATACCACGTTTCTTGACTTTGCAGTAGGTTGGGGTAGGCTTTCTGAAAAGTGTAAGTATTCACCTTATCGTTTGCCAACTGGACTTGAACTTGCCAAGTGCTATCCTGATCGGCTACTTGGAATTGGGCTTCGTAAACTTTAGGCTTTCTGGTTTTTGTATTGATCTGCGCTTCAACCACCTTTTTTTCAAAGGTGAGGGCATCTTCAAATTTTAGAGCTCTCAGCAAATAGGGCAATTGATCTTCCCAGAGCATATCCGTTCCAGAAACTTCCATTTCCCCATCTCCATAACCATCAAAGTAGCTGTTGTAGTCGTAGGCATAACCTGTAGGTGTTAGCTCAAATTGCTTAAAGGTATTGCCACACCATTCTTGACCGGTATGGGTCATTTTGTGTAACTGCTCAGGCTTTTCGCGTTTGAAAAATAGACTTGTCAGGAAGTGATAAGGGTAATTTTCCGTTTCAAAACGTGCAAACATATTCACTTTCATTACGCTAAAAAGGTCATCTCTTTCGTAGTCATTCGTCTTTACGTTAAACCCTGCATTAAACTCTTCTTTTACCGTGATGTACACATTATCAAACTTTCTAATCTTGCCGTAAACCATCATTTCGGCATCGTAGTGTGCCACTTCTGCTTGGCCATCTTCCCAAGTTTTTTCCATGGCCCAATTATGATTGAAAACCTCGCTTGCAGGGTATTCAATATCCTGAGATGGTTTTTCTGTACAGGCTGAAATGGCAATGAAGAGTATGATGGTAAAGAAAGAGGTAAGTTTTTTCATGTCCTTAAGCATTAGTAGATGGTTCTAAAATGTGGCTTGCCCAATTACCCAAGTCGGCTTCTGTGTCTATGTCGTTAAGGGTTGGCAATATGGTGTAGGGCATGCCGAGTGATTCGAAATCTTTGATGGTATCAGCACCAACAGTATCGGTACTCCAGTTTTTGTTTTCAAAAAGCTGTGGATTCAATTTGGAAATGCCTAGCAGATAATAGCCGCCATCTTCAGCCGGGCCAATTACAGCCTGTTTTGTTTGAAGTGCCGTAAATGCGGTGGCTAGATGCTGCTGTGTTAAATCGTAGCAATCGCTGCCGATAATACAAATGCGTTCATAGCCATCGGCAAAGGCCTTATGAAATGCCGCCGAAATCTTTTCACCTAAGTTGCCTGAAACCTGAAGCTCCTTCTGGTAGACATCATTATCCCAAAGGTCGTTTTTGTCAATAAATTCAGAATAGTAAATGACCTTGTCAGTACCTAGTCCGACGGTTTCTTGTTTGGTTTTATCGAGGAGAACTTGATAAATGTCGAGTGCTTTTTTGTCCCCAATGGTCGCTGCTAACCGTGTTTTGGCTTTTCCAAGTGCTGGGTTCTTTACAAAGACAATGAGTAAATCTTTCGTCATGATTAGTAAATCGGCTTTCCTTTTTTCAGGAATGCTCCAAAGAAACGGTTGTAAACATGAACTTCTTCTGTTGGGCTTTCCTGCGTGTCAACCATCGGTAGACTAGCGTTAGACCAACCAATTAGGCCATTTTTTAGTTCGTAGACTTCATTAAATCCTTGCTTTTGCAATTGCTTGGCCAACTTGTTACTCCGGAGCGCAACAGTACAATAAACGAGTATGGGCTCATTTTTATTCAAGTTGTCCAGCACGTCTTTTTCGTAGCGCACGGCACCTTTTATATGGCTGACCTCATATTCATTCGGATCGCGCACATCTAGAATAGCCATAGGCTTTTCGGTGATCAACTGTTCAGCAGCTTTGGGGCTGATTCTTTGAACTTTTTCCATGTTAAACAGCGTAAAGTAACCTCGTTGATAAACTTGATATGAAAACAAAGCCATTATTAGGATCAGGCTGGCGGCGATGTACTTGACGGTCTTCATAAATATTGATCAACAAATTAACTACTTCTTTTAACAGCAATTGTTTTCAAGGTCTTACAATTCCATATAATCCTGTTCATGGATGTGTAACTGACATTTGATTTATTGTTACCTTGGCATTCTCAAATGAAGCGAAGTAAACTTACTACAGAAGCCTATATCAATGGCGTTTTAGCAGGAGACAGAATAGTCTTAAGCCGTGCGATAACGCTTTGCGAAAGCCACAGGCCAGAGGATATAAGACAGGCAGAGGAAGTCTTAACGGCGGTAATGCCACATACTGGTGGCTCCATTCGGATCGGAATCACGGGCGTGCCTGGTGTTGGGAAGAGTACTTTTATAGAGGCTTTCGGTGGCTTAGTTACTCAGAGGAATAAAAAATTAGCTGTGCTTACGATAGATCCTAGTAGTCAGAAGACTAAGGGAAGTATCCTAGGGGATAAAACCAGAATGGAAGAGTTGGCTAGAAATGCTAATGCTTTTATTCGTCCATCTGCCTCAGGTTCTGCGCTTGGCGGTGTAAGTAGCAAGACGAGGTCTGTTATGCTCTTATGCGAGGCTGCTGGATTTGACGTAATCTTTATTGAAACCGTTGGTGTAGGGCAATCCGAAACGCTTGTACACGGTATGGTGGACTTTTTCCTTTTGTTAATGTTAGCTGGGGCAGGAGATGAGCTTCAGGGAATCAAAAAAGGAATTATGGAAATGGCCGATGCTGTTGTAATCAACAAGGCGGATGGAGATAATCAATCAGCGGCAAAACGGGCCAAAATAGATTACCAAAATGCACTTCATCTCTTCCCTAGCGATGCGTCGGGTTGGTCGCCTAAGGTTGCGTTATGTTCTGCTTTAGAGAAAACAGGGCTGGACGATATTTGGGAAATGATTCTGGAACAGCAGGATCAAACGAAGCAGACTGGTTTCTTTCATGGCAATCGGCAGCAGCAACAAGTTAACTGGCTGAAAGAAAATATAAGTGAACTTCTTGAAGGCGCATTTTACCAGAGTGCTGTAATTCAATCAGCGCTTCCCGAAATTATGAAGCAGGTTGAAGCGGGAGAGTTACCAGCTATGAATGCCGCAAATGAATTGATGAAGAAGTTTCTTGAGCGTAAATGAAGTGCTTGGTGCCTTAGCTAAGACGTTGTGGTCTAAAAATAATGTTCCCTTGTCCTTCAGAGCATTATTTCGTCAGAACAAGGGATATAATCGGTCATGATTATATTCAGATTAATATTTATCTACCCTTTTTAACACTTGAGGCACCAGAGGTGTCACTATTTACTGTGGGACTTCCTTTGTAGTAAATACTTGAAGCACCTGATGCGCGAACGTCTAATTCGTCACTGGCATAAATGCTCGCGTTACTTGCGCCATTTACCCTAAGAACAGTCGTCTCACTTTTCAAGTCATACGCTCTGTAGATGGATGATCCAGACATTTTCACATTTTGACTTTTAGTCGAGCCTTCTATGTTAATAACACAAGCGCCAGAGGCTTGTAAATCTAAATCTTTGGTTTCCAATTCTATTTTAACAACCGAAGCGCCGGATAACTCAATACGCATGCGATCGGACTTTAAAATGTCAAGTGTTCTCAAGCTTACTGCACCACTAACGTTGATTTTGTCTAGGGATTTTACTGTTAAGTAGGCCTTGGCAGAACTTTTCATTCTCTTCTTCTTTCTACTCCAGTTATCGTCGTCTAAGCCGATAATTAGCGTGCCGTTTCTCACCTCAGTGATTAAGTCACTCATGAATTCTTCCTCTATCTCTACTTCAAGAGATTCAGTATTACCAACGCTAATCTCTACGATAAATGCATCACTTACGCTTAATGCATGAAAGTTGGATACATCTCTCTTCTCACGATTTTGAGCAAATGTTAGACTGGCAATCATCAAGAAAGCCAAGGTTAACAAAGCGGATCGTAAAGAATTCATTTTTATGTTTTTCATCGTATGATGGATTATTTGCATTAAAGATAATGCGGCGTGTCCAAGGTTGCATGCTCTTGACAAATTCTTTTTGCCATCGTGAGACTTTAGTGGCCTAAATATTTTAAATTATCCAACACTTTCTTAGTTCAGGTCTCTGGTACGACATAATTTCGGAACCAAAGGTTACATTTTTACTATTATAAGCCTGCTATGCAACACATCGTTATTATTGGAAACGGAATTTCCGGAATTACAACCGCTAGACATATCAGAAAGAAGAGTGATCATCGCATCACAGTGATTTCTGCTGAAACGGATCATTTCTACTCCCGAACTGCACTCATGTATATTTACATGGGCCATATGAAGTACGAAAACACCAAACCCTATGAAGATTGGTTCTGGGAAAAGAATCGTATCGAATTAAAAAGAGCCTATGTCGATAAGGTCGATACGGAAAACAAGGCGCTGACCTTTGCCGATGGTGATACCATGGCTTACGACAAACTGGTAATAGCCACAGGCTCAAAATCTAATAAGTTTGGTTGGCCAGGTCAAGACTTGAAAGCTGTGCAAGGGCTCTATAATTACCAAGATTTGGAAAATATGGAGACCTATACCAAGGGCATTACAAGAGCTGTGATTGTTGGTGGAGGTTTGATCGGTATTGAAATGGCTGAAATGCTATTGAGCAGAAATATACCAGTCACCTTTTTAGTAAGAGAAAGTAGTTTTTGGAATAATGTGTTGCCAGATGGAGAGTCTGAAATGATCAATCGCCATGTGCGGGAACATCACGTAGACTTGAAATTAAGTACAGGTTTGAAAGAAATCTTGTCTGATGAGAACGGCCGAGCTCGTGCTATTGTGACGGACTCGGGAGAAGAAATTGCCTGCCAGTTTGTAGGCCTCACAGCAGGTGTTTCTCCGAATGTAGGTTTCTTGGAAGGTTCAGGAATCGAGATCAATCGTGGCGTCATGGTTGATCCGTATTTGGAAACGAATATCAAGGATGTCTTTTCTGCTGGCGACTGCGCTGAGTTTAGAGAGACGAATGGTGAAAGAAGAAATCTTGAGCAGGTTTGGTATACAGGCCGAATGATGGGAGAGGTACTTGCTGAAACCATTTGTAAGAGGCCCACGAAGTATAATCCAGGACATTGGTTTAATTCTGCGAAGTTCTTTGACATAGAGTATCAGACCTATGGATGGGTTTGGGCGAAGGCCAAAGAGAACGAGAACGACTTTTATTGGGAACATGAGGGCGGTAAAATATGCTTGAGACTTCGCTGGGATAAGGAAACGGGTAAGTTACTCGGTGTGAATAATTTTGGTTTCAGGTTAAGACATCATGCTTTTGATAAATGGTTTAAGGAAGGGCGTACAGTTCAATATGTACTTGAACACCTGAAAGACGCCAACTTTGACCCTGAGTTTTATAAACACCATGAAGAAGCAATTGTCGGCCAATTCAACTCAGAAAATGGCACCAATATCAGCTTAAAGAAAAAGAGCTGGAAGAGAATTTTACAACTAGTCTCAAATTAGAACATCAAGAAATATGTCATCAGTAGATCCAAGTTTATCTATCGCTAACCCAGACCCGAAGGATACGGATGCGATCCAAAAGGGAGGTTTAGCACTTGCTGGTTTGGGAGTATTAGTACTCTTTTTATCATGGGGAGGTGTCGGCATTCCGCCTAGAATCGGATTACCCATTGCGCTTTTAGGAATTCTAGTTGGTACGGTTATTTACTCGGCCAGACTTTACCTCAATCAGCCAGAAGGCATTAAAAATAATGGTGTTTGGTTCAATAGCTTAACTAACAGAGGCGCATTAGGCTGGGTAACTGGCATTGTGTTGACTGGTTTCTATGTGTTGCTTTATTGGTTTCCAGAGTATATTGGCTTTAAGGCTTCTGGAAATGAAGGTTTTGTGGCGTTGTTCGATCCACTGAGTATGTTCTTTAAAGGAAAGCCAGCCAGTCAATGGTTTCTTTATGGTACACTTTACACGCTTTGTATCACGTCCCTTGGCGTAAAATTTCTTTTTAAGTACCGACATAACAGATACCAATTTATTAGAACCCTCGTGGTGATTGCCAGTCAGTTGTTTCTAGCCTATTTGATTCCGGAAATTTTAGCAGGCCTGAACTACAACGATGTAACAACTGGCAGTGGAGAGTATCTTGGTTACTTTAATACAGACCTGAAGAACACTTGGCCACTAGACTATGATTTCTTCTATGATTGGCAGCTGGAAGCATTTCAAGAACCTTCTTATCAACCAGTAGGCACTTTATATCTAATTGTTGGTATCGCCATGTTTTTAGTGGTTACCCCAGTCATCACTTACTATGTAGGTAAAAGATGGTATTGTTCATGGGTTTGTGGTTGTGGTGGTTTGGCCGAAACTGCAGGTGATCCTTTTCGTCACTTATCATCAAAGAAATTAGGCGCATG
>Ga0115558_1002331_pt1 | contig 11333 bp, 8 predicted proteins | sample COGITO_mtgs_1104_4_FD_87279 | JGI IMG/M metagenome (GOLD analysis project Ga0115558, IMG submission 87279) | Pelagic marine microbial communities from North Sea - COGITO_mtgs_110426 | ecosystem: Environmental > Aquatic > Marine > Epipelagic | place: Germany:Helgoland, sampling site Kabeltonne... | reverse complement strand
GCCCCTATGTTACCTGCGAGTAACTAAACCGGCCACTCACGCTGCTTGGCCACTCACGCCCCATAGGGTCTTGCTGTGATTATGTTTCCCGAAAGCCAGGGTCGCGTGGCTTTCGTCTTTCATAGCCACCTGCCGTGGGTTCTTGGGCACGGTGTGTGGCCAGTGGGTGAGGAGTGGCTCTATCAGGCCTACGCCAACTCCTACATTCCCCTGATTCATTCCTTGAACCGACTAGGGGCTAGGGGTTTTCGAAATGTCGCAAGCGTGGGATTCACACCAATACTTTCTGCACAACTTGACCACCCGGACACCCTGAAAGGCCTCGCAGCCTGGCTTCACAATTGGCAACTTAGATCCCTAAATTTACCTCTGGATCACCCCTTGCGGTCGTATGAACTTCGCAAAGCACAGGAAATATTGACTATTTTCGGTGAACACTTTTCCCGAGGGGCTGCCCCACGTATTCGTACGTTGATCGATGACGAGGTAATTGAATTTTTAGGCGGACCGGCTACTCATCCATTCACGCCGGGGCTCGACCCAAAAATTCAAGAAATTTCTTTGAGAGCCGGGCTTGACGACTGCGTGCGCCGCTTTGGAAATTCCCCTTCTGGCATGTGGGTTCCCGAATGCGCCTACCGACCGGGTCAGGAAGAGATCTATGAAAAACTTGGCATAACTCACTTCATGGTTGACGAGCCCGCGGTCACCAGCGTGGGTTGCATTTCTTCCATTCCCTACCAACTTGGCAATTCCAAGGTCAATGTGATCGCGCGTGATGCGCAGATCAGTGACGCACTCTGGTCACATGAACGTGGCTACCCGGGATCAGCCCCCTATCGCGACTTCCACTTCATTCACCATGAACATGGGCTCAAACTCAGCGCTGTTGGCGACAAAGAGAACACCGACAAGCGTATATACGATCCGCAAGCCGCCGGTGTCCAAGTCGAAGTTGATGCCCGCAATTTCATTCGAGAACTCGAATTGGCCCTAAAGGCTAAACGCGATCGGGGTGAAGCACATCCATCGATCGTCATTGGGATCGATACTGAGCTTCTCGGCCATTGGTGGCATGAGGGAATCGCTTGGTTCGAACGCGTAGTCGAGCTGCTGCCAGTTGCCTCGATTGCAACAGCGACATTGGAGCAAGTTACAAGCGAATTTCATTCACGTATTGACCTACCGCCGTCTTCGTGGGGCAGCGGGAAAGACTGGTCGGTGTGGACCGGCGATCAAGTTCGCGACATAGTCGTCCTCAACGGGCAAAGTCAGGACCTTGTACTAGAACAGCTGGGAAGCCGCACTTGTACATCCGCTCAACTCAATCAACTCATGCTCCAGTTATCCAGTGACTGGGCCTTCATGATCACCCGCGATAGCGCCGCCCAATATGCACGCGATCGAATCCTTGGCCACAGGAATCAATTGATATCAGGTGTTGACTCGGATGCGGCATTTCCACTTATTTCGTTCAGTGCGTGACGGGTCCGACGTCGAACGGACTCACCATGAGCTTCGACCTCCATTGATTTGCGGTCTACGGTTAATCGGGATTTGATCATTTTTGCTGGAACACCTGCCGCAACCGACATTGGTTCAATGAGTCCGCGAACGACGGAATTAGCGCCGATCACGCTTCCTTGACCTATCTGAGATCCGCGCAACACGCTCACCTTGGTGCCAAGCCACACATCTGCACCAACCCGTACCGGTGACTTCACAATTCCTTGTGAACGAATGGGAATAAGAGGGTCTGAGAATCGATGATCAAAATCGCACATATAGATCGAGTCCGAAATAATGCACTGCGCACCAATTGAAATATCGAGATACGCGTTTATTGTGTTGTCGCGGCCCATCACAGTTTTCGTTCCAATCAGGATGCTCCCTTCATGTGCGCGAATATGACATGCATCGCCAATATGAACCCAACTTTCGATAATAATTCGTCCATAGCCACGTCTTGCACTGAGTTCAACACCCTTTCCCAGGAAGACGAATCCGGTGCACACAACAGAACGCGGTCCGAAATGATGCAGTTTCAAAAAGCGCCAGTATCGCACCAGGTAATACCAAGTCCAAGCCCGATTTCTGACAATCCACGTGAAATTTGAAAGCTTCCAGGGACTGAATCGCTTCACTTCGTCACCACTTCATAGACACGGTCGGTGGCCGTGGTTACCTGATTCCAGGTGTAGCGAGATTCGATACGACCGGCTAAGCGATCTGCTCGCTCACGGGCTTCCACTGGATTGTCAAATATTGAATTGATCTGGAGTGCGATCGATGCTCCATCGATTGCCTTAATCGGATAACCGAAGTCACTTGAGGGAACTATGTCAGCTAGCCCTCCCACATACGAAGTGATGAGGGACACTCTGAGTTGCCCAAGCTCAAGCGCCACGATCCCGAAAGGTTCGTAACTCGATGGGATTACAGCTACGTCCCACGACTGCAACGTACGTATTCGATCGACTTCCTGTATGTGCCCGAGGAATGAAACCCTGTGATTCAAGTCCTTGCGCGCTACTTTGTTACGTAGTTCTTCAACCTGACTTCCGATTCCTGCGATTTCCAAACGAATACTTCGATTCTGAATCAATGCCATGGCGTCGATAACGTGGTGAACTCCCTTTTCCCACTCAAGCCGTCCCAAAAAACCAATCACGAATTCATCGGGGTCACCGTCATGACGATCAGTGAGCGTGTTCTTTGCTACAGGGCCCAGTGACTGGATACCGTTGGGAATTACTTCCAGTTTTTTCGGCGCTACTCCGTATCCGTTGCGGATCTCATGTGACATAAATTCACTGCAAACAATTAAGGCGTCCGCCGCCGCTATAGCCTTGCGTTCGCGCGCGTAGACATGACGCGAAAGCTTCGAGGCGAGCCAACCGTTGTGTCTCCCAAACTCTGTTGCATGGATCGTGAGCACACTCGGGACAGAGAGAAAAGTCGAGGCGCCTTCAAGTTGAACCGCGGTCACCCAGTCGTGTGCATGGATCACTTCCGGTGCAATTTCCATATGATCGCAAGCCTGTTGACTCGCCAAAGCAAAACCATGAACCCAATAGTCGAAGTTCGCTTGAGTGAACAGCGCGTCCTCGTAGTAATTCGCCACACGAATCACCCAAACACCGTCGACCAGGCAACTTGAATCGGGATCCCCTGGGACCGCTTGAGTAATCACAGTGACTTGATGGCCTCGGCGGGCCTGCTCTTGAGTAAGAGCCAAAACGTGAGTACCCAGCCCGCCATACATGACAGGTGGGTACTCCCAGGAAAAGTGCAGGATTCGCATGTGCAAGCTCCGGTTAAGGTGCAACCCCAGTAATGCACACGTTGTAAAAATACTTGTCGGGGACGACTTTGCTAAGGATGTTGCGATCCAAGGTTTCGAGTTTTTTCCATGTTCCAAAAGCAAAATTGGCCCAGCCCAGGCCAAGGGAATCGGACTTGACCGAACTCTCAAACGTTCGAACCGGCCAACCGAACCAAGACGCGGTCAACTCCTCTGTCACCGTGCTGACTTCAACACAACCCTTGCGGAGTGCAATACGTGCAAGCTGATCCGGATCAAATGTGTGAATGTCGACAACCGATTCCAATGCGGCCTCGCGGGAGGATGCACTCAGCTCAGCTTGAGGCCGGGCCCACTTTTCTGCTAACAGAGGCAACTTCGTCACCCGTGTACTCGTCCACCAGGTTAACCGCGACAACGCACGTGCAACTACGTCACCCTTCTGCGTCGGTTCACCACAAAACACAAAACGACCTCCTGGTCGTAGCACCCGGATCACCTCGGAAAATAGCGCGTCCAGATCGGGAACATGGTGTAAAACCGCATGGCCAACGACCAGGTCAACACTTGAATCTACGAAAGGAAGCCGTTCGGCATCAGCAACTAGCCCTGTGACATTAAGTCCCAACCCCTTCCCGTTGCGAACCGCAACGGAGACCATGCCAGAACTAAGGTCAGTCACTATTCCCGTGCCACCAATGCCTGACTGCATCAGATTAAGAAGGAAGAAGCCCGTTCCAGAACCAATCTCGACGACGGTTGCTGCCGCTAATTCGGGACCCTGAAGCTCAGAGGGTACGACGTGATCAAAACAGTTTCTGGCGTAATCCACGCATCGCTGATCATAGGAAATCGACCACTTTTCGTCATAGGACTCAGCTTCCCAGTCGTGATAAGCGATATTTGCTAGTTTGGGATCAGATTTTGCAAGGTCAAACTGCTCTTGGGTGAATGCCATTAACTGCCCACAAAAGTTGCTTTGCCGGGACCGTCTTTAACGAACGAATTCATGCCCGACTTTTGATCCTGGGTTGCGAACAGCGCAGCGAACTCGGTGCTTTCGATTGTAAGTCCCGTTTTCAAATCGACATTTGCTCCAGTGTCTATCGCACGCTTCGCCGCGGCCAGCGCTATTTTTGGGCCCCCTCTGAATTTTTGCGCCCAAGTAAGGGCCGTGTCGAGCACCTGAGCTGGCTCAACAACTTGATTCACGAGTCCAATATCCAGTGCTTGCTGCGCCGAGATCATGTGACCCCCAAAAATTAATTCCTTCGCACGTGACTGGCCTATTAAGCGTGGGAGGCGTTGGGTTCCACCCGCTCCTGGAATAATTCCCAGCATGATTTCTGGCTGACCAAGTTTGACATTGTCACCGGCGACTCGAAAATCAGCGCACATGGCGAGTTCCAACCCACCGCCGAGTGCAAAACCCGTGATAGCCGCAATCGTGGGTTGGGAAATTTTGGCCACCGACTCAAATGCTGCTTGCAATTTATGTGCGGCATGTGCCATATCGGTGTACGTCATGTTTGCCATTTCCTTGACGTCGGCACCGGCCGCGAATACTTTCTCGCCGCCATAGAGCACAACCGCATCAATTCCAGCGTGACCTGAGACGAGAGTTGCCGCTTCCGCGATTTCATTCTGCATAGCGATATTGAGCGCATTCATAGGCGGGCGCCGCAAGTTAATGACCGCCGTGGTCCCCCGAAGTTCCACCTGGATGAATTCTCTGGAGAGCAGTTCTTTGGGTTCGGCATTTGCTGTGGATTCTTCACTCATATCGGGATCTTACTCAATTGGGGAGTAGACGAGGAAGTTCCATAATCCCTTCCGCGGTAGGTTTGAGCGGTGCGCACCAAGGTTGGACATTGGGATCCATTTGGAGTCACGCTCAGGGAAGATGGTCAAGCGAAGGTTTCACTATGGGCCCCACATGCTGACAAGGTCTAATTTTGTGTAATCACCGGCGATGAAATAGCCGGGTTCACTGAAACTCGCCATGTCCTCGAACACCAGGTCCAAAATGTTCACTACTCGATAATTCCTAACATTGGGCCAGGGACCCGGTACGGATTCAGGGTACATGGCCCCTGGGACCCTCAAAGCGGCATGCGATTCAATCCGCACAAATTCCTTCTTGATCCTTATGCTCGGGCGATCACAGGCGACCTTCGAAACGATCCAGCAATATTTGACTACTCGTTCGAAGACCCCAATGTAATGTCAACACTGGATAGTCGAGACTTTGTCCCGCACGGCCTCACCGTGTCATCTGATTTCAACTGGGACGGCGACAGGCCGCTTGAACGTCCCTGGAACGAGACGGTGATCTATGAGGCACATGTCAAAGGGTTGACTTATCTACACCCCGCAGTTCCTGAACGAGATCGGGGAACTTTTAGAGGAATTGCTCACAAGGCTGTGATCGAACATCTTGTACACATTGGGGTCTCCGCAATTGAGCTTTTACCTATTCAGCATTTTGTTAACGAAGTTCATTTAATGGAAACAGGCTTATCAAACTACTGGGGTTACAACACTCTCGGCTTTTTCGCTCCGCATGCCGACTATGCAAGCTCACCCGGAAATCAAATCGACGACTTTAAGTTCATGGTTAAGGAGCTTCACTCTGCAGGAATCGAGGTAATCCTTGACGTTGTTTACAACCACACCGCCGAAGGTGGGACGCTGGGTCCGAGTCTTTCGTTTAAAGGGATAAACAATAGAGATTTCTACCGACTAACTGATACCGGTGACTACGTCAACTTTGCCGGTTGTGGCAATACGATCAACGCTGCTCAGCCTCAAGCACTTCAACTAATTATGGACTCCCTGCGCTATTGGGTGAGTGAAATGCATGTTGACGGATTCCGCTTTGACTTAGCGTCAACACTCGCACGGTCATTTCATGAAGTTGACATGTTGGGCAATTTCCTCACCACGATCGCGCAGGATCCAATTCTGCGCCGTTCAAAACTCATTGCGGAACCGTGGGATGTCGGGCCCGGTGGTTACCAAGTTGGCTCTTTCCCACCGCTGTGGAGTGAGTGGAACGACAAGTACCGTGATGATGTCCGAGATTTCTGGCGTGGTGAAAGCGGGATTGCAGGAATCGGCTGGAGGCTTTCGGGCTCACAAGACCTCTACGGTGGCCCTGGCACAGATCCTTACACATCAATTAACTTCATAACCGCCCATGACGGCTTCACTTTGTTGGACCTTGTGAGTTTCAACGAAAAACACAATGAAGCAAATTTAGAGCAGAATCGGGATGGCACTGATAACAATCGGTCCTACAATTTTGGAGTTGAAGGCCCATCGCAGGATCCCGAAATTCTCACTACTCGCGCTCGCATGGTTCGAAACTTCCTCGCAACTCTCTTCCTGTCCGGGGGTGTTCCCATGATTACCTCGGGCGACGAACTTCACAAAACACAACAGGGGAACAACAATGTCTACTGTCAGGACAATCACCTTGCGTGGCTGGACTGGGATCTAGACCAGCAGGACTGGGATCTCGTGGATTTCGTTGCGACCATGGCTCATATTCGACGCTCTCACCCGATGCTGCGTCCCTTGGATTTCTACCATGGTGAGCCAAACTTCGCTGGAGGCCCTAAAGACCTCGCATGGTTTGGGCCTGATTCCGTAGAAATTTCCGACTGGCATCTGGGCGAAAACAACTCACTCGGCATGTTCCTTTCTCCGAGTGATACAGCCACAGAGAGCCTCCTCGCCATTTTTCACACCGGGAGCGAGCCCGTGGAATTCATACTTCCCGGCGCTCCATATGCACTGACCTATGTGGCGATCTTGGACACCTTCGCAACAAACGGGCAACCGAGCGAACAGATTTACCACGCAGGTGAGGCATTGGTATGCCAGCCTCGATCAACCTACGTTCTCACGGCACAGACTCACGTAACAGACATAGTCGCCTGACTAGTCATCAGCGCAGGGCTAATGTTTAGCGCAGGGGGTAATCTGTCAGTAAGCCTTGTGAGTCAGCACCAGGGACAACTTGCAGTCCCAATTCGGAACGGTTGATCAAGCCGTGATGCTCCGGCATGATTCGAACCGAAAAGCCGACTGATCCACTCTCCATGAGTGTGATCACTCCTTGGTACTGCCACCGATTATTTCCCAAATCCTTGGGATTACGAAACGAAACCGATCTTGGTTTCAGAATTTGGTCGTATTCTCCCGTTGGCCCAGTGATCACACTGAGATCGATATTGCCCGGTCCGATTTCACCCAGCATTACGTAAACGCTGACATGGAGTTGGGAACCCACATGTGTAACACCCTGCTCACCTGAAACTTCAACGTGTTCGATTCGTATTTCATTCCAGCGAGGAATTATCCAAGACTTCCACTCGGCCATCTCTTTTGCTAGCGCATACGAGTCAGCACATGCACGCTGACCGCTTTCGGCTGCAGGGGCATACAGGCGCTCAACGTACTCGCGCACCATTCGGGTCGCGAGAACTTTCGGTCCGGTAAATTTCATGGTGTGTCGCATCATGGCAACCCATTCAAGTGGAACACCGTCGTCGTCACGGCGGTAAAAAGTGGGCGCAACTCGAGACTCAATCAATGAGTACAGAGCTTCTGCTTCTAAAGCGTCACGCTTCTCAGCGTCGTAAATCAAATCCGCTGAAGGAATCGCCCAGCCATTATTTCCGTCAAACCATTCGTCCCACCACCCGTCCATGATCGACAGGTTCAGTCCGGCGTTGAGCGCGGCCTTCATGCCAGATGTCCCACTTGCTTCTAGCGGCCTAATGGGGTTGTTGAGCCACACGTCACAACCCGGGTACAGGGTCGTTGCCATTTCAATTTCATAGTTCGGTAGGAAAACGATTCGATCTCGAACATCACTTTCATCGGCGAATTGCACGAGTTGCTGGATTAGTGCCTTTCCACCTTCATCCGCTGGGTGAGCCTTTCCTGCAATCACAAGTTGGACCGGATGCACAGGATGCGTGAGTAGTCCGCGAAGTCTCTCCGGGTCACGCAACATCAATGTGAGTCGCTTGTACGAAGGCACTCGACGGGCAAAGCCAATAGTAAGAACATCAGGGTCGAGTGCGGAATCAACCCAGTCAAGTTCCACGGCTGTTTTGCCTCGAGCAAGCCATGCACGCTTAACCCGCCTGCGGGCCATATCTACTAATTCTGTTCGCATTTCACGTTTGGCATGCCAAAGGTCGGATTCGGGTATCTCATCAATGCGCTCCCATATTTCATCGGGGCTAGTGATCCCTATCTGCTTCTTTGCCAGAGCAAAGATTTTTGGGGAAACCCATGTTGGGGCGTGCACTCCGTTCGTGATCGAAGTGATGGGAATATCTGAATTGTCAAAACCTGGCCAAAGGTTCGAGAACATGTCGCGCGAGACTTCCCCATGCAGCAGGCTCACACCATTGGCGCGACCGGCGAGCGCGAATCCCATCATGGCCATATTGAAGAATTCGCCATTAGGTTCTAAGCCCAGCGCCATAATCGAATCCACGGGCATGTGGGAAATTGATCCCTCGCCGGTAAAGCAATTCCTAATCAGTTCAGCGGGAAAGCGATCAATCCCAGCTGAGACGGGTGTATGTGTTGTAAAGACCGTGCTTGCGCGAGTTGCTTCAAGTGCCTGCGCAAAGTTAAGGCCCTCGTGGCCTTGGATAAGTTCGCGCATTCGTTCGATGCCTAGGAAGCCAGCATGTCCTTCATTTGTATGGAAAACATTCGGAGCCGGCGCCTTCGCTATGCGTGTATAGGCGCGCAGCGCACGAACGCCGCCAACACCTAAGAGGAGTTCCTGGGTCAGTCGATCCTCAACTCCACCTCCATAAAGCCGATCCGTCACTCCCCTACGCGTTGAGTCGTTGGATTCCACATCAGAGTCGAGTAGAAGCAACGGGACACGACCAACTTGGGCAACCCACACCTGTGCAAACAGTTTTTCACCATGTGGAATGGAAATTGAAATCAGGGTTGGTTCGCCCGTTTCTTCTCGCAGCAGGGTGACTGGACTGGCCTCTGGACTGGTTACCGGGTATTCCTCTAATTGCCAGCCATCCAAGCTAAGTGATTGGTGGAAATACCCTGATCGGTAAAACAAGCCGATTCCTGTTATTGGAACACCCAGATCACTGGCACTTTTAAGGTGGTCCCCCGCCAGGATCCCTAACCCACCTGAATACTGCGGAAGCGCGGCCGTAACTCCAAATTCGGGGGAAAAATACGCAATTCCCGTGATGCATGATGAAGCCGATTCCGCGCGTACTTGCTCACTAAACCAACTGCTTTCCTTGAGGTAATCCTGTAATTCCGAGTACCTGTCATTGACCCCCTGCACGAAAGCTGAGTCTGCCGCCAATTCAGCTAGGCGCTGCGAGCTTGTTGCAGCCAGGAGGGCGAGCGGATTAGGGTCACGGTCCCAAATTTCACTGTCAATGGCTCTGAAGAGTTCACGTGTTGGGGTGTCCCAGGACCAATGGAGGTTTATGGCTAACTCGTGTAAATGCCCCAGTTCTTCTGGTAAGACATTTCGGACCATGATTCGTTTCAATGCGCGCACTGGCCGAATCTATCGGTTCCAATGCTCAAGAATGCAAGCGTATACATTGAACATCGGAAATCTGGGGCGCAGCACCACTACCCTTAAGCCATGGCTCGTACTTCACTTTCGCAATCAACGGCTTCAATCCCGTCAGCGGAACCGGTCCCCGCCAGCCGATTTACGGTATTTGACGTGTCCCCGGTTGTTGAATGTGGACGGCTCCCTGCCAAAGCTGTTGTTGGAGAGATTGTGCCAATTTCAGCGACCGCATTTCGTGAAGGCCACGATCGTTTAGGTGTTGAACTCCTGCTAACAGACCCACAGGGAAATCTTGTGGGCCCTTTTCACATGCCAACGCATGGTGAGAGTGACCGCTTTAGCGCGAATGTCACGGCAACCACCATGGGTTTATGGAGTTTTGAAATTTCCGCCTGGAGCGATCCAATTAACACATGGCGGCACCGAGCCGAGATCAAAATTCCAGCTGGGTTGGATACTGATCTGGAGTTGAGCGAAGGGGCACTTCTACTCGAGAAGGTGTTGGCGCAGATTGCCAATCATGAGCATGGAATCAATGAGTCTGACATCTCACAGGAATCAGCCACGTTGGCACTAGAGAACGCGATCTCGACTATCCGCAATGAATCCCTACCAGCGAGTGTCAGGTATGCAGCAGCAACTGATTCAGCTATTACACAGATTCTTGTTGCACATCCACTTCGCGAAAATGCAACATTGCACGGCCCTTGGCCACTACTCGTTGAACGCAGACGTGCCCTTGTCGGCGCGTGGTACGAGTTTTTTCCCCGCAGCGAAGGAGCGACGCTAAAGCCCCTCAAGTCTGGTACTTTTGCCAGCGCCAAGAAGGCTCTTCCTCGAATTGCCGAAATGGGCTTCGATGTGGTCTACCTCCCGCCGATTCATCCAATCGGTGAAGTTAATCGAAAGGGACCCAACAACACCCTTACCCCAACCGCGCAGGACCCTGGTTCACCGTGGGCAATTGGCTCGGTCCTTGGCGGCCATGACAGTGTGCATCCAGAGTTGGGGACCCTTCAAGACTTTATCGAATTTGTTGAGGCTGCGAAAAAGTTCGATATGGAAATCGCCTTGGATCTGGCTCTTCAGGCGGCACCGGATCACCCATGGGTGACGAGTAACCCAGAGTGGTTTACACATCGAGCCGACGGAAGCATCGCCTATGCGGAAAATCCACCCAAAAAATATCAAGACATTTACCCGTTGAACTTTGATAACGACCCCGAGGGCCTCTACCGCGAAGTTGAGCGGATCGTTCTTTTTTGGATTCAAACTGGTGTATCTATTTTTCGGGTCGACAACCCGCACACAAAACCCGTATGGGTATGGGAACGGCTCATCAGGTCAATCAATTCCCAGTATCCGAACGTGGTCTTTTTGGCAGAGGCATTCACCCGCGAACCCATGATGCGGGCGCTGGCGCAAGTCGGG
>Ga0115558_1002327_pt1 | contig 11343 bp, 9 predicted proteins | sample COGITO_mtgs_1104_4_FD_87279 | JGI IMG/M metagenome (GOLD analysis project Ga0115558, IMG submission 87279) | Pelagic marine microbial communities from North Sea - COGITO_mtgs_110426 | ecosystem: Environmental > Aquatic > Marine > Epipelagic | place: Germany:Helgoland, sampling site Kabeltonne... | reverse complement strand
GTATCGAAGAATGTGCAGCCGTCAAACAAGCGAAAATAGATGCAGGGAAAGAGATCATAGTAGGTGTAAATAAATATAAGTCAGAGGAGAAAGCAGATTTTGACATTCTAGAAGTAGATAACGATGCGGTACGCAAGAGTCAGATAGAAAGAATCAATAGCGTAAAGTCAGAGAGAGACAGTAGTAAAGCTGAGATGTTATTAGCTAAGCTTGAAAAAGCAGCAGCGTTAGACGAAAACCTACTTGAAATCTGTGTAGAAGCAGCCGAAGCTAGAGTTACGTTGGGTGAGATGTCCACTGCCTTAGAAAACGTATTTGGACGCTTCCAAGCGCAGAATGCGACGATAAGTGGCGTATATTTGAAAGAAGTGCAAAACGACGATAAGGTAATAGCAGCGCGAAAAGCGGCAGATGATTTTGCTGTAAAGGATGGACGTAGACCAAGGATATTAGTAGCCAAAATGGGTCAAGACGGCCACGATAGAGGTGCTAAGATTATTGCTACTGCATTTGCAGATTTAGGTTTTGATGTAGATATAGGTCCACTTTTTCAAACACCAGCAGAGGTGGCAAAACAGGCTATGGAAAATGATGTACATATACTTGGGGTATCTTCTCTTGCAGCAGGACACAAAACCTTAATGCCAGAAGTAATCGGTGAATTGAAAAAGCAAGGTATGGAGGACATCATAGTCGTAGCTGGGGGAGTTATTCCCGAGCAGGATTATCAGTTCCTGTATGACTCAGGAGTAGATTTCGTATTTGGTCCAGGTACAGTGATAGCAGAGGCTGCTATTGATATTTTGGAGAAAATGGGATAAAGATATTCTTGAAACTAAAGGCCTTATTTTAGCATTGGAGAAAAATATTTTCTAACTTTTTTATAGTTTATAGTTTATAGTTTTGGAGACAGAACAATAATAAGATTGATATGAACAAAACACTATTGGTACTATGCGGACTAACAATTGGAGCATTTTTACAAGCCTGCGGTACAGATGATGAGCCAGCAGTAACTCCTGGTAAAACAGTAAACAGATTGTTACTTTACGATAAGGATTGGAATTATAACGGCAGTACATGGCATGTTTTTGAATCTGATGGCACTTGGAATGAAAATGGCACTTGGAAGTGGCTTGGCGACAGCAACAGTGATAGTATGGAGGTTATGGACCGCTTTGGAACTTCTATACTCTACTTTGATTACATAGAGGCTAAAGAGATGAGTTGCGGTTCCATAATTGGCGACCGTACCGTTTATACGAGTCCATAAAATACCGTAATAGCGTTCCTTTTTTGACATGGTTAGAAACATAGTAACTTTGGCACCATGAGCATTTGGCGAGTACTATTATCTATACTTTTCCCTCCACTAGCCGTGTATGATAGAGGCTGTGGTTCTATTGTAATTGTTTTTATTTTAACCTTGTGTGCGTGGGTTCCGGGTGTGATAGGAGCATTGGTGATTCTGAATAAGCCAAAGGAGGAACGGTAAGCCTATACATTATGGCATAAATTAGTACGAATTTATGGATTCATATTCCATAAATTAATATAAATTTGCGGAATGGGCAGCTGGATAGATCGACATTTGAGCATTGAAGAAAACTTACAAAAAGGTAAGGTGCTTATCATATACGGCCCAAGGCAAATAGGTAAAACCTCGCTTATTGATAATTTTAAAAAGAAGACCAAGCTCAAGACGCTCAACACTACGGGAGAGAATATTCGTATCCGTACTATTTTCGAAAAAGGTGATCTAGAGGAAATACTAGCTTTTGTAGAAGGGTATGAGCTACTCATTATCGACGAGGCCCAAACGATAAATAATATTGGCTTTGCCTTAAAGTTACTTACGGATCATAACAAAGAACTCACTATCATAGCTACTGGTTCATCTTCTTTTGAGCTTGCTAACCAGGTAGGTGAGCCGCTAGTAGGAAGAAAGCGTACGGTAGAAATGTTTCCTATCTCTATGCTGGAGCTGAAAAACAGTTACAATAATTATGAGCTAAAGGAAAAGCTTGAGGAGTTTCTGATCTACGGGTTTTATCCAGAAGTAATCACTGCTAAAACTACTGCACGTAAGCAGAGTATCGCCACAGAGATAGCTACTTCATATCTTTTTAAGGATATTTTGATGTTGGATAACATCCTCTCTTCGTCCAAGATCAATCAAATAGTGCGTATGCTTGCCTTTCAGATAGGTAGCGAGGTTTCGTTTAATGAAATAGCGACTAAAGTGGGCTTAGATGTGAAGACGGTTAGTAAATATTTAGACATTTTAGAAAAATCATTTGTACTAAAAAGCCTTGGTGGATACAGTGGAAACTTGCGAGACGAAGTGACCCAAAAGCGAAAGTATTATTTCTACGACACAGGAATACGTAATGCGTTGGTGGCCAATTTTAACCCCATAGAGCTTAGAAATGACGTAGGTGCACTTTGGGAGAATTTCTTAGTTATGGAGCGCTTCAAAAGGAATGCCTACCAAGAGGTGGTCTCTAATTACTATTTTTGGAGAACATACCAATCTGGTGAGATAGATTTCATAGAAGAAAGAGAAGGTAAATTGTTTGCCTACGAATTTAAGTGGGGTAAAAAGCCGGCTAAGTTTCCTAAAAAATTCACGTCAACCTACACTGACAGTGAAACTTTTCTTGTAAATCAAGTAAATTGCCTCGAATTCATTCTCTAAATTAGTACGAATTTGTGGACGTTAATTCCATAAATTAATATTAATTTATGGAATTAAGTTTTAGCTATCAGTATTTTGTTGACGCTGACACCACCTTTATTCCACCTTCCTATACAATTAATGAAAGACATTGTGAGTTGTTAATTAAGAACGTACCTCACCATGTTAGCTTTGAAGCAAATATCTACATTGAAAATATTAGGAAAAATATTGGTTTCGGCAATCTTGGTTGCTCTAGTGTTTGCCTTTTTTCAGCTAATGAAAACAGAGCCAGCCGAGCATACAGTGTGCAATGCACCAGGAATAGAGTGCCAAACTGCTTACTATACGGATGATGCTCCTGAAAAACCAGTGGTAGACACTGCAGCGATAGTGCAGATAGCTCTGGACAAAATTCAAAAAGAGGTGACAGATGATTACCTCTCTAGTCTAGCGGGCAGAAAACTCTGGGGTATAGATATATCGAAGTATCAGACCAATATCAATTGGAAACTGATGGTAAAAAAGAACAAACCTGATTTTGTTTTTGTAAAGGTGACCGAGGGTACCACTATAGTGGATAGAATGTACCGATCGCATAAGCGAAACCTTGAGAAACACGATATACTGCATGGAGCATATCACTTTATGAGTTTTAGAAGTAGTGGCAAACAACAAGCACAAAAATTCATACGACATGCTGGTTTGAAGAAGGGGAATATGGTGCCAGTATTAGACGTGGAATACACCAGAAGCAGAATGCCAAGTAAGCGAAAGGTCTTACGCGAGATTAGAAACTATTGCTCTGTGATAGAAAAACACTACGGAGTAAAACCCATAATTTATACTCACCCCCACTTATATTCCAAGTACTTAAAAGGATCTTTTGATAACTATCCGCTATGGATTTGTGATTACAGACCTAATCCCCGTCATGACTGGTCTATTTGGCAGCACACAGATAAAGCTAGACTGTGGGGATACTCTGGCAGACTAGACAAGAATGTGATGAAGAGCGATAAGAGAACGCTCAAGACACTATTACTCCTCTAAAATTAGGCGCTTTATTTATACTGCTACAGGGGCACTTATTCTAGGATGTGGATCGTATCCCTCTACCACAAAATCTTCAAACACGTAATCAAATACAGACTTCTTATCTGGGTTTAATTTCACCTTAGGGTATTCGCGGGGTTCCCGACTTAGTTGCTCTTTTACCTGCTCAAAATGATTACTGTAAATATGTGCATCACCAAAGGTATGGACAAACTCTCCAGGCTCCAGTCCTACTTCTTGAGCTATCATAAGGGTAAGCAGTGCATAGCTGGCTATGTTAAAAGGAACTCCTAAGAATAAATCAGCACTGCGTTGGTATAGCTGGCAGCTAAGTTTACCATCTGCTACATAAAATTGGAATAGGCAGTGACATGGAGTAAGCGCCATGTCACTCAATTCTCCTACATTCCAAGCATTTACGATCATTCTACGGCTATCTGGATTGTTTTTTAGGGTGTCTAGTACGTACTGTATTTGATCTATTTTTTCACCGTTGGGAGCTTCCCATTCTCTCCATTGTTTGCCATATACAGGACCTAGGTCACCATTTTCGTCTGCCCAAGCGTCCCATATTTTTATATTGTGGTCCTTGAGGTATTGGATATTCGTGTCCCCCTTAAGAAACCAGAGAAGCTCGTGCACCACTGACTTCCAGTGGATCTTTTTAGAAGTAATGAGAGGAAATGATTCCGCTAAATCAAAGCGTAGCTGCCCCCCGAAAACACTGATAGTTCCGGTGCCTGTTCTGTCCGTTTTTTTGGTTCCATTTTCGAACACATATTTCAGGAAATCTTCGTATTGTCTCATTGTGCTACAAAGCACGACCTATTTGTGCGAAATAAATTGTTGTATTATTGGTCGTTACCAACAATATTTAAACTTGGATGTTTAGTTTTGCGAAGCATTAATAGTAAGATAAATGGCAGTAGCAATAAAATTACCTAGGATGAGCGACACGATGGAGGAAGGTACCATCGTATCTTGGTTTGTCAAAGTAGGAGATACCGTAAAGTCCAGTGAAATGATAGCAGACGTAGAGACCGACAAGGCTACTATGGAGCTGGAAAATTTCGAAAAAGGGGAAGTGCTTTATCTTCTAGAAGAAGGTTCTACAGTCCCTGTAGAGACCGTTATAGCCGTAATAGGAAAGAAGGGAGAGGATTTTCAAGATTTACTCAAAGAAGCTCCAGCGGAGAAAAAAGAAGAACCAGGCGAAGAAGCTCCAGCAGCTCCGACTCCTAGTGAATCAGCAGCACCTGTTGCCTCGAGTGCACCTGCGACAAGTAGTTCCAGTGCAAATAACGGGCGAATTTTCGCATCACCGTTAGCCAAAAGCATGGCAGAGGAGAAAGGCATAAACTTAGAAACTGTTTCTGGATCTGGAGACAATGGCCGTATTATCAAGAAAGACATAGAGAACTACAAGCCATCAGCAGCAGGTACCAGTGCTTCAGCAGTAGGTGTAGAAAGCTATGATGAAGTTCCAGTCTCGCAAATGCGTAAGACAATTGCCAAGCGACTAGCAGAGTCTAAATTCACTGCGCCACACTTCTACCTTACCAAGGAGATTAAAATGGATGCAGTACTAGCTGCACGCAAACGCATGAATGAGTATACCGATAACCGTATCTCTATCAATGATATTATTATTAAAGCTACGGCAGTAGCGCTTAAGAGCCATCCCAATATAAATTCATCTTGGCTAGGTGATAAGATACGAAGAAATCACCATGTACATATTGGTGTAGCAGTAGCTATCGATGATGGTCTATTGGTACCTGTAGTGCGTTTTGCAGATAGCAAGTCACTCTCTCAGATAGGAGCAGAAGTGAGAGATCTAGCAGGAAAAGCGAAAACCAAAGAACTAAAACCACAAGATTGGGAAGGCAATACATTCACTATCTCAAACCTCGGTGCCTTTGGTATTGATGAGTTCACAGCGATAGTGAATCCACCTGATGCGTGCATCTTAGCTATAGGAAGTTCTAAAGAGACGGTTATAGTAGAAAACGGCGAGATGAGACCAGGTCACGTAATGAAAGTTACGTTGAGTTGTGATCACAGAGCGGTAGACGGTGTCACAGGAGCTAATTTCCTTAAGACCTTTGCTGAGCTGCTAGAAGAGCCAGTAAGACTATTGGTTTAAGCAATAGTTTATAAATATTCAGAAGCCCAATTCTCGTGAGAGGATTGGGCTTTTTTGTTAGGCAGCTTCTGGTTTCCTCTTCTAGGTTTTTTAAACGATTTAGCAATAGTTTCAATGGGCTTCAGCTCATTGCCAAACAGGTATGATTGGTTGGCTTTAGCCGAAAGTTTATTTTCTGGGAGGAATGATAGTATCTATTCTTTGTTCATACCGTATCTAATAATTTTTTTGTCAAAACCTTTGGAAGGCGTCTATAAAACCATTGGCTTAAGTTTCGTTAAACAACATTACTAGAAGCCCAATTCTCGTGAGAGGATTGGGCTTCTGTTTACTAAAGACTCTTTTGATTCTATCCCAAACGCTAAGTGCGCCTTCAATAGTTTTAGGTTTCTTTATTAATTTCTCTTGACAACTCGCTCCTTTTGTACTTAAACCTATTGTTTAAATGGTACCCTCACTATATTTATACTATTATTTATCTCTCCTTTCATACCTTTGGATTGACTTAAACGGTAAAGTAGAATCATAAAATTCTGCAATAAAATAGTTTTCCCCTATTTCCTTAATTATAAGGTAGTCTTTCTCGTGAAAAGCCTCATATGTTTGGTCTTCCTTTCCAGGCACTGAAATGATTCCTGCCTCGAAGGTGTAAGTAACAATCAAAGTGTCATCTTTTATGTGCCAATGATTAATGTCATACGATAACATCGGAGCCAAGATGAGTTGAGAACCCTTTTCATGTAGAAGACCCTTTTGTCCAAGTCTATTCTTGTTCAGTTGCATATATGAGTAGTTTTGCGAGCCGTCGTCTGATTTATTGACCTCAAATTCCCAAGCTCCAACTAGTGATTGCTCTTTTTCACTTAACTTGCTCGGAGAGTAAGAGTAGCATAGCAAGCAGACTAGGAATATACTGAAGCTTACTAGATGTTTAATAGTCATTTCTTAAATCAAGTGTAAGGATTTTACTTTTTAAGTAAAGACAATCTGATAGTATCATATGATACTATCAGATTGCATATTGATCTATGCGATTTTGGCACCTTTTATAACGGTTTGCATATTCCCAAAGAATACTTTATACTTGCAAAGCCTTTCGGGCACCACTCAAGAAAATTTCCAAATTTTTTCTAGAACACAGTAAAAACATTTAATTCTTAACAATACATGTACGATATTCTTTCATTAGGAGAGATGCTCCTTCCTGACTTGCGCAACATCGCAGATGAGCACGATATAGCTCATAAGGGACTAAAGAAGCAAGATCTAGCCTATAAAATTCTAGATTACCAAGCGGTAAATCCAGAAAAATTCAAAGGAGTAAAATCTTCTTCTGATAACAAGCCTAAGGAACAAACAGAAGCTAAGCCACCAAGAGTAAAAAAGGCAGCTCCTATACGTAAGCCAAAAGAGGAGCGAACCACAGAGACCGCTAAAGATGCTCCTAAAGAGGAGAAAAAGGAGGCAAGCAAAGATCGTCCACGAAATGACCGTCCACGTAAAGAGACTCCCAAACGAGTAGCTCCAGAGGGTGAAAAAGACGCTACCGAGAGACCTAAAAGCAAAGAGCGTGTAAGTAGAGACGACCGTATGGCTAAGCGTGAGGGTAATGACAATAAAGAGGAGAAGAAACCAAGCGACAGGCCAGCTAAAGACAACAACCCAAAAACGAACAGCAATAACCCTAATCACAAGCAATTGACCCCTGAGGAGAAAGAAGCGAGAGATAAGGAAAGAGCGGATAGAGAGGCAGAACGTGCAGAGCGAGATGCAGAGCGTAAAAAAGCAGAAGAGACAAAAAGAGCTAAACGTGAAGCAGAAGAAAAGTTAATCAATTACCTAGAGCTAGAAGGTGTGGTAACTACGCAAGGTGTGTTAGAGGTGATATCGGACGGGTACGGTTTTTTAAGATCTGCAGATTATAATTATCAGCCATCACCTGACGATGTATACATGGCACCTAATCAGATTCGTCAAAACGGTCTTAAGACTGGCGATACTGTACGCGGAAATATTCGACCACCAAAAGAAGGCGAGAAGTACTTTGCGCTTATTAATATACTAAGTATTAACGGTAGAACGGTTGAGTTTGTAAAAGATAGAGTAGCGTTTCACCACCTTACTCCTCTTTTTCCAGATGAGAAGTTTAACTTAGAGTATCAGAATGATAACTATAGCACCCGTATTATGGATATCATCTCACCTATAGGAAAAGGGCAACGTGGACTAATCGTAGCACAGCCTAAGACTGGTAAAACAAATCTACTAAAAGACGTAGCTAACGCTATATCCGCTAATCACCCAGAGGTATACATGATTATCCTACTCATAGACGAGCGTCCAGAGGAGGTTACTGATATGGCTCGTAATGTGAAGGCAGAAGTGGTAGCATCTACCTTTGATGAGCCTGCAGATAAGCATGTGAAGCTTGCAAATATTGTATTAGAAAAAGCTAAAAGACTTACAGAGTGTGGACACGATGTGGTGATACTACTAGACTCTATCACGCGTCTCGCTAGAGCATATAACACAGTACAGCCAGCGAGTGGTAAAATATTAAGTGGTGGTGTAGATGCGAATGCGCTACAGAAGCCTAAGCGTTTCTTCGGAGCTGCGCGTAACATAGAAAATGGAGGTTCACTGACTATCATAGCTACTGCTCTTACAGAGACCGGATCTAAGATGGATGAAGTAATCTTTGAAGAGTTTAAAGGTACAGGTAATATGGAGCTTCAGTTAGATAGAAAACTATCCAATAAGCGCATCTACCCAGCTATTGATATTGTTTCATCCAGTACACGTAGAGAGGATTTATTATTGGATAAAATGGTTCTTCAGAAAATGTGGGTGATGCGTAATCACTTGGCAGACATGAATCCTGAAGAGGCAATGAACACTATGCTGAACTACATGAAAGGCACTAAGAACAACGATGAGTTCTTAGTAAGTATGAACGGTTAAGTTCGAGACATAAAACGATTAAGGAAGAGTAATTACAATTGATTTGTAGTTACTCTTTTTGCTTTCATAAGGGTTTGCGTTTTGAATTGCTCTATTAGAATTTGATCTCCAGATTTTGTGCGTGTTATAACACTCAGCATAGTTTCAGTGATTTTACCGGTGGAAGAATAAGTTTCCATTGCTGTCTTTATTGTGAGCAAAAAAACAGATAACAATGGCAAACAGAAATACGTGGTAGTCAATAATTAAATTTAATAAACACTTGTTTTTGAGTAGTAATCAAAGAGTTTAAGGGTGTTTGAATATGAACCCATATCACAGATTAAGTCTTTCTGAACGTATTTACTCAGAGTAAACACATTGTTAGTTTGTAACTCATTCTTTTCAAGGAAGTCTAGGCAAACAAAGCCCCTACAAATAATTATAGAAATGAATCCTAAGAACCTTCTTTTGTTTTTTGGTGCAAAGTGAGTTTGATGAACTAAACTGAAAGTATCCTCCATCAAAGAGGTATAAGATTGACGCAAGTGATTTATTTTAGTTGAAATGGTAGCGAGAGTTCGAACTCCACTTTCGCGATCTTTATAAATATCAAATATATCGTTTTCCAATTGCCCAATTCCACCCAGACAGTTGAGCATCTTTTGTTCATCTTCATTTATCTTACCCTCGAAAACCGCTCTGTAAAAAAGAATAGATAAACCACCTTTCGCTATGGTAATTTGTTCTATTTCTGCAGCGGAAGTATCCTTTAGTTGTTGTTTCTGGCTTAATACTTGAGCATTATATACTTTGAATGCTGCATTTTTTAATTGAGCTGTATTTTCAGTATTTCCCAGAGCAACTTTCCAAAACTTGACAAATAATTTTTGGTTAGAATTTTGAGCGATTTCTTCATGTGGACTATTTATCATTTCCAGAATATGCTCGGTTGATATATTGTGATCATCAAAGAAGTCATCGAAAAGACCTGTTGAAGCACCTAAATATGTAATTCCAAAACGCTCTTTTTTAGACATTTTTTTTCCTCGTAGTAGGCAAAAGCCTTCACCTAACAGAGCAGGAACGGCAAAGCCATAGTAACCTGTCATTTTCTTATAATCTTTATCTGTTAAAGTGCCATCGTTATCCATCCTACTATTCTCGATATCGAGGGAAACGGTTTCTTTCAGAAACTGCTTTTGTTTTTTCATACTTAACACTAATCGTATAAAAAGTTGTGGTAGGTATATCAAATTTTCCAAGCGGGTTTTTGTTGTTGCCATTGGGCGGTAAATATATATAAAGAAGTTTTTATATATTCTATTAAGATAGCCCAAAGTTAGACAGGGGCTCTACTAGGTGCGGTGAAAAGAAATAGCTCAACAAAAGGTTTTAAGAATGAAGATGTATTTATAGGCCTCGAAGTAGATTTTTTGAAACAGACCTTGCGATAACACCCTCAACATACATGGAGGGCAATGATGTGGGTTTTGGCATATATAGCTTACTAGGAGAAAGCTATGCCTTATCCTGCTAAACGTGGTCTTGTTATGTACCTCTAAATGGTAGAATATTTAGCTATTGTAGCAATTTATGTAAGCATCCATCAGTCGATTTTTTGATAGATTATAACATGTGTTTTATAACTGGTTAAAATATGAAAATAGTTGTTAGACTATATTTAAACAGCCCTAGTATTTATAACATCAAAGTATTAATATTTGTGTATTAATTCAAAGCGAAATAAAATTTACGGTTTTCATATGTTTTCAAAAAAAGAAATTGCTACATACTACAGTCATACAATGCTGCACTATAAGGTGTTCTGGCAATTGGACAAAAGTAAAGGGGTGCATTATGGTTTGTGGTATAAAGATACAAAGACATTGCATGAGGCAATTCAGAATACGAATAAAAAGATCGGCAGTTTTATAAACGGTTCTAAGGAATTTACAGTTATGGATGCAGGATGTGGTGTCGGCGGCTCAGCTATTCACCTTGCCAAGAATCACAATTGCAAGGTAAGTGGGATTACGCTGACCCCTGCCCAATATCACTTGGGGCTTGAATATGTAAAGGAGGCGGGCTTGTCAGAAATGATTGATTTGTCCGTTCAGGATTTTACCGATACGAAATTTAAAGATGAAAGTTTCGATTTAGTTTTCGGAATTGAAAGTTACTGTCATGCCGATGAGAAGAAAGATGTTTATGATGAAGCTTTTAGACTTTTAAAGCCTGGAGGATATTTGGTAATAATTGACAGTATTAAAACGGAAAAGGGGAAACTCCCCCAAAATCGTAAAACCATTGAATGGTGGTTACACCGGTGGGCAGTATCAAACCTTGATGATGGACCAGAAACGTATAAAAAACTTAATGATGTAGGTTTTGAGAACACTCATATTGAGGATCTTACAAAAAATGTAAGAAAGTCTATTAATAGAATTTACAGAAGGGCTTTTTGGGGTCTATTGACTATACCTTTATACACAATTTTTTATCCAAAAAAGTATTATTTTGC
>Ga0115558_1002311_pt1 | contig 11389 bp, 10 predicted proteins | sample COGITO_mtgs_1104_4_FD_87279 | JGI IMG/M metagenome (GOLD analysis project Ga0115558, IMG submission 87279) | Pelagic marine microbial communities from North Sea - COGITO_mtgs_110426 | ecosystem: Environmental > Aquatic > Marine > Epipelagic | place: Germany:Helgoland, sampling site Kabeltonne... | reverse complement strand
TGGGGAAAACAACTTTATCTTATGCCCTGGCAAAGGCGTTGGGTCTTAGTTATAACCGAATTCAAGGCACCAGTGATCTGTTACCGGCAGATATATTGGGCATCTCAATCTTTAATCAAACTACCAGCGAGTTTTCGTTTCATCCCGGGCCTATTTTTAGCCAGCTCGTGCTCGCCGATGAGATAAACCGAACTACGCCCAAGACCCAAAGTGCTCTGTTAGAGGCCATGGAAGAGCGTCAGGTATCTATTGAGGGAGAGACAAGAAGCCTTCCCGAGCCTTTCTTCGTTATCGCCACGCAGAATCCGGTTACGCTTGCGGGTACTTATCCGTTACCAGAATCCCAACTCGATCGTTTTCTCATGCGCCTGCGGCTTGGCTATCCCGATCATCGAGCCGAGCGCGAATTATTGGAGATGAATACAGAGCGTGACAAGGTTGAGGCAGTTAACCAGTGTCTTTCGTTGGAAGAAGTTATTGCCTTTCGTCGTTAGTCTGCCGAAGTCAATGCCAGCGATTCCCTGCTGGACTACGTGCAAAGGTTGATCGCTTTCACTAGAGGGAAGGACGAGTTTCATTTTGGTCTGTCGCCAAGAGGCAGCCTTGCAATAATGCGTTCAGCTAAAACCTGGGCTCTCATGTGCGGGCGTAATCACGTGGTGCCGGAGGATGTCCAGGCTATTTTGCCTTCGGTTGTAGAGCGCCGCTTACGTGCGACAATGGATGACGCCGGGCGCAGCGGTGCCTCGTTAGTACAAAGGCTGTTAAACGAAGTCGATGTAATCGAGTAGATCTTGTCGCTGTAAGGCACACATCGCACTCACAATCATTCCCCGAGTAATCGCGATGGCATTAAGTCTACGGGAAACACTCAGCAAGAACTATCAGCGTTGGTTGGCTAAGCGAATTCCAACACTGGATCAGGCTACGCTTAATCGTAAGAATATTTACATCGTGCCCACACGAAGCGGTTTGCTGTTTGTCTTTTCCGCCGGCCTGGTTCTGATTGCCGCGATTAATTATGCGGTCAGCCTGGCGTTTGCCTTGGCTTTTCTAATGGCCAGTCTATTCATTCTCTCTATTCTGTATAGCTTCAACAATCTTAATCAGTTGACCCTTACTAGCCGTTCGTCGCAAGACGTGTTCTGCGGTGAGGAGGCTTGTTTCCGCGTGCAACTGTCGCGCACTGCGAAGCGAAGCTATGAATCTCTCGAGTTGAATTTCCCTGGATCAACGACAAGCTATGTTGATCTGTCCATCACAGATGCGGAAGAAGTTGGGATATTTGCTCAGGCTTTAAAGCGCGGAGAGTTTAAGGCGCCGCTGTTAAGAGTACTAACTCGATATCCCTTGGGACTCTGTCGTGCTTGGTCTGTACTCGATTTGAATATGCGCTGTCTCGTGTATCCGCGCCCATACCTTTTGCTATGAATCAGTTCGACTCAGGCTCTAGCGGTAGTAGCGACTCTGCTATCAATCGAGAGGGTAGTGAAGACTTTTATGGTTTGAGAGACTATGTGCCTGGCGACTCTCTGCGTCAGGTGGCGTGGAAGACTGTTGCCAGAGGGCAGGGGATGCAGCTTAAGCATTTCGTGGACTAAGTAGACAACAAAATATGGCTGGATTGGGATATGTTCTACAGGTTTAACGATGAGGAGCGGCTGTCTCGCCTGTGTTTCTGCGTGTTACAGCTATCCAGGACGGGTACTGCATTTGGCATGCGCATTCCAGGCAGCGAATTCGCGCCGGCGACTGGGCCGGAGAATAGAAAGAAATTGTTGCGTGCTCTCGCGCTATTTGGAGTTGACTAGTGGAGCTTAGCTACCAAATTCCGCGGCCGGCATTGATATGGATCCTGTTCGCTGTAGTGCTGGTTCTCTTGCCACAAAGCATTCGCATGCCGATGAGGATAAGCGGCATCGCGCTGCTTTGTGTCTGCTGGCGGGTTCTCATCTTTAACGGCAAGCTGGACTATCCGGGGCGTATGATGCGGGTGGCCGTCGTTTTATTCACTCTCTTCGTTTCGGTTTCGCAGATCCGTAATATAGGTATAGGGCTCGATTCGGCGGCGAGCCTGTTAGCGCTCGGTTTCGTTTTTAAATTAATCGAAATGCGCCAGAAGCGTGATATCTATGTGGTGATATCGCTGTGCTTCGTTATGTCTATGCTGGCATTCCTGTACTCGCAGAGTGTCTTGACTACTATTTATATAACGGCGGTCATAGCTGTAGTCATCGGGGCGATGATCTCTCTGAATCGTTCAGCCCTTGTCTCGGACAGCGCGGGGACGACGAAGCTTGCCATCAAGATAGTACTTCAGGCATTTCCTTTGGCTATACTGTTGTTTATGGTGTTTCCGCGTATCGCGCCGCTGTGGGCTGTGCCGATGCAGAACGGGATAGACTCTAAGGGGGTTACCGATGAGATGACGCCAGGGGATATAAGTCGGGTAGCTCGTTTTGCGGAGCTTGCATTCCGTGTGCAGTTTGAAGGAGGCTTGGAGCCCGAACACAGAGATTTGTATTGGCGTGGATTAGTTCTCGATAATTTCGATGGGCTTACTTCGACCCGAACCCGTTCTTCGTCGTCTTATTCGGTGGCCTCGGCTTTGGCCGATTTTGGAATCAGCTATGAAGACAGGATTAGAATAATAGGCCAGCCTATTACCTATAATGTCATTCTGGAGCCGACGCAGCAGCCATGGCTCTTTGGTTTGCATCTAGCCCAAGATGTTGATGGTGACTTATTCCGCAGTCGAAATTTTGAGTTGTTTAACAATGGCCGTATTACGCAACGACTCAGTTACGACCTTCACTCTTATATGCGCAATCAAACCGACGTTTTGCTCCTTGATAGTATGCGCAATAGAAGCCTGCGATTGCCTGAAGAGGGCAATGAGCGAAGTCTCGATTTTGCCAGACAGTTACGCGCGACCGCTGCGACGGACAGGCAGTACGTTATTTCCGTGTTAGCGCACTTTCAGCAGAACGAATATTTCTACACGCTGAACCCGCCGGCGCTAGGTGAGAATAGATGAGTTTCTGTTCGACACTATGGCAGGATTCTGTGAGCACTATGCGAGCACCTTCACCTATTTGATGCGCGCCTTAGGGATTCCAACAAGAGTAGTTGTTGGATATCAGGGCGCAGAGGCGAATCCTTACGAAGATTATCTAATGGTATATCAATACAACGCTCACGCCTGGAGTGAAGTCTGGCTCGAAGGAGAGGGCTGGGTACGCTTTGATCCAACCGGTGCGGTATCGCCAGAGCGAATCGAAGATGGGGTGCAAGACGCACTAAGCGATGACCCTGCTTTTATGGAGGACGATCTATTCTCGGCATCGCGGCTGGGAAGTATCGGCTGGTTGAACTCCATGCGTCTGCGATTAGATGCCCTAGAGTATGAGTGGAATCAGCTGGTCGTGAACTATGATGACGACGTACAGTTTGAATTGTTCGAGAGGCTGTTTGGTACAGTCACAGAGCAGAAGGTTCTTCTGCTCATGTCCGTCCTCGCCATGATCGTGCTGCTTGCCGTAGGATTGACAGTAATAAACATAGAGCCCAGAGTTAAGCGCACGCCGATTAATAGAATCTATCTCAGTGTGTGCAAAGAGTTAGAGAAGATCGGCTTGTGCCGCGAACCCGGGGAGGGTCCTATCGCGTTCAGTAACCGTGTTTGTGCAACTAGGCCTGAGCTGGCAGAGCCGATGACGGAGCTTACCGATCTCTATGTGAGAGTGAACTATCGAGAGAGATCAGCCAGTGCTGTGCAGCAGAAGGCGTTATTGCGAGAGTTAAGACTGTGTTTCTCGGGATTGAAATCGAAATTACCTGCCCTGACCGGTCTGCGACGTATGGGCTAGCTTCAACGTGCTAGCGCTGTTTGTGTAAGAAGTGCTATGGGCAGGGACTTTGTTCGGGATTAACCGGATTTCGTTCTTAATGGCTTTGACTAGCCGCCCGCTAGTTTCACGTTCGTAAATTGCTTCTCAAGTTCCTGTTTCAATGATTCGCGATGATCGCCCTGGATTTCGATCATGCCATTCTTCACGGTGCCACCCGAGCCACATAGAGCCTTAAGCTTCTTCGCTAGCGTTTTGAGTTCCGTTTCACCAAGCTCGAACCCCGAGAGTATTGTCACACCTTTGCCTTTCCTGCCCTTCGACTCTCGACTGATTCGTATTGCGGGATCGATTACCTGTCTAGGCTTGCCCTTGTCTTGCACGAGGCGACAGAGGCACTTGCGTAGAGGCTTATGACAGCCGGGGCAGCGTGAAGAGTCTTCGGTGCTATAGACCAGGCGGGAGTTGCTCATAGGTTCAATGGGGCTGTGGCGCTTTGCTAGGTCTTATAAAGAGGAGGAAGGGAGTACTGATCTTCTTTGTGCTGTTTCTTCTGCACCTTCTGCTTACTCTTTCTCAGTTGGGAAACCAGTTGTAATAGGGACTTCGCATCGAATGAGTCTTCTGTTGCTTGACCGTTCTTGGACTGGAACAGGGCTGTTTGGATAGCTTTGGCGTGTGAATGAAGATCTGATGATTCTGTCTGTTGTAGAATGTCTTCCATGCTGAAGACACGACGTCCCTCGATGTAGTGATCGCACCATTTGATGAGTGTGTGGCGAATCGAGTTTAAGTCGCGGCTGGAGCAGGCGTTTGCCAACTGCTTATAGGCGACACCCTCGTTGTTTTCGGGGCTGTACTTCTCTGCGAGCCGATATTTCATCTGCTGTATATATTCGGTTATCTCGCGCTTGTTACCTGCAATGACCAGCTTGTAGATGCTAAACAGTGCGATAATGATCGCGGCGGCTATCGTGAAATTAAACCAAGCTGCTTCGACTTCGATAAATTCCGCCTCTGCTTGTTCATCAATCATGTCCTGATCGATTACCGGTAGTTGAGCTAATAATTCTTCTAGGTTTTCTGTGCTGGCTACAGTTTGTTCTGCAGGGACTTCGCCGTTGACGTTGGCGATAGTTAGTCTGGTCGCTGGTATAACCGTGGCCTCTAGCTGATCTGTCTCGACATTCCACCAGGGGATGGAGATCTCTGGTATCACAACGTTACCGCTATCAATAGGGACCATCGATGTAGTTTCTATGCGTGTGCCTACGATAGCGCCATCGACGAAAGTGCGCTCGATCTCAGGCGGGTCAGGATAGAGATTTAAGCCTACAATCTCGGTCCCGCTAAAGGGTGGTAATACGGCTCCATCGAGGCCGTCCGCTGTCATCGTAACGGTATGCACTACGCTGTCGCCGACCTTCAGACTATTGATGTCCGTACTCCAGCTTTCCTCCAGGGTTAGATTCGTTACCGGCAGCCAGAAGTCGGTATTCTGGACTGTAGCGGGACGTTCCTTAATGTCTATGCTTACGCCTTCTATGAACGCGGTGACTCTTCGTGTGTTCAAGTTTCTGAACACGAAGTTACTGGAGCCGTCTGTCACTTCGCCGCGAAAAAGTATGTCTGGAATCTCTAGTGGCCCACTACGCTGAGGGAAGATGACGTAACGCTTCTCATAGACGCCGTAACGCACTCCGTCGATAAGTTTCTCGTACTGATTGGGTGAGCCAATTAGCTGAATGACGGAGTCTTCCATCTCCAGTTCGGTGAACTGTGGATTACGTATGCCATTGATCGTATAGTAGAGGCGTACTGTAAATAATAATTGCTCTTGCACGTAGACCGACTCTTTGTTGGTCTCTATCTCCAGGAATAGCTCTTCGCTAGATTGGTTGGAGCGAGGGCCTTCATTGGTTACGCTTATCTCTATGGGCGCGGTAGTCTGTCCGTTAATATCCAGTTCCGGAATAACGAGGCTGCCCTCTTCGAGCGGAAATAGAGTGACGATATAGTCGGTCCAGGCTTCTACGGCGCCATTGACACTTCTAATTTGGCTGGATGTCCTCGTACCAAGTACGTCAAATTGCGTGGTAAGAGGAGTCAGATCTAACTGCATTCCTTGCCGTTGGTCGTATATGCGAATAGTGAGGGTGACAGTTTCGCCGCGCGCTACCTCATTGCGATCTAGGGATATCTCTACTTCCTGTGCATTGCTTATGGTGGCTAGCGTTACACCTGCATAGAATAAAATGAATGCCAGTATTGATCTAATCCTCACCAGATCTGCCCCCCATTTTGTAGGCTATTAGCCGTGCCGTTCAACTGTCGTTGTCGGTATTGGTAGCGAAATTTGCGGCGCAATAACTCGCCGGGATCGTCTTCGATTCGGCGTAGCCATTGCTCTAGAGATTGCTGTTCTTCAAACTCTTCATTGGTCGTTTCGCTGGGCGTGTTCTGCTCACTATTCGACTCGGAACCTTCTTGCTCCTCGGGAGGCTGATTCTGTTGCTGTTCATCTTGCTGATCCTGATTGCCTTCCTGACTATCTTGATCTTGTTGTTCGCTATTTTCTGAATCTTGTTCGGATTCGTTCTCGGAATTTTGCTCAGACTCGCTATCTTGATCTTCGCCTTCCTGATTTTCACCATTCTCAGACTCTTCTTGCTCGAGTAATTGCTCAACAATTGCCTTGTTCTGAATTGCATCGGCATGCGTGCCATCGAGGCTAAGCGTCATGTCGTAGGCTGCTATCGCCTCCGCATAGTTGCCAGACAGGGCGAGAGCATTGCCCCGGTTGTAGTGGCCGTCTGCAGTATCGCTAGTGCTAAATGCCGCTATCGCTGCCTCATAGTTCTCGGCTCTGTAGTTGGCAGCTCCGGCCCACTCGCTAGCCTCAAATAGAACTGCAGCGGTTGAGTGTTCATCGTTGGCAAAGGCTCTCGCGGCCTGCTGGTCCTTAGTCTGCCACAGGTCTTTCCATTCCAGTGCCTGAGCCTGTTGGCTGGGGAGCATCATGCCGGAGCCGGTAATCAAGACGAAGCCAAATAGCCAGCCGCGCCGGAAGCTCAAGGCTGCAATCGGAAGGACAAGAAGCAATAGCCAGGGACCAAACTCGTACCAGACATCGAATTCTTCTTCGACGTCGGATAGTTGTTCATCGTCTAATAGTTCGAAATCGGTCAGAAGATAGGCCAGATCAGAATCGGCAAGTTGAATATCGTGGTAGCGGCCGTTCACCCGGTTTGCAAGGGATTGCAGTACGTTCTTGTTTAGAGTGGGTACGATTAAGGAGCCTGCGTCATCAGTAAGGAAGTTGCCGTCATTGGTGCGAATTGGGGCGCCTTCCTCCGTGCCGATGCCCATGATCAGTAGCTGGTAATCGTTGTTTGCAAACTGTTCGGTAATCAGAAGCTCTTCATCGAAGCCGCTAATTCCATCTGTCATGAGGAGAACTTTGCCGCGAGTGGCATCGGTACCGTCGAGCAAGTCAATGGCAAGGTCTAGGGCTGCCGTAGGGTTACTCCCGAATAGAGGCATGATGTTCGGGCTCAATGAGGGCACTAGCGCGGCGATGGTTACAACGTCATCGGTAAGTGGAGTAACGGTATGTGCGTCACCGGCATACACTACCAGGGCGGTCTGGCCTTCCGCGCGCAAATCTAATATATCGCGAAGCTTGCGTTTGGCCAGATCCAGTCTGTTGGGTGAGTGATCCGGTGCAAACATCGACAATGACAGGTCCATCACGATGACTAGGGCATCTTCTCTTTTCTGCACCGGCTGTGGCAGTTGTTCCCAGACTGGGCCCGCCAGTGCCAATATAGACAGGCACCATGCGCAGAACAGTAAGATCAGGGGAGTTCTTTGTGAGGCATTCTTGCTGCGATCCAGTAGATAAGGCAGAAGTGATTTGTCGATTGCCTTGTCCCAGGCGGTAACGACGGAGTTCACTCTCCACATGGCGATAAAAAATAAGAGGACAGGGAGCAGCGCCAGCAACCAAATCGGTCTAAGGAAATGAAAGTTTTCAATCAAGCTGATGGGTATTAAAAATTCCACTAGGCTTTGCTTCCGCTTGTTGTTTGCGCATCGAGGCCATCGTCGCCGTCATTCAGCCTCGCCTTGCCGGCAAGGGACATCCAGGGAATTGAGAACAGGGCCAACAGGAAGCTAATCAGCAAGGCTGCACCAAGCGGCCAGTAGAATAGAACCCGTGTAGGTCTGTAAGTCTGCTCATCCTGTTCTATCGTTTCCAGTCGGTCGAGTTCCTCGTAGATTTCCACCAGATCATTCACGTCTCGGGCTCTAAAATAGCGCCCGCCAGTGGATTCAGCGATCTGGGTAAGTACGTCCTCATCCAGCTCCGCGGATGGATTAATCGCTCTCGCTCCGAAGAAGGTGCGTTGAACAACTTGATCGGCTCCTATGCCGATTGTGTAGATCTTAATGTTCTCGGTCTGGGCAAGTTGGCCAGCCTGTTCCGGCGATACGGCTCCGGCATTATTCACGCCGTCGGTCAGCAGGACGAGTACTCGGCTATTCTCGGGGCGAGTGCGCAGATGGATAACCCCTAGCCCGATTGCGTCACCAATGGCGGTAGCGGACTCCTCGATAATACCGATCTCCGCTTCAGCTAGCAGGGTGCCCACGGTCTCGCGGTCGAATGTAAGAGGAGCTTGGATATAGGCATGGGCTGCAAACAGAATCAGTCCAAGGCGATCGCCTTCGCGTCTCTCGACGAAGTCGCCGACCACGGCCTTGACGACATCGATACGGGAGGCCTGTCTATTTCCCACAACCATGTCCTGTGCCTCCATACTGCCGGAGATATCGACAGAAAGCATCAGGTCGCGGCCTGTTGACGGTAACTGAACCGGTTCACCCAGCCATTGCGGACGACTGGAGGCGATAACCACTAATAACCAGATGAGTGTGCAGCAGATTAAATTTAGAAGTCTGCCGGAGGTCATGTTTTCGTTGTCTGACTGCAGCCTGCTAAGGCTACTGAAGAACGGCACATATAATGCGGCGTCTTGTCTCGGGGCGCGCGCTAACAGCCTATAGATAAGCAGAGGCAGGGGCAGGGCCAGAAATACTAAGGGCCAAGTAAACTCAAGCATCTGATAATCCTTGGGAAGCGGCGTTATTACCTGCAGATTGAGCTGTAGACGTCTTGCCACCTTTATAGAGGCTAGCAATCCACTGCTTGCCGAAGTCCTGCATGCTATCGACATCGACGTCGCATTTGGTCTGAAAACGCCCGTATTGGAGGGCCTCGGCGATTTCATCGCTCATTAGGGAAGATTCACCTTTTTGTCGAATAAAATCAACCCAGGCTGCACCATCCAGACTCGCCACGTTTGCCAGCGGGTAATGTACCAGTGCCACGCGGCGTACGATGGTATTGAACTGATTGGCGTAGTTGAGCTTGCTCTGGTCAATATCTTCTGGGTCTGCATTGGAGAAATTATCATAGCAGCGGTCCAACTCGGCAATCGCATACTGACAGATCTTTTGCTGGCGGCGGTAACTCGCGAACTTGCGAAATAAGATGATCAGCAGAACCAGGGCCAGGGCTGCGAGGATCCACCAGCCAATAGCCGGCGGCCAGAAGCTTACCGGTTCTGGGAGATGAATATCGGCTAGTTGAGCTAAGAGCTCTTCGCTATCCATTGCCGGATTTGCTCCACGACCAATTGATTGGTGCGTATCTTAATGAGTTGAATTCTGAGTTTCTCCAAATCTGACTCCAGTCCCTGCATGCGCAGCTGGAATTGTTCCCTGTAGCGATTACGCGCCTTGTTGCTGTGGGTGTTCAGTGCACCTTTATGCGAGCCATCGGTAATACTGTAGATGCCGGGCACTGGTAAGGATTCCTCTAGCGCGTCATACACCATGCAGCAGATAACATTGTTATGCTGTGATAGTTGATTCAAATATTGCAGCGCCTTCTCATCCATGGTCGAGAAGTCGGAGATCACATACAGGGTGCTGCCGGGATTGGTAATACGCCGTATCTGGCCCAGCGCGTGGGCTAAGCCAGGCTGAAAGCCCGGTTCTGGCTCGCGGTGAGTCTCGGGGTCCTTCACATGTTGAAGTTCCTGATTATATAGATGTATCCGATTCAACAGGTGCAAGGCCGAGCGGCGGCTGCGCTTTGGTCGAATCAAGGCGGAATCCCCGTCAGAGAAGACCAGTCCGCCGACTCTGTCGCCATTGTCTATGGCCAGCCAGCAGAACAGTGCGGCGGCCTGAGCTGCTAAAACGGACTTGAAGGCGACCTGGCTGCCGAAATACATATTATGGGTCTGATCAACCGCGATGATGACGGGTCGTTCGCGCTCTTCGCGGAAGACTTTGGTAAATGGCCTATTTGTTCGAGCAGTGACACGCCAATCGATTAGTCGTATATCGTCGCCCGGTTGATAGGGTCTGAACTCTTCGAAGTCGAGGCCACGGCCGCGCATCTTGGACAGATGTAGTCCGGATATGCCTGCGATAGAGCGCGAATGGGCAAGATAATCCAGGTTTTTGGCGGCATGACGCTGGATCAGCATTTCTTGCAGGCTGATAACTGCCCCGGTGCTCTGGTAGCGGGCGTAGTGTGGGTCAATTTGAAGCTTGACTGACATGATAAGCCTTGGCGCGGGCTAGGCTGAGGGAACGCGTTCGCGAATGGTCTCTAGTACCTTGTCTGGGGTGATACCGCTGGCCTCGGCCTCGAAACTCAACAATATACGGTGACGCAGGCAGTCGAACAGCACCTCTTGAACATCGTCTGGGCTGACGAAATCACGCCCCTGAATCCAGGCGTGGGCTCGGGCGCAGCGATCAAGGGAGATCGTACCCCGGGGGCTGGCGCCGTATTCTAGCCATGAGGCAAGATCATCACCATAGGCCTCGGGCTTACGTGTCGCCATAATTAGCTGGATAATGTACTCCTCGACTTCAGGCGCCATGTGCATATTTAAAATTTCAAGGCGAGCAGCAAAAAGATCGTCCTGTGCCACTTCTTTCGGCGGCTCGGCAACGTGATGCGCTGCTTCGTTGCGTACCAGATGCAGAATCTCTCTTTCGGCTTCGATCTGAGGATAGTCAATCGTAACGTGCATGAGGAAACGGTCTAGCTGTGCCTCAGGAAGCGGGTAGGTACCTTCCTGTTCGATAGGATTTTGGGTCGCCATGACCAGAAACAGAGGCGGTAGCTGGAACGATTCGCGGCCTACACTGACCTGATGCTCGCCCATCGCCTCCAGCAGAGCCGATTGGACTTTGGCAGGAGCACGGTTAATTTCATCAGCAAGTACTAAATTGTGGAAAATAGGCCCCTGTTGGAATCGAAAAGAGCCGTCTTCCGGCCGATATACCTCAGTACCAGTAATATCGCTGGGAAGTAAATCAGGTGTAAATTGAATTCGGTGGAAATCGCCTTCGATTGCGCGGGAGAGATCCTTAATTGCTTTGGTCTTTGCTAGCCCCGGTGCGCCTTCTACCAAAAGGTGGCCATCAGCCAGTAATGCAATCAGCAAGCGATC
>Ga0115558_1002307_pt1 | contig 11393 bp, 9 predicted proteins | sample COGITO_mtgs_1104_4_FD_87279 | JGI IMG/M metagenome (GOLD analysis project Ga0115558, IMG submission 87279) | Pelagic marine microbial communities from North Sea - COGITO_mtgs_110426 | ecosystem: Environmental > Aquatic > Marine > Epipelagic | place: Germany:Helgoland, sampling site Kabeltonne... | reverse complement strand
TTTTTATAGGCTTCATAGTAGTAGGTATACTTAGTGTGATATTTTCTTTAATTCTTACCTTTATTGCTGGCTTATTAGGTCAAGCAGGCATCTTTTTGAATTTATTAGTAAATTTAGCCTTAAACGTATTTTTCTTAGCCTTAGGAGTGTCATTCCTTTCTGCATTGTACTACAGATATACTCAGCATGAGAGCGATGATTCTTCTATAGAGGCTATAGGAACAGAGTAAATAACGACTTCTAATATTTTAAAAAAAGCAAAAAAAGGCTAGTCATCGACTAGCCTTTTGTGTGTATTATTTTTTCTGAGGACTATTTCTTCTTAAAGCTATTAATAGCATTTTTGGTGAAATCAGAAAGAACCAATTGGCCACTCATAGCTGCGCGCTCTGCAAGAAGTGTATCCCAATCGTCTGTTCCTCTCCAAAACACTTGCTTCAGTAATCGCATAGCTTCCGGATTGCTATTTTTTAGCTTATTTGCCAGAGTGCTTATGGCAGCATCCATTTCTGCTGCGGTATCAAAAATGTCTGCATATAAACCTTTGACCCTGGCCCATTCGGCTGTTTGCCACTCGGTAGCATCTATGGCGAGTTGGCTCATGGCTGATAATCCTATTTTTCGCTCTACGGCTGGCCCTACTACGAATGGTCCAATGCCTACGGCAAGTTCGCTTAGTTTTACAGCAGCATGCTTAGTAGCTAGGGTATAATCAAAAGATGCAGCGAGTCCTACTCCGCCACCTACTGCTTTGCCTTGCACACGTCCTATAATCAGTTTTGGGCATTTGCGACAAGCGTTGATAACGTTTGCAAAGCCAGAGAAGAATACTTTTCCTACTTCTAAGTCGTCTATGGCTACCAACTCATCAAAACTAGCCCCTGCACAGAAAGCCCGTTCTCCTTCACTTCGAACAATGATAACAAGCGCATCGTCATTCGTCCCTAGCTCGGTAATTGTGTTCGCTAGCTTAGCCAGTACTTTCCCCGGTAAAGAGTTGCTTAATGGATGGTGAAATTCTACGGTAGCTATTCCGTTTTCTATGGTGTAGGATACATCTCCTTGGTCTACTGCGTTCATGGTGCGAAAATAAGAAGTTAGATGTTAGAGGGGAGTATTGAGTAGTGAGATTTTTGAGATGATGGTATTGAGTATTGATAGTTTAGTTTGTTCACTCTTCGATACAACCAAGCTAAAGCTTGGCCACTCAGACTGACAAACGTTTTCAATTCATGATACTTATTAGGTTACTTTGTCATCCTGAGTGGCTCGCTGCGGCGAGTTGTACCGAAGGATGGACAATCCTAATCTCAATACTCACATCTCACTTCTAATGTCTAGAATCAAAGCTCATCCTCTTGATTACGTTTCTTCACCATAGTCAGAATGGTAGCTAGCGCAACAGTCTCCCCAGTTTCATCATATACGTCCACTAAGAATTTCACAATTCCTTTGGCTACATCGTCTTCTGATTTTTTCTCTTGGTTGATTTTTTCTTTACAGGTAAATCTTACTCCGATAGTAGCACCAGGATATACCGGCTTGGTGAATCTACATTCGTCTAGTCCGTAGTTAAGCAATACAGGACCTTTTTTAGCATCTACAAAGAGTCCAGCAGCCTTGCTCAGTACAAAGTATCCGTGGGCTACGCGTCCTTCGAAAGTGGTCCCTTCTAAAGATGTTTCGTCCATATGAGCATAGAAATTGTCTCCACTCACATTCGCAAAGTTTACGATGTCTGTCACGGTAATGGTATGCTTAGCAGTGATTACGGTTTCACCTACTTCTATATCTTCAAAATACTTTTTAAACGGATGCACATCCTTCTCTTTGTATGCTCCACCGTATTGGTAGCGTTGGGTGATTTCGGTAAGCATACTTGGATGTCCTTGCAGTGCTGTACGTTGTAAGTAGTGCTTTACACTGCCTATTCCGCCTAGTTCTTCACCACCGCCAGCTCTACCCGGTCCGCCGTGCATAAGCTGTGGCATAGGTGATCCATGGCCTGTGCTCTCAGGAGCAGATTCTTCATTGAGTATGAGTATTCTACCGTGGTATGCCGCTGCTTCTACTGCGTAATCTGTAGCGGTGTTTACGTCGCTAGTTACGATGGTGCTTACGAGTGACCCTTTGCCCATTTTAGCCAATTCTACGGCTTCATCTATACCATTGTAAGGCATCAGTGTACTCACAGGTCCAAAGCATTCTATCTCGTGACTTTGTGTTTTGTGTAGTGGATCATCATTTAGCATAATGATAGGAGCAAGGAAAGCACCTTTGTTCTTATCTGCACCCACGAGGTCAAAGTGATCCAAGTCACCTACGATTATAGGTGTGATTTTAGCCATTTCAGACACTCTATTTCGTACTACTTCCAGTTGATTTCTGTTTACCAATGCACCCATACGCACACCTTCTGCGGCAGGGTCTCCTACTACCGTCTGGCTCAGGGCTTTGCCCAGTGCTATTTGAGTATCTTCTAGGTATTTTTCAGGAACGATCATTCTTCGTACTGCGGTACATTTTTGCCCTGCTTTGGTAGTTATTTCTCTGCGTACTTCTTTTATAAAAATGTCAAAATCTACAGTGCCTGGAGCAGCGTCTTCACCAAGTATAGCAGCATTTAGACTGTCTGCCTCCATATTGAATGGGATGGCATTATTTACAATATGGGGCATGCTTTTTAGCATTCTGCCTGTAGTAGCACTGCCTGTGAAAGTCACTATGTCTTGAGAAGTAAGCGAGTCAATAATCCCGTGCCCTTTTCCGCAATCCAGTTGTATAGCCCCTTCTGGCATTATGCCACTGGCTACGATGTCTTCCACCATAGCTTGTGTTAGGTAAGAGGTGATTTCAGATGGCTTTACGATAGCGGGAACACCTGCTAACCAGTTTGCACTCAGTTTCTCTAGCATTCCCCAGATAGGGAAGTTGAATGCGTTTATATGCACTACTACACCTTGTTTAGGGCTCATAATGTGTTGTCCTACGAACGTGCCGTTTTTGCCCAATTTAGCGGTATCTCCATCCACATAAAAACGTTGGTTTCCCATTGTTCTTCTTAGACTCGCATAGGTGAATAGTGTACCGATACCACCGTCTATATCTACCCAGCTGTCACCCTTAGTAGCTCCAGATAAGTAACTGATGCTGTAGTATTTTTTCTTGATGCTATTGAGATGCAGAGCAAGCTTTTTAAGCATATATCCACGCTCATAGAATGTCATTTTACGCAGTGCTTTGCCACCTACTCGGCGAGCATAGTCAGCCATTTCTTCATAGTCCAGACCTTCACTTCCTGCGGTACTTATTAGATCTCCGGTGATGGCATTATACTGTGAAAATCCCTCTCCTTTATGCGCTTCCCAACGACCGTTGGCGTAGTTTTTAAGTTTGTTTGACATCGTTTGACTTGTGCTTTGCGCAAATGTAAGTGTTTATGACGCTGTTTTAAAAACCACACATGCACTAATGTCTAAAATTCATTGTGAAGGTGATTTTACTCCATGACTAAAGGCCATAGTGAGGTAACATTTGTCTAAGTAATATGGAGCTTACTTCGCTTGTATCAAGCCATTATCGATGTTGTGTCGTCGGAATAGTTCAGCTGAGATTTTGATGTTTTTGGTTTGCCTAACTCTGCTTGTACTGACTTGCGGATATGAAGATAGGTTTTGTGCATTTGATAAATCATTACTCCGTAGAATAACGCCTTGTCAAGAGATTTTCGGTCATTGACTATGGACCAAGTGAAGAGTTTCCAAAAATATTTTCGGTTTTCATCCTTTACTCCCAACTTATACATAATACGCAAGACCATAAGTGCATCAGCAAGTCGGTATTGCTCTGGTATTTTTACTGTAGTTTTTGGATACTTATAGGTTTTAAGAAAGGTGATTAATCGCTCATAAGATTTGTCAGGGCTGTAAATATTATTGGTCAAATGCAGGAATCCTTCAAACAATTTTTTCTCATCCATAACCGGAGCGACATTCGTATCCCCTTCTTCAAATGCAAATGCCTTGGTCAATCGTCCCTCACTTTTTAGCCGATCATACAGTTGAGTACCGGGAGGGGCTTTCAAAATATTTACAATCGGCAAGGGTATGCCACTTTCTTGTATGAAATCTATCTGCTCGTCAAATATGCTATCGGTATCTGTATCAAAGCCAACAATAAACCCACCTGAAATGATGAATCCTTTATTGTGCAACCTATTAATGCTTTCAAGCTGATTACGTTTCATGTTTTGGGTTTTTAAAGACACCTTCAGACTTTCCTCGCTTGGTGTTTCTATCCCAATAAATATGTGTCTAAACCCAGCTTCTAGCATCAAGTGCATTAGCTCTTCGTCATCCACTAGGTTGATAGTAAGTTGAGTAGCAAAAAAGAAACTTGGTTTATGTTTTTTTCTCCAAGCGATAAGTGCAGGGAGTAGGTCTTTTTTTAATGCACGCTTATTCCCTATTAAATTATCATCGGCAAACAAGACCAGTTTTACAGCCCCTTGTTTTTCAATGGCTTCTAGTTCTCGAAAGATTTGATCAGTTTGTTTGATTCGTGGCTTCCTCCCAAAAAGGGCAGTAACATCACAGAAGTCACACATGTAGGGGCACCCTCGTGAGTACTGAATAATGGAGTAAACATACTTATCCATTTTTGCCAGTTCGAACAAAGGAAGTGGTGATGATTCTACACTTGCAAATTCCGGAGTTTCGTATATTCTTTGGAGATGTCCACGTTCAAAATCTTGCAAAAACATAGGCAAGGTTATTTCTGCTTCGTTCAGTACAAAATAGTCAACCTCAGGGAATCTATCGTGTTCGTGAGTAAATAAAGGACCGCCGGCAACGATTTCAACGTTTTTGTCATTGCATATTTTTACAATCTCACGTACTGATTCTTCTTGTACGTTCATAGCTGAAAGAAAAACCAAGTCAGCCCATTCTAAGTCTTTGTCTATCAAAGGCTCTAAATTCATGTCTACCAGTCGTTTATTCCAACTTTCTGGAAGAAGTGCAGCTACAGTGAGTAGGCCTAATGGAGGGTAAACTGCCTTTTTGCCCACCACATCAATAAAATGCTTCATCGCATAAAAAGTGTCTGGCATCTCAGGATAAACAAGAAGAATGTTCATAAGGCTAGTGCGTAAATTAGATTTTAAATTAGTGCAAAATAATATGTTTTTGAGAATTATAGACACGTTCTATGACCTATTAGGAAGGAATGACAGAAGCTTTAATTTATTAACGCGATTATGTCGCCTCATCCGGCAAGGTGCTTTTCTCTTTACAGTAGGGAGTAAAATTTACTAATCTTATCTATTTATGTTGGCATGGTATCGAATTCTCTAATATTCTTGCACTATGTCTTACAAACTTCTGTGTACTGATATAGATGGTACGCTGCTCAATGCGAATAGAGAACTGGCTCCAGAGACCATAGCTCAATTCAAAAGAATTAAGGATAACTGCGGAATTATCTTAGCAAGCTCACGCATGCCAAACGCTATGCGCCATCTACAAGCTGAGGTAGATATTCTAGATAGTCCTATGATAGCCTATAATGGAGGACTGGTGCTAGCAGGAGATAGAGTACTGAGTAGCACAGAAATAGAATACAATGAAGTACGAAAAATAGTAGAGCTCAGCCACGGTACGGAGATACATGTAAGTGTATACAACAGTGATGAGTGGTATGTGCCGAGTATGGACTATTGGGCAAATAGAGAGGCGAGTAATACCAAGGTGATCCCGCAGGTACGGCATTTAGAAGAAACGTTAGGCGAATACGGAATGACCCAAAAAGGTGCGCATAAGATAATGTGCATGGGACCTGCAGAGGAGATAGCTGTGCTATATAGTAATCTAATCACCCAATTAAATGATGATTTGCACGTCTATCGTTCTAAAGATACCTACTTGGAAATAGCGAGTAAGAAGATCTCAAAGAAATCCGCTATAGCGACATTGCTAGAGCATGTTTATGGTCATTTAGACTGGAAAGATGTGATCGCCTTCGGAGATAATTATAATGATATGGAAATGTTAGAGGCTGTAGGAATGGGTGTAGCTGTGGGCAATGCTAAACACGAAGTGCTTACCATAGCCAATGACGTCACCGCTTCCAATAAAGAGCACGGTGTAGCACTTTCAGTAGCCAAGCATATCTTGTAATCGCAGACTAGAGTTTATCTAGGTTCTTTCTGATGAGCTCTTTCAGCTCGTCTATGTTTTCGCTATTTGTCGCAGATATGAAAACAATATTTTCATTTAGCTTAGCCATCCAGGTTTTTTTCAACGTAGCCAAATCGTAAATGGCTTCATCCTCAAAGATGTCATCACTGGTAGCGTCTGGCTTGTATTTGTCTATCTTATTAAAGATGGTGATGACCGGCTTATTGCTTGCACCTATTTCTGCGAGCGTTTCTTCTACAGTGGCCATTTGCTCCTCAAACTGAGGGTGACTTACATCCACTACATGAAGCAGAATGTCGGCTTCTATTACCTCCGCTAGCGTGCTCTTAAAACTTTCTACTAACTGGTGAGGTAGCTTACGTATAAATCCTACGGTATCTGAAAGTAAAAAGATACAAGGCTTATAGGTGACAGGATCTGGCGGGAATACAACCTTACGTACCGTACTGTCTAGCGTGGCAAAAAGCATATCTTGTGCAAGTACATCTGACTTTGCAAGCAGGTTTATAAGTGTAGATTTCCCTACGTTAGTATAGCCTACTAGAGCTACTCTTTTTTGTGTTTCCCTATTTTTGCGGCGAGTGGTGCTTTGGCTATCTATGTGCTCGAGTTCTTTCTTAAGCTTGGATATTTTATCTCTAATTACACGTCTATCAGTCTCTATCTCTTTCTCTCCAGGGCCTTTCATTCCTATACCCCCTTTTTGTTTCTGTAGGTGAGTCCACATACGCGTTAGGCGTGGAAGCAGGTACTCACTTTGAGCTAACTCCACTTGAGTACGAGCTTGGGCGGTCTGTGCATTTTTAGCGAAAATATCTAGTATCAGACTGCTCCTATCTATGATTTTACACTGTATGAATTCTTCTAAGTTACGGATTTGCGATGGACTGAGCTCATCATCAAAAATGGCTAAATCTATTTCGTGCTCTTTTACGTAGGCGGTTACTTCCTGTATTTTCCCCTTCCCGATGTAGGTTTTTGGGTTAGGGTGTTCGAGCCGTTGTGTAAATCGCTTTACACACTGAGCTCCTGCTGTAAATGCCAGAAACTCTAGTTCATCCAAGTATACTTGGTTGGTTTTAAGTGGTACGTTTTTAGGCTCTACACCTATCAGTATGGCTTTTTCTGCGTTGTTTTCGTCAGTAAGATGTGATTTCAATAGAAGAATTGTGTTTTAAAGTTCGTTATTTGTGTGACTCACGTAATACCGTGCAAAGATACAGCCAAAATATACGAATAGGAATAGTCTTCTTCTGTGCATTGATCAGTACGCTGAGCTATGGGCAAGTGCTGCAGTGGAGCAACCCTACTAAACTAAAAGGTGCTGCAGTTTTTACCAAAGTGCTGACAGAAAATGAGTCCGGTGTTTTTCTTCTTCGCTATCGCAATAGGTTTTATAGTAAGAATATAATCATCGATCGCTACAGTCATAGACTGGTACTACAAGACAGTAGAGTAATAGATCTGAAAAATGCACGACTGGTAAAGATATATGCTACGCGCAAAGGACTCTTGATTATAAAAGCCAAACTGAATAAATCCACTCAAAACAATGAACTGATCGCACAGTGGTATAGTTATGAGTTGAAACCCATCGATGAACCTGTTTTGATAACTCAATCACCGGTGCATGAATTTGGTGATAGAGGAAATTTTAGGCTGCGAATAAGTGATAACCTGGAATATATAGCAGTGGTACATACGGAGAGTACTGAGAAGAAAGAAGTACTGTGGCATTATAATCTTTTGGATATCAATATGCGGGAGATAGACCGAAAGGATGTGCATATAGCCGTGCCGTACGAGGATTTTGTAATCCGTGATTTAGTTCTCGGAAATACGGGAGAGCTCTTCATGCTGACCGGCGTTCTGGAGCTTGAACGCAGGAAAAGGATACTGACCAGCTATAGTTTATATCACCTTCAAGATTCAGTCTTTCAAGATTTTCCTATTGCAGATTCACTCACTATTCGGTCTGCATTTCTTACCTATGACCGAGCTACAGATGATGGTCGAGTAACGGGTTTTTTTGGGTCACCAGAGACGTATGGCGTGTTTGGTACATTTTTTTATAAACTTACAGAGCGGAGAGATAGTGGAGAGCTTATAGTTTCAGAGTTTACAGAGCGTTTTGTCAATGAAGTGAATATAAATGATAGAAATGGAAGTGCTATCTCAGAAGGCTTTGGTATCCTAGAAGCTATCCCTCGGAGTGATGGGGGTATGATGCTCATTGCCGAGCAAAAGGACATAGCGACTGAAGACGATATTATACTAGTCAATGGGATACCTCAGAGCACATCTAAAAATATCTATAATTTCAACGAAGTACTGGTGCTAAACTATGATGCGGATGGATTTATGGATTGGCACAAGCTGATTACTAAAAACCAAACTACGGTAAATGATGCGGGTTATTACAGCTCGATAGTGATTTTTATTGGTGATAAATTTGTGCAACTGCTCTACAATGATCAGCTGCGTAGCTCTGGAGATGTTATGCAGTATACTATTTATAACAATGGATACGTGGAAGGCAATAAGATGCTAAAAGCACAACTTGATTATGTAGCCATCATACCCTCAGAAGCAAAGCAAGTTTCTTCGAATAAGGTAATCATTCCTACCTCAAAAAACCGCAGATTTGCACTTTTAAAGTTAAGTTACCCGTGATACAATTACTTACTAAAAAGGCCTTATCTGCTTCATTGCTTAGCATATTGCTATTTATGAGCTACTGGTATGTGGTAGGAGAAAGTACTGGGTCGTATTTTTTTAAGTATATTTTACTCATAGGGGAAGGATTCCTACTTAACTATTTCTGCTACCGTTACAGTATCTTGGGCAAGCCTACGAATCTTCCACTTGTCATGTTTGCTGTACTTTCCTCTCTCATAATGCCCGAATTATCCTATGCAGATCTCATCTATGGAGCGGTATGTTTGGGTGCGTTTTTCTTTGCATTTGAGGGTCGAGAGCATCCGGAGCGCAGTACCAGTTATGTCATTTATGTAGGGGTACTGCTTGGCATAGCACAAGCTGTGAGTAGCATTAGCATATTTTTATTTATCCCTATTTTTATACTATTCATACAGACGGGTATACACAGTAGTCGTAGCTTTTTGCTAATGGCCACTTACTTTATTATGGTACAGGTAGCTTATATCGGTATCGTTTATGTAATGGAGTTGGAGCATCGTATAGCCATGCTCATACCGGATGTTGCTTTTGATTATTCTGTGTTCAATACGATATTAAATAAACTGGTAGTTCCATTTATTGTAGTGAGTTTAGTCGTGCATTTTTTGTCCTTGAACTCGTATAAGTTCAGGTACCCCAATAAGAGTATTATTCTAAATTTTACAATTTTGATTCAGCTCATAACAGCGGTACTTATTGTTATTTTTACGGCTGAAATAGACCTTTACATCTATGCTATTATGGCTTCTGCATTGCTGCTTTCTTACGGTTTTGTGTATGCTAGTGGTCGTGTTTTTGTGAATGCTGCTTTTGCTAGTTTGATATGTATAGCCGTGATGTCACTTTACTTGTATAAGATATTAATCTTGTAATGGTAGGAATATTTAATTTTCTTTGCCCTTGTAACAACAATAAAAATAGTCTGCAATTATGAACGAGGATATAAAAATGGTGCTGGAAGAGCTGACAGAGTCTGCCGAAAAAGCGTTAGCACACGTGACTGCTGGAATAGGTAAACTTAGAGCAGGGAAAGCCACTCCTAGTATGCTAGATAGTGTGACTGTGGATTATTATGGTAGCAAAGTTCCTCTTAGCCAAGTAGCTAATGTGAATACTCCAGATGCGAAGACATTGATGGTAAAGCCTTGGGAAAAAGGTATGATAGATGAAATCAGTAAAGGTATCATGCACGCTAATCTTGGACTAAATCCTCAAAACGATGGAGAACAGGTATTTATAAATGTACCGCCTCTTACTGAGGAGAGAAGATTACAACTCGTAAAGCAAGCTAAAGGAGAAAGTGAGCAGGGTAAAATAGGACTTCGTAGCGCTCGTAAAGACGCGATAGATACTATTAAAATGCTAAAGACTGACGGTCTAGGCGAAGATATGGCGAAAGATGCAGAAGCAGAAGTTCAGAAAGTAATAGACAGTTACAGCATCAAAATAGATGAGACTATAGTGGCTAAGGAAAAAGATATAATGACTATATAAGTTTAACTCTAAGCAAAAGTTTAAGAAGAATATGAATTTATTCCGGGTTTGTAGTCTAAGCAAGAAATATAGGAAAGGAGCTATTTAGTTCCTTTTTTTATGTCAGAAAATCGATGTACTATTTTTCTGTATATTTGGAAGACATGAGAGTAGCTTTTCCTACCCAGTACACACTCAAGAATATTTTCAGGCAGTCCATTGCTCAGATCATTATCATATATGTGGCTAGTAATACAAAATTGTGGAGTGGGGAATTCGAGTTTTCTTGGTGGAGAGTCCTTTTTGCTGTTGTTGTAGGAGTGCTCTACGGATTAGGGGTCATACGCTATAATAGGTATATGCAAGCTCATCCTGAGAAGTATGATATGTCCAAAATTACACCAAAATACTCAACTAAAACCTACGCCGAGCACCAAGCTGAGCGAGCGGCTAAATCCAAAGATGTTTAGAGCAGTTGTGCTCCACTACCTTAAACTCCTGCCCGTCATACTCCACTTTATACAAGCAAAGATTATTGTGCTTGAACTCATCCATTTGATGAAGAGGGGTGCCAGTCATGAGGCAGAGAAAGCTACGCATGGCTCTACCATGCATGGCTATTAGGATTTGATGCTCATCTTTTTTCGCCATTATTTTTTCTAAGCCTTTGGCCTGTCGGCGTTGCAGCTCATTAGGCGTCTCACCTTTTTCTACACTGCGGTCTAGCAGGCCTGCTTTCCAGTCTTCTGTCATGGCATGATATATCTTATGACTATCAGGAGTTCCTTTTAACCCTTCGAATATTCCCCAGTTTATTTCATTGAGCTCAGGAAGGACTTGGATAGACATGCCGCCTTCTACAAAAGCGGCTACACTCTGCTGGGTACGCTTTAGCTCGCTGGTGTATATTGCATCAAAGGGGATATGGTGGTATGCTTGATAAAATTGCTCTGCCTGCATACGGCCAGTGTCATTCAGGTCACTATCTATGCCACTACCTTGGATGATTCCTTGTTTATTGTA
>Ga0115558_1002289_pt1 | contig 11434 bp, 9 predicted proteins | sample COGITO_mtgs_1104_4_FD_87279 | JGI IMG/M metagenome (GOLD analysis project Ga0115558, IMG submission 87279) | Pelagic marine microbial communities from North Sea - COGITO_mtgs_110426 | ecosystem: Environmental > Aquatic > Marine > Epipelagic | place: Germany:Helgoland, sampling site Kabeltonne... | reverse complement strand
GGTCGTTCCCACGCGAGCATCTGCAATCCGGAGGAAGGCCAGTTTACGGTGGATCGGGTGCGCGAACTCATGGCGGCCCATCCCGACGCCACTGTAGGTGTCATCGCGCCATACCGCGCCCAAGTGACCTTGCTCGAGGACCTGCTCCATGCCGAACGGTCAGCATCAGGTGGGCGCCTGTCCATCCAGACTGTGGACGGTTTCCAAGGCCAAGAGCGCGACATCATGGTCATTGGCCTGACCCGTTCCAATGCCGAAGGCACGGTCGGATTCCTGTCCGAATACCGCCGCATGAACGTGGCCATGACCCGCGCCCGCATGCACCTGCTCGTCATCGGAGACAGCGCCACCCTCGGGGCGGACGACTTCTACGCCGGGTTTACCCAGCACTGCGAGACCACCGGTGCCTACCGCTCCTGCTGGGAGTGGGGCATGCCATAACTGCGGTTGTGGAGTAAGGGGATCAGTTCAGTTGACTTCACCCGTTTCAGGGTCGACCCCTGCAGGCACGGCTTCTTCAGCGGCAGGCTGCGCAATGGAGGGGTGGTCGGCAGGGACCGCACCGTATCCATCTGCGGCCGTCATGTTGGTTGAGCCCTCTTCACCTTGAGGGTAGACCTCACTGATCTTGGTGTAGTTGATGGCGGGGATGAGGAATCCAATGCCAGAGCCCTTGAGGAACTCCTTGGTCTTGTCATAGGCGTCCTTTACGTCGTCTGCAGAGAAGAGGAAGTACTGGTTGGATTCCTTTTCCTTACCACTCCGCTCATCGAAGCTGGTCAAGGCCACCTTGATGCGGAACCACTTGTCGCCGGTATCCCAACGGACGACCTCTGCGAAGTTGCTTTTGGTGATGGATTGCACCTCGAACGGGCCGGAGCAGACATCGGTCACGATGCCGACAAGCCGGGCCTCAGCTTCAGTGTAGGTATAGGCGTCCAGCAAGAGCTGGTCGGTGGTTTTTTCTTCGCTTCCGTCGGCGCCATGGCGCACGTATTTCACCACACAGGTGAACCAATTTCTGGTCATAATAATGGGGTCAATGATTGTTCAATGCGGTCCATGACTTCTGTGGCCACCCGCAAAGCAGCGAGACCGTCTTCGAGCGGCACCCGACAAGGTGCTTGTCCACTGCAGGCTGCATGGAAGTCGGCCAGCTCATCGACGATGGCATTGGCTTCGCCCACTTGGGGCTCTTCTATGTGCAGCCTGCGGGTGGTGCGGCCAGGAACGTCGAGATAGAGACCGTAGGGGTCGCGCTCAACGCCCTTGTCGACATCCTCCAAATGCATCACTTGGGCGCTGCGGTTCAGCAAGTCCACAGAGAGGTAGGCGTCGGGTTGGAACAGACGGACCTTGCGCATGGGGGTGATGCTGACACGGCTTGCCGTGAGGTTGGCAACAGCGCCTGAGCTGAATTCCAACCGGGCATTGGCGATGTCCACGCTGTCGCCGACCACGGCAACACCGTTCGCAGCGACACGGGATACCTCGCCCTCCAAGACATGCAGCGCCAGATCGATGTCGTGGATCATCAGATCCATGACCACAGGGACGTCCAGACCACGAGGGTTGAAAGAAGCCAGGCGGTGGGCTTCAATGAAACGGGGCGCATCCAAGTGGGCGCGGGCTGCCTCGAAGGCAGGGTTGAACCGTTCCACATGACCAACTTGGACAACGCACTGTGCGGAGTCCCGCGCAGCAATGAGGGCTTCCGCCTCGGCCAGGTAATTCGTGACGGGCTTTTCGATAAAGCAATGAACCCCTTGTGCCAGGGCGGCTTCAGCAACCAGTGCGTGCAAGGGCGTCGGGGTCACGATGGCCACCGCATCCACGGCATCCAGCAGGGCTTCTGCCGAAGGAAATGCCGAGGGTGTGGCTGCCCAATGCTCTTCTTTGGCCAGGGTCATCACTGCCTGAGCGGCAGCTTCGTCAGGGTCGTAGAATCCCACAGTATCCCATCGGTCAGACAAGGATTGCAGGCACCGAAGGTGAATCCGGCCCAAGTGGCCAGCTCCGATAACTCCTATGCGCAGTGGGGAAGACATGGACACACGAAGTTACCCGGTGGACTTCCACCGGGCCTCATGTTGGCAAGGCACGATTTCCACATCGAATACCGATGCCACGTTCGGTATTTTGGTCAGCTCATGTCCGCCTCCGCCGCCAACCTTACAGACAGCTACCGCCACAAGGGCCTTCGCCGAGAATTGCTGGGCAAACTCAGGGCCATGGGCATTGCCGATGAGGCCGTGCTCGACGCCATGGATAGGGTGCCGCGCCATTACTTCATGGACGATGCCTTCATCCACTTTGCCTACGACAACAAAGCCTTTCGCATCGGTGCTGGCCAAACAATCAGCCACCCGTTCACGGTCGCCAAACAGACAGAATTGCTCGGCTTGCCCAAAGGAGCAAACGTCCTTGAAATAGGCACGGGAAGCGGATATCAATGTGCAGTATTGACCGCGATGGGCTACAAGGTCCACAGCATAGAACGGCAAAAAGCCCTTTACGACACCACCACGCCCTTTCTCAAGAAGATGGGCTACAGGGCGCATTGCTACTACGGAGATGGCTTTAAAGGAAAGCCTGTTTTTGCACCGTTTGACGGCATCTTGGTCACCTGTGGAGCGCCTTTCATACCCGAAGCCCTTCTGGGACAGTTGGCCATTGGGGGCCGTTTGATCATCCCATTGGACGACCCGAACGTGGGCGAGGGGAAGCAAATCATGACAGAAGTCCGCCGCGTTGAAGAGGCGACATTCACCCGGCAGACACATGGCACCTTTGCCTTTGTCCCTATGCTGGCCGCTCGTTCAGGACATACCGCTTAATCGCAGGACTCGCCAAACCCGGCGAGGACTCCGAGCACATCAGAGACGGTCACGATGCCATCAAAGTCGATGTCTCCTGGGCAGTCGAACAGGTTGGAGATGCACTGTCCAAGGACCGGGTCCCAGACTGTTCCTGTTCCACAAGTATTCTCGTCACAGCACATGATGCTGCCGCATGCTGTTGGGGGCGTGGGCAGTGGAGGACAAACATTGCCAAAGCTCCCCAGGGTGTTGAGAATGTCGGTGACTGTGACGAGCCCGTCAAAATCGACATCACCCAGACACTGCAGTTGAACCGATACGCACAACCCTGTTGCAGTATTCCAATATGTTCCGCTGCCGCAAGCCGCTTCGCCACAAGCTTCCTCATCGTCACAGGTGCCATTGTTATTGATGTCGGCGGCACAATCGCCCCCGCAGACACCGAGGACATCGTCGTAGAGACAGCTTCCGTTATCGGAATTGGCCAAGGCATCATAATTGCAGGCGTCGGGGTCGGTACAGCCCTCCAAATTCGAGGCGCAGAGACCGGGAAATTCAACATTGACGGTGTAATCGACTGCGCCTGAAGAGGACCATCCGTTGGCCACAATCAGCGTCCAATCGCCGGTTTCATTGGCAAACGATTCGCCCAAGATCACGCTGGCGGTGTAGGTGCCCGCTGCAGATACGTTCCAGGTACCGGGCCATGCTCCAGCAGAGGTGTACCCCAAAGATTGGTCATACCCCCCCACCTCTATGCAGGTGCCAGAAGGAGCGCACAGGCCGAGCAACATATCGCCAGGCCATGATCCGCTGCTCTGTGGGTTGTTGAAAACCAGGTCGATGTTGAAGGCCATAGCCGCACCGGTAGCATTGAAGGTGGTGCTGGCATTGTTGCCGCCGGCCAGTGTTGCGACGAGTTCGGGGGCGTTGAGTCCACCGATCAATCCGCCATCGGGCCCACATTCCGAGCAGTCGTCAGGGTATATGCAGCCTTCATTGTTGGCATCGCCCGGGGTGTAGTTGCATGCGGAAGGGTCTCCGCAAAACAAACTCGTGGACTCGGTGACCAGGTCGCCGCAGGTTCCGATGCAGGAAGCCGCATTGAAGGTGGGAATCAGGGCGTTGTTTTCGACTGTGGGGTGAAACGCAAGGTTTTTACTTCCGCCTGAAATGGCATGGCAGTAGCTCATGATGGTGCCCAGTTGGCCCGTCGGGTTGTTGGTGTAGCCTGTGCAGTCCCCTTCGTAGTTGCCGCAGTTGTCGATGGGGCCTCCAGGCCAACCACACCAATGGGTATGATTGGCGCCGCAATTGTGTCCCATTTCGTGGGCAACGACGTCGAGGTTCCAAGCGTAGGTGTTGATGTTGTAAGAAGTGGAGCTGGTGAGGTTTCCGCTAACCCCTGCATTGAAACTGTTGCAGAGGCCATTGAGGTAGGCGATTCCGCCGGTGCCAATGTTGGTCCGCATGGTAAAGAAGTGCTTCAAGTCCAATGGAATGGAGTTGAAGTCGGGGTTGTTGTTCCATTCGGAGTTGAACGCGCCCAGAAGGCCTCCGCCATCGTTGACCACTGCAGCATACGGGTCGGGTGATGTCCAAACATGGATGAACCGCGCTTGAAGGGTCACCAGGTCGTTCAGTTCATTCCGATAGATTTCATCCACGGATGACAGGATGGCCAAAGCCCAATCCACGGCGTCGGTAACGTCTGCACCCAGTGCATTGTAGGTGAACTGGTCAATTTCGATGCCGATTTCGACGCACTCGAGCAAAGCGGAGCTGCTCAATGCAGCCGCGTCGCCTTGTGGAGTGTGCAGCTGGGCCGCGTCTTCTACGCCACAGGTGAAGGTCCGGTCATCTGTAGAAGCATCGATGGGGAAGAGGGCGTGCCATCCACCTCCTCGGTGGTTGATCTCCCAACGCCGTCCATCCATGGAAAAGCTAGAGATCACATGGTCATTCATCAGGATGAGGGAGCCGCGGGCATCACCGCCTTCCAATGCATAAGTGACCAATCGGGGCTGCACGTTGGTGAAGTGGAATCCGGACGCATCCGTGACAGCGATTTCGAGTTGCTCGGAGCGGTTATCGAACCGCTTGAACCGCAGTGTCTTTTGGGTGCCGTTGGGAAAGGGGACCGTCCAGGTAAAACGGTCCGGGGCCGTCGATTTAAAATCTTCAAAAGCAGAAGCATCCAATTTGAGGCCGCGAACGGAGTGGTTTCCGCTGGTAGGGTTCAGTGCTGCAGGCAAGGTCTTGGCATCCAAAAAGTCTGCTCTGTTGACCGCCATTTGTGCGGGTGCAGCCAACACCGATAGAAGAAGTATGAAAAGAAAGAATCGAGGAGCTGCCATAGATATACAAGCTAGCCCCACGCTTCAGATTTCACACCATCGGTGACAAATGTCACCTCAGTTTGGGGCGCATAGTCCTTCACGAAAGCGAGAAGGCCCACCTCAAGGGGCGGGCCTTCTGCAAAAATTCAGAGGGGATATCTCAATAGCAGCTGTTGCCGAAAGTTCCCAAAATTCAGAGCTCTCCTCTACCTGCTCTGATTACAATCGCCTCGCCTGAGGTGCAGTCTACCACAGTTGAGGCTTCAACATGACCGATGCCGCCACCAATGACAGCATCTACCTGGGTCTCGTATTTCTCGTGCACAAGGCTGGGGTCCGTCATGTACTCTACCTCGGCCTCGTTGTTGTGCACGGAGCTGACCACAAGTGGCTTGCCCAAGGCCTCAATGAGCGCCAAGGGGATGTTGTGGTGGGGAATCCTAATGCCAACTTCTCGCTTGGATTTCCTGAAGATTCGGGGGACCTGAATGCCGGCATTCAGAATGAAGGTGAATGGACCAGGAAGCACACGCTTCATGAGCTTGAAAGTCGGCTGTGGAACGGGGGCGGTGTACTCGCTGACTTGGCTCAAGTCTTTGCAAATCAGAGAGAAGTTGGCTTCCGTCAATGAGATGTCGCGGATGCGGGCCATCCGCTCCAAAGCTTTAGAGGAGCCCAATACGCAAGCAAAACTGTACACGGAATCAGTGGGGATGATAATGACGCCGTTCTTCTCTAAAAAGGAGACCGCTTGAGCCAGTTTGCGCTCCTCTGGGTTTTCTGGATGGATGTCAATGAGCATCTCATTAAGTTCGACAGAATCCCTCAGTCTTTCATCACAATTTCTAAAAAATCATCCGGCGCAGCGCACGCAGGAAATGGCTCCTGGCATCAAGAGCAATCGGCCGGTTGGGATGGGTTGGCCGCACCTTGCACAGAGTCCAAACCTGTCGTCGTCAAACCGTCGCAAAGCGCGGTCCAATCCTTGACGCTGCTTCTCCACTTGACGCAGTGCGGCTTCGTTGACCGATTTGTTGTTGATCGCATCCATCCGGCTGACCCGGCCAATGGCATCGCTGGGTGGAATGGGTTTGGTCAGTTCGCGGTATTCTGCAATGCGCTGGTCCAATTCGTGGGCCTTCTTTTCGATGGCGGCCTTGATTTTATCTTTCTCTTCTTTGGACAGCATGAGGCAATTAAACCAATCTTTGGCAGATGCGTTATCTGCCCATGCGAAACATTGTACTCTCTCTTAGCTTCTTAATGACGGCCGCACTGCATGCGCAGCCAGAACTCGAAGCGTGGTTGGTGAATACGGATGGTGCCACTGGACAATTCTGGAACGGCAACAACCTCGTGGAAATGCAGGACGAGTGTGATGTGCAATTGGTCCAATACAGCGAGGACTTTGTATACATCCATGCCAATGGCATTCCACGGTATCCTACCGCGCCCTTTCCTGATGGCAATCCGTCACAAGCGACGGTCCAGGACTATCTGTTTCAAATCCCGCGCCAACCTGAAGAGGGGGTCACAGGCGGAACAGCCACAGGGTTGGGGCACACCGGTGTCTTGATCAATGGAGTGGTCATTTTTAACGCACAGGACGCTTTTAGCTACAACAACCAAGGTGTGTGGCACCAAAATGGAGGGTTCTTTGAAAATGATGGGTTCGATTGTGCCAAAGGCCACCCCGCTATGGGGCAATATCACCATCACCAGGTACCGACGTCTTTCGACGACAGCTTCGCACCCACCAGCGATGTCTGCGAGGATTTTCCAAGTCAAGCCTTGTTCACCGTTGACATGGGGGCGCACAGCCCTCTCATTGGCTATGCCTTCGATGGCTATCCCATTTATGGACCTTATGCGTTCGCCAATGCGGATGGGTCCGGCGGCATCGCACGAATGGAGACAGGGTGGCAATTGCGGGACATCAACGTCCGACAGACGCTTCCCGATGGCACCGAACTCGCCCCCAATCAGTATGGTCCAGACGTGGGGGAGATGGTCACGCCACCGATTCCGCCAGGCGCGGCTCCGGTTGCAGCGGTTTTGGGCGCCTACATTGAGGACCACGAATACGTGGCAGGGTCAGGCCATCTCGATGCATTCAATGGGCGGTTTGCGGTGACCCCGGAATACCCCGAAGGCACTTATGCTTATTACGCTACAGTTGATGAAGACCACAATGGTCAGTACCCGTACTTTTTTCCCGCTTACCGCGGTGTGGTGGAGACCGACAATTTTGGTGGCGGGCCGGGTCCAGGTGGCGGTGGTGGCACCAATGTGACCATTGATGAGCCGGTCGAAACCTGGTCAGGAGGTGATGTCAGCGGAGTGTCATCCCTTGTAAGTGGGCACGCCGGTTTCTATGCCTATCCCAATCCGGTTAGGAACGAGGTCCGATTCGCTGGTCAATTGCCCGGTACAGTCGCGGTGTTCGACGCTCTGGGGCGTTGCATGGCCCAATGGTCTTCCCACACATTGGTTGAGGGGGTGAACTTGTCCGGCTGGCCTGCAGGAACATACTGTTGCAAAGACGTAGAAACGGGTCAGCACACTTTGCTGATATTGCATCCATGACAATGCGCCCACTGACTGTGCTCTTCTGTTTGGGACTGTATCTCACTGCAGGGGCACAGTGGGTTTTGGATAACCAGTGGGCAGAAGGTGGCCGGTACATCGGGTCGTCCAACCGCTGGGAAGTGCCCGTGGCGATGAGCCATGACTTCACGCGGATTCACTTGTTGAGCGCTGCATATGATTCCTCTGGAACACCTGAATCCCGGTGGAAGGCTTTCTCGCAAGCCAGCGGGGCGCAAGTGTGGTCGGGGTCAGGGTTTCAGGGAGAAGTTCCCATTGATTTGATGACCAGCGCGAGTCAGGACCGTTGGTTCCTCTACACTGAGGCTCAGGTAGGCGCGGATTCCGCGCTTTCCAATGTTTGGCGCATCCGTTCCTTCCAGGGGAATGTCCCGGACTCGAGCTGGGGTGAGGGAGGCGCGGTGGACCTCGCATTCGTGGGCCCTTGGCATGACGGCGGCAGCATGGACATGGTCGGCCCGGCCGACGATTTTACCAAGGCAGAACTGATCGGACCTTGGATGGTGGTGGCTGGAGCGGCCTTAGACAGCTGTTGCGCCCACAGGGAGCTGCCAGCATTGGCCGTGTTGAGTACCGAAGACGGAAGCTTTCACCCTGAGTTTGGTGAGGCGGGCCGCATTGTGCTCGACCCCAATGGTTGGGGGGTTCAAGACAGTGTGCGTCATGAATGGAGTGGCCGTTTCAATCAGGTGTTGTTTGTGCCCACCTCGGGGGGGTCACCGTTCGATTCGCCGACAGAATTTCGGATTCTCGCCGGTGGGTCAGTGGCCAACAATGGGGCTTTTCATCCCTTTGTGGCCCGCTTTCATCTGGACGGGTCTTTGGACACCGAATTTGGCAACGAGGGCATCCTCGAGTGGCTGGAAGATGCGGGGCTCAACCACGGCGTCCAAGACATGCATCACCGATGGAATGGGTACGAAGTAGGGGCAGGCATAGAATTGCTGGTCGGTGTGCCCGAAGGGGAAGCCACCTTGGCGGCAGGGACCATGTCGGTAGGGTGGATGCCTTTGCACGGTCAAATGGGGTACGCGCCAACAGAGGCCATCAATCCCGGTTTGCCGATTCAAGCGCCACTCCGGGCAATGGGATTGGCCAGGGGGTATGGCTGGGAGTTTGAAGATGAACAGGTCGCAGTGGGGACCTTGGGGGATGTTGTGGCTTGGGATGGTGAATGCCACCCGGCATGGTGGACTTCCTATGGGTCCGCATTTGGAACGCCGGCGTATTGGACGGAGGATCAGGAATTCGAGCGACAGAGGGTAGGCGCCGTCTACACCATTGGCCCCCGTTTGTACATCGCAGGCACCCTCGCTGAGGATTCGCCGAACGCCAGCAGCTGGGTTCTGTCCAAGTGGAGAGAGGACGCAACTGTGGGCATCAATGAGGACCGTCTTGTGCCGCTTCCATATCCCAATCCGACTTACGGCATGGTGCACTGGGACGTCCCAGCGGGACAGATAGAGTGTCGCGATGGTGTTGGGCGCCTTTTAAAGGCCTGGCATCATGAAGGCGGTCGGTTTTCGGCAACACTGCCGATAGGTGGAGCTTGGCTCGGATACAATGGAGGAGGGTGGAAGGCTGTCCAAGTTCTTCGTTGAACCCGGTATTCGGCGTGGACAAAAGTGAAGGCCTTCCAATGGCGTGTGGCAAGCTTGCATTTTACTTTAGCCGCGCGATTCATAACCCCTCCACATGAAGTTCTTCATCGATACCGCCAACCTCGACCAAATCCGCGAAGCCGAAGCCCTCGGCGTCCTCGACGGTGTGACCACCAACCCCAGCTTGATGGCCAAGGAAGGAATTTCTGGCGATGCTGCCGTACGTCAGCACTACGTAGACATCTGCAACATCACCGATGGTGATGTCAGTGCAGAAGTCATCAGCACCAACTTTGAAGATATGGTCAAGGAAGGCGAGGCTTTGGCCGCGCTCCACGACAACATCGTGGTCAAAGTGCCCATGATCGAAGACGGGGTAAAAGCCCTGCGTTACTTCTCTGACAAGGGCATTCGCACGAACTGCACGCTGATTTTCTCTGCGGGCCAGGCTTTGCTTGCGGCAAAGGCGGGAGCGGATTACGTCAGTCCTTTCATCGGTAGGTTGGATGACATTTCCAGCGACGGGGTGCAGTTGATCCAACAGATTCGTGGGATCTACGACAACTACATGTTCAAGACTGAGATTTTGGCAGCCAGTGTGCGCCACACCATGCACATCATCGACTGTGCCGAAATCGGTGCCGATGTGATGACTGGACCTTTGAGTGCCATCAAAGGATTGCTCAAGCATCCCCTCACAGACAGTGGTCTCGAGAAGTTCCTCGCAGACCACGCAAAAGCGGCCGCTGCGGTATCGGCATAAATTCACACGATACCCATAGAAAATCCTACAGAAAGCAACGAAACGACCGGTGCGGCGTTCATCTTTGTAGTATGAAGGCGCGGTTGTTGTTGTTGTTTTCAGGAATGATGCTGTGGGCGGCTTCACATGCTCAAGACGTCTGCACTTTTGTAGGCGATGCAGTGGGGCTGGGAGATGGTTGCTATGCCATCACTGAAAACGTCTTGCAACAGGTTGGTGCCGTCTGGTTCAATGACCAAGTGGACCTCACTGAAGAATTTACAATCCGAGCGGAATTGTACTTGGGCAACCAAGACGCAACAGGAGCCGACGGCATTGCCTTTGTGATGCAGGATTTTGGCCCTTTTGCCTTGGGCGGAATCAATGAGTTTTTAGGGTCAGATGTGCCAGGGAGTAGCCTTGGCGTTGAGATAGACACTTGGCAAAACAGCAACTTCGCCGACCCTGCTCAGGACCATGTCTGCATCTTTCGGGACGGGGTCAACAACCACAACATTCCGTTTTACAATTTAGATGGGCCTGTTTCGGCGCGGTCCGATGGAGCCAATATTGAAGACGGCCAACCGCACCAGTTCAAAGTGGAGTGGGATCCTGTGGGGCAGTTGTTAGAAGTGTACTTCGATTGTGAGCTTAGGCTCTCTTGGTCGGGCGATTTGTCGGGAGAAATTTTTCAAGGAGAAACTCAAGTTTGGTGGGGCTTTACGGGCTCTACCGGGGGGTCCAGTAACGCCCAGGAGGTCTGTGTGACCACTTCTGCATTGGGGCTGCCGCCAGAGCATTCGGTCTGTGAGGGAGATGGCGTTGACTTGGTATTGCAAGGCGCCCAAAGCGGCACCATTTCTTGGACACCCATCGATGGCTTGTCCGACCCTGCCGCCGCAGTGACCTATGCGCAGCCCTTGGTGACCACAGACTACGAAGTGGTGTGGACCGATGTCTGCGGAGACGTACTGACCGAAGAAACAACGGTAGAGGTCCTGCCGGCTCCCCAGCCGACCCTTCCCGCGACGGCTGAGTTCTGTCCCGGCGATGAAGTCACGCTGTCTGTGACCGTACCGATGGGGGGGACTGCAGAATGGACCGATGGTACGATGGGCGGAGAATGGACCGGAGATGCTACAGGGGTTCAAACGGTCGTAGTCACCGGAGATGGGGGCTGTTCGGGTTCGGCCAGCACAACAATCGCCGCACTCTACCCGAATGTGGCGTCACTCCCCGCTGTGGGCCCTTTGTGCGCGGGTTCGGCTCAGGATATTGTGTGGCCACCCGAGGCAGAGAATTGGACGGTCAATGGTGTCGCCGTGG
>Ga0115558_1002286_pt1 | contig 11437 bp, 9 predicted proteins | sample COGITO_mtgs_1104_4_FD_87279 | JGI IMG/M metagenome (GOLD analysis project Ga0115558, IMG submission 87279) | Pelagic marine microbial communities from North Sea - COGITO_mtgs_110426 | ecosystem: Environmental > Aquatic > Marine > Epipelagic | place: Germany:Helgoland, sampling site Kabeltonne... | reverse complement strand
TAAATTATATTTTAATACTTATTTTTTATAACTACTGTAATACTCATCCATCAAAGACATTATACTATTTAATAAATCTTTGGTTTCCAGTAATATATTAAAATACAAAGTTGTGTTTTTTGGACTAGATTCTTCTGTTCGTGTCCGATCAATTTGAGCATCAATTTTTTCAGAAATAAAAGAAACCAACTCTTCTTTTTGAGCAATGATAAAAGAGATTCTTTCGAATTTTCTACTCATAAAAACATCTATTATCTCTTTGTACAAATGTGCTAAACGATCTTCAATCTCCTTAAGATCTTTAAATTGATTGAATTTTAGTTTTTGATGTTGATTATTTACATGTTTGTAACTCTTTTTTGATATAAAATCTAACGACTGTGTAATATCTGTTAGGTAAGCTAAAATTGTAATATAAAAATTACTCCCTCTCACACTGGTCTCGTCAAGATTCTTAATAAAGAAGAAAATATTATCTCTTAAATCTTCAATTTCACTGTCTAATTTATCAACTCCTTTTTTACTCTTTTTGAGCAAATCTGAATTTTGCGTGGAAAGACCTTCCAAAAAGTTAGCGTAAATTTTAGATGTTCTAGAAATAACATTCACAATGTTATCGGCACTTTCTGAAATAATTCCTTGGACGGTACTACTCTCAGATTTTTTCAATTGTTTGGGGTCTAATGTGGTCGTTTTGTTTTTATGAGCAATAAAGTTTCTAGCTAATAAAACTATTGTCAAAAGCAATAATACAGGAATCATTGTTACTTTATTCCACTGAATTAAAAAGACAACGATACCTGAAGCAGCAAGTGCAGCTAGAGCTGTAAGGAACCAACCACCTATTACGTTAACAACACCAGCAACACGATATACAGCACTCTCTCTACCCCAAGCTCTATCAGCTAGAGAAGTACCCATCGCGACCATAAAAGTTACATAGGTTGTTGACAAGGGAAGTTTCATTGCTGTTGCTATGGAAATTAAAACACCAGCAACCATAAGGTTTACGGAGGCTCTAATCATATCAAAAGCGGGAGCATTCACACTTTGGTCTTTAGAAATTAAAAAAGCACTTTGTCGCTCGTAACTTTTCTCAATTTTAGCTTTTATAGATTCTGGCATTGCAGATCCAAAGGCAGAAGACATCCCAAAAAATACATTTACAAGTCCTCTAGACAACATATTTGGGTTAAATTTTTCATGGGTATCATTTTGTCTAGAAAGACCAATTTCTGTCTCAGCTACAGACTTTGCCTTTTTAGAAAACCATAGGGTTACAACCATAATTCCTCCAGCTATAAATAATAAAAGAGGTTCTGCGGGAACTTTCTTATCCAAAACTTCCATAGAGAATAAGGTAGGGTCGATCCCTGAAATACTCCACGCTTCATAAGAATGATAGGCAGCCATTGAAACCCCAATAAAGTTTACTAAATCATTTCCAGAAAAGGCAAGTGCCAATCCAAATGTTCCAACTAAAATAATTACCAGTAAAATACTTTTTTGTGAGATTTTTTGAAATAAATAAGAGAACACAGTTAAAATTATAAAAGCCACAAATACGATAAGTAGCTCATTATTTTTTAAGATTCCTGAGAGGTCCTTGTAATAAGGGGTTCCTTTTAAACCCTTTATGAAAATAAAATAAGTAATTGATGTAAGCGCGATACCTCCAAAAAAAGCACCAAAATTTTTAATTTTTTTCTCAAATTGAAAGGTGAAAATTATTCTTGAGATCCACTGAACAAAAGCCCCAACAGAAAAGGCAATTACTACCGACAATAAGATTCCACTGATAATCGTAATCGCTTTGTCCGTGTTAATATAATTACTTAAATCTGCAAAGGTTTCCGAATCCGAAGCTCCAATTTTTATGAGGGACATAACTATAGAGGCTCCCAAAAGATTAAAAACAATAGATACGGTAGTAGAGGTTGGCAATCCTAGCGTATTAAAAAAGTCTAGCAATAAAATATCTGTAATGATTACTGCCATAAAAATGACCATAATTTCATCAAAATAGAAAGCTCCTGGATTAAAAATACCCTTCCTTGCAACTTCCATCATTCCACTTGAAAAAACAGCTCCAATAAAAATTCCTAAGCTCGCAACAATCATTATTGTTCTTAAAGAAATAGCCTTAGAACCAATTGCTGAATTTAAAAAGTTGATTGCATCATTACTGACACCAACAACAATATCGATTACCGCAAGTACTGCGAGAGCGACTAACATTAACAAATATATATTATCCATAAGAAAAAATTAATTTAGGTAAAGATGCGTTTTATTAAGAATTGCTATGTTATTATAATATTAAAAATGAAGGTCAAATCCTGTTCTGAAAAGCACAAAATCTCTCATTGAACTAGATTGTGAAAAACTAAGATCTGCCTGAATCTTGAGACTATGACCAACAACATATTTTGATATTCCATAGGTGATTTGTTGTAAATCAGAAAGCCGTGTTACTTCCTTGAAGTCTACATTCGTATACCTTAAAGTCATTTCTACATTATTTTTAAAAAGATAACTCCCCTGAAAATTGATAGCTGACCCAGCCCCTACAACTGCCCCTGTTTTTGTTCTACCGTCTGCCTCAAGCGCTTCGATTGTATCGGCGTTTCTGCTGGCATATTCCCCAGTTAATGCAAATCCGTTATATTTTATAACGCCATCAATAAAGACTGTAGTGATGTCTGTTTCAAAAAGACCACCATTGAATTGGGTCATATAAGATCCCATATTACTTCTATTCTTTACTGCATTATTATTAATATCGTAGGTGAATCCGAACATGGCTTTGATTGATTTTTCACGTTTTAAATCACCTTGGGAATAATCTCCTTTAGAAGAAAATTCACCAAAAGGAAGTAATTCAAGTCGGGAGGTATACTGAAGACCTCCGATATTACCTTCCGTTATGTTTCTCCCTTCTCCCTGAGAAATTGAAAATTTTTCTCTTGATATCCAGTTTCCTCCCAATTTAGTTTTGTGCCTTAACTGGATGCCCATATCTCGGTCAATATTGAACTTACTGTTTAACAAAGATCGATCTATCAACTGAAGGTTTGCTGATGATACAACGCGCTCTATGTTACCTGGTAATTTTGTTTGACCCGCCCATAGTTCAAAATTTTCGTGAAAATTCCACATCACAACCGCATCTAAGATATATCGGGGTGTATTTCTGTTATAAACACTGGCTCCTGAAAGATCTCGATTGGAAAGTCCCAACTCAATTTTGTACTTTAACTTTGGAGTAAAAGCAAAGCCTCCAAACTTTAAACGTGCTCTTCTAACTAAAAAATTGAGCTCTGCATCATCATATTCTTCTTCGTTATAGTCCCATTGGCTTTGAAAACGGGATTGGATTCTTGGAGCAAATTTCACACTAAAGGAACTGTCCTTTGCAATGAAATTTATCATTCCTTTTCCAAATTTAGTGTCACTTATTTCTTGTGCTTGAACAATTGAAAGTAAACCAACAAACAGTAAAAAAAAAGATTGAATTGTTTTATTCATGATGAAATTTATTTTAACTAGATGACTAGTGTTTTTAAACAAAAGACAAAAGTTGCAATAAAACATTAAGTTAATGTTACCAAAACATTACCATATTCATCATATTTAAACAATATTTTTTCCAAATTGTTGATATACTAAGAACCGCACATCAAACAATCATCATCCTCACCTTCTTTGGCTTGGGCTAACATTTGCTTTAATTCTTGAGGAGACAATGGCTCTACCGGAACCGGAGCTTGGGCTGCTTTTCCTGCTGTTGCGGTTGAAACAGCTCCTACAGCTGCTTCTACCTCTGGAACTTTCGCTTTTGACTTAGTGTCTAAAGTGAATTTAATAGCATCCACAGCAGACTTTGTCCTTAGATAATACATTCCTGTTTTTAGACCTGATTTCCATCCGTAAAAATGCATTGAAGTTAATTTAGCCATCGTTGCCCCTTCCATAAACAAATTCAATGATTGAGATTGATCAATAAAATATCCACGTTGGCGTGACATGTCTATAATGTCTTTCATACTCATTTCCCAAACCGTCTTGTATAATTCTTTCAAATCTTCTGGAATCCCTTCAATACTTTGAACAGAACCGTTGTTACGCATTAGTTCTTGTTTCATGTCCTCATTCCATAATCCTCGGTCTACAAGGTCTTCCAAAAGATGTTTATTGACAACAATAAACTCTCCAGAAAGTACACGTCGTGTATAGATGTTAGAAGTATAGGGTTCAAAACATTCATTATTTCCCAAAATCTGAGAGGTACTTGCCGTAGGCATAGGAGCTACTAAAAGTGAATTTCTCACTCCTTGTTTTTTAACCGTTTTACGAAGCGCTGCCCAATCCCATCGTCCGCTTAACTCTTCATCTTTGATACCCCATAAATTATGCTGAAATTCACCATTTGCAATAGGAGAACCTTTGTACGTTTCATATGGTCCTTCCCTTTTAGCTTCTTCAGAAGAAGCTGTGACAGCCGCAAAATAAAGCGTTTCAAAAATTTCTTGATTTAGCTTTTTGGCTTCATCAGAGGTAAATGGTAGGCGAAGCATAATGAACGCATCAGCCAATCCTTGAACCCCAAGTCCCACAGGACGGTGTCTAAAGTTTGAGTTTTGAGCCTCAATTACAGGATAGTAATTACGGTCAATCACTCGGTTTAAATTTTTAGTTACTCGTACCGTAACATCATAAAGTGCTTGATGATCAAAAGCTCCGTCTTTCACAAACATTGGCAATGCGATAGAGGCCAAATTACATACTGCAACCTCATCGGGGGCTGTATATTCCATGATCTCAGTACATAAGTTTGATGAACGTATTGTACCTAGATTCTTTTGATTGGATTTTCTATTTGCCGCATCCTTGTATAGCATGTATGGCGTACCTGTTTCAATTTGAGATTCTAAAATTTTCTCCCAAAGTTCACGTGCCTTTATAGTTCTTCTACCACGTCCTTCTGATTCGTACTTGAGGTACATTGCATCAAATTCATCCCCGTGAACATTATATAAATCAGGGCATTCATTAGGACACATTAATGTCCAATCTGCGTTTTCTTCTACTCGTTTCATGAATAAATCTGGAGTCCACATTGCATAAAATAAATCACGCGCACGCATCTCTTCTTTTCCATGGTTCTTTTTTAATTCTAAAAAGTCAAAGATGTCTGCATGCCACGGTTCAACATAAATTGCAAACGATCCTTTTCGCTTTCCTCCTCCTTGATCCACATAACGTGCAGTATCATTAAAAACTCGTAGCATCGGAACAATTCCATTTGATGTTCCATTGGTTCCAGCAATATAAGAACCTGTGGCTCTTACATTGTGAATAGAAAGTCCAATTCCTCCAGCTGACTGAGAAATTTTCGCTGTTTGTTTTAGGGTATCATAAATTCCATCAATACTATCATCTTTCATGGTCAATAAAAAACAAGATGACATTTGTGGTTTAGGTGTTCCTGAATTGAACAAAGTAGGGGTTGCATGAGTGAAATATCGCTTGGACATTAACTCGTATGTCTCAAGGGCTGCTTCAATATCTTCTAAATGAATTCCAATAGAAACACGCATCAACATATGTTGGGGACGTTCCACTATAACTCCATTCAGTTTTAATAAATAAGAACGCTCTAACGTTTTAAATCCAAAAAAGTCATATCCAAAATCTCGGTTGTATATGATACTTGAATCTAGTTTATCAGCATTTTTCTGAATAATGTCATGCACCTCATCAGAAAGTAAAGGTGCCTTTTTCCCAGTTCTGGGATTGACATATTTATAAAGGTCTGTCATCGTTTCCGAAAACGACTTTTTGGTGTTTTTATGTAAGTTAGAAACCGAAATACGAGCTGCTAATTTTGCATAATCCGGATGAGTTGTAGTCATTGTTGCAGCAATTTCAGCTGCAAGATTGTCCAATTCAGATGTCGTCACACCATCATATAATCCTTCAATAACTCGCATGGCAACACGAACAGGATCTACTAATGGATTTAATCCATAATTCAACTTACGAATGCGGGCGGTTATTTTATCGAACATGATGGGCTCTTTACGACCATCTCTTTTGAGAACAAACATACTTTGAGATTTAATTAATTATTGAATTCTTCTAAAACTTGGAAGGATAATTGGTTTTTGGTTTACTTGAATTAAAAATCAGCGTCAAAACTAATTTTTGTTTCTTGATCTTCACTGTTCAGGACTCCAGCCTTTTGGTATTCACCAACACGCTTTTCAAAGAAGTTTGTTTTTCCTTGAAGAGAAATCATGTCCATGAAGTCAAACGGGTTAGTAACGTTAAATTCTTTTTCTAAACCTAACTCTTGTAACAATCGATCCGTAACAAACTCTAAATATTGAGTCATGAGTTTAGCATTCATCCCTATCAAACTGATGGGTAATGACTCTGTAATAAATTCGCGTTCTATAGTCAAGGCATCTAAAAGAATTTCTTTTATACGGGCAGGAGGGACTTTATTCACCAAATGATGGTTGTGTAAGTGTACTGCAAAATCACAATGCACTCCCTCATCTCTGGAGATTAACTCATTTGAGAAGGTTAATCCAGGCATAAGGCCACGTTTTTTTAACCAATAGATTGAGCAGAAAGCACCTGAAAAGAAAATACCCTCTACGGCAGCGAAAGCAATAAGACGTTCCGCAAAAGAATCAGAATCAATCCAACGTAATGCCCAATCTGCTTTCTTTTTGATCGCAGGAAACACTTCAATGGCTTTAAAAAGACGATCTTTTTCCACATCGTCTTTTACGTATGTATCAATCAACAAAGAGTAGGTTTCAGAATGGATGTTTTCCATCATTATTTGAAATCCGTAGAAAAATTTAGCCTCTGAATATTGAACTTCATTTACAAAATTCTCAGCAAGATTTTCATTTACAATACCATCTGAAGCAGCAAAAAATGCAAGAATATGTTTTATGAAATATTTTTCGTCTTCTGTCAACTTAGTATTCCAATCCGTAAGATCTTGATGTAAGTCAATCTCTTCTGCAGTCCAAAAACTTGCCTCCATTTTTTTATACCATTCCCAAATATCATGGTGTTTAATTGGAAAGATTACAAATCGATTTTCATTTTCTTGGAGAATAGGTTCTACTGCTGCCATTTTGCTGTTTTATTATTTTAATTAAAAATTGTTTGATTCTGCTTTCACAAAGATTCGAAATTGTATCCAAAATAGAAAGGGTTACTTTTCCACAATGGAGCCTAGTTTTTAACAAAATACCCTTTTTATTAAATATTTCCTGAAAAAACAAAAAAGTATAACAGACTGTTATATAGGTACTTAATTGGAATAAACGTTCGCAGCCCCTTAAAACATTAAAACGTCATTAGGAGGTCTTTTTCGTATGTTGCTCGAGAGCATCATACCAATCCGATCCAAACTTTCTAATGAGAGCAGTTTTTACAAATTGATATACAGGAATCTTTAGTGCTTTTCCAAAATCACATGCGTCTGAACAAATGGACCAACTGTGATAATTCACAGCTGTCATTGTATCGTATGTTTGTATCCGAACAGGATATAGATGACATGAAATAGGTTTCTGAAAATCAATCACCCCTTTGTTATGAGCCTTTTCAATACCACATGAGGCAGTACCTGTTTCCGAAAAGACCGTGTAAGCACATTCTTTACCTTTCACTAGTGGGGTTTCAAAATCACCGTCAATTCCTTTCACAAAAACACCTTGTTCTTCAATTGCAGTAATTCCTTTTTTATTTAGGTAAGGTTTAATTTTTGAATAATGCTGCTCCAAAAAAATCACTTCTTCTTTCTCAAGGGGAGCTCCAGCCTCTCCTGCCACACAACATTCGCCCTTGCATTTAGAGATATTACAGACAAAATCTTCTGAAATGACAGTGTCAGAAATGAGGGTATTTTCTATCGCAAGCATGTTTCCTATTTTAACGTAAAAATAAGCAATTAAAACCTCTAGATATGCAGAATGAATCTACATTTGCAGAAAATTACAAACCATGTTTGATATTAAAGAAATTTTAACTGCTAGTCTTATTCTTTTTGCTGTAATTAATATTCTAGGTAGTGTCCCATTAATCATTACACTTCGAGAAAAAGTAGGCCGTATTGAGTCTGAAAAAGCTTCTTTCATTGCTGCAGTGATTATGATAGGCTTTTTATTTTTGGGGGAGGAAATATTAAAACTCATCGGAATTGACATTAACTCTTTTGCAGTAGCTGGCTCTTTAGTAATTTTGTTTTTAGCCCTAGAAATGATTTTAGGAATTACTCTTTTTCGAAATGAAGCCCCTGAAACAGCTTCAATAGTGCCAATTGCATTTCCCATGATTGCAGGAGCAGGAACAATGACTTCCTTACTTTCCTTAAGAGCTGAATTTGATGTAGCCAATATCATTGCTGCAATTGTAATCAATATTATTTTTGTTTATATCATTCTCAAATCCTCAGAGCTGATTAAACGGATTCTTGGTAAATCAGGTATTGTAATTATTCAAAAGGTTTTTGGAATCATTTTGTTAGCTATTGCAGTAAAATTATTCACAACCAACATAGGACAACTATAGCAAAATCATATCTTTGCACTATGAGAATATTACTTCCTTTATTTATGGTTTTAGCTTTAGCGGGCTGCATTTTTAATCTTACGCAAGTCAATTGGACAGACCCTTTAGTTGGCAAAAGCAGTGTGGCAGTTATTGGAGTAATGGCTTCTGCAAGCGCCTTTTTATTGCTACTTATTTTAATGCTCTCGAAACGAGTAGCCCAAAAGATAAAAAAACGTTAGAGCGCATCAATTGTATCTAAAGCCTTTTGAATGAAAGGATCTTTTTGATTTACAATCCTTGTGTGCAGATTTTCTCCGAAAAGCTGAATTGCAATAAATGCCTTCGCCGAGTTTAAGAAAATCTCTTGATTTTTATCATTTATTTCTATTGGAAAACTGTTTTCAAGGCAATAGGTTTTAAATGCATCAATAAAATCCTCTTTATAAGGAAGGGGTTCATTAAAAAACTCTGCTGGATTATCAAAATTATATTTTTGGGGCTTTAAATCCATTTCTAAGAAAATGAAATTATTCAGCAAACTAGAACGAAGAAAATAGTTGTTCCATATTTCCTCTGGTGAATCTTCATTTGAAATGTATAAATCAGGGGAGATCCCTCCGCCGCCATAAACTTTTCTTCCTTTCGGGGTAGTGAAAACAAGACTATCATTTAAAGGGATTTGATTTTCATCTTGCATCTCCCCAGTATTATATCGCTCTTGTACCTCTGCATAGTAATCATCTCGAGAGGTGCTGTCATAGGGTCGCTGAATAGAGCGCCCGGTGGGTGTGTAATAACGCGCGGTTGTAAGTCGGATTTGATCTCCTCCACCCAAAGGCATCTGTTGCTGCACCAGTCCTTTTCCAAAAGTTCTCCTACCGATTAATAATCCTCGATCATTATCCTGAATAGCACCAGCTATCACCTCGCTGGCAGAAGCTGAATTTTCATCTACCAATACAAATAAGCTTCCATTTTCAAATAATCCTGTTGAGGAAGCAACCGTTCTTTCTCGAATACCATTATTACTTTCAACAATAACTATAGGCCTTTGGTCACTCAAAAAATCATCTACAATTTGCTTTGCTGGCAGAAGGTACCCTCCTGGATTTCCTCTTAAATCAAGAATTAAATGTTCCATTTCTTGTTTCACCAGACTTTCTAAGGCTTGAGTAAATTCGATAAAAGTTGTTTGAGAAAAACGATTAATCTTTACGTATCCTGTTTCATCATTTATCATATAAGAAGACGAAACACTTGGCAAGGGAACGGGACCTCTAGTAAGATCAAAAGTAAAAATGGAATCTGCCTTTTTACGATAGACAGAAAGTCGAATGGGAGCAGCAGAACTACCTTTTAGTTTTGAAACGATATCTGAACTTGAAAGATTTTTTTGATATAGTGTGTCTTGATCAAGCATTAAAATCCGATCGCCAGACTTTAAACCTGCTTTCTCACTTGGACCTCCTTCCAAAACTCGAACCACCGCAATAGTGTCTTGAACCATAAAAAAACTGACCCCTATTCCCATAAAATTTCCTTGCATACTCTCAGAAATGGATTGTTCTTGAACCGCAGGAATATAAACTGAATGTGGGTCTAACTCATCCACAATATCTTCAATTACAACCCCTACAAGGCTGTCTGTATTAATTTTATCTACGTAATCATTTTTCAAATAAGAAAGGAGTCTGTTTAGTTTCTGAACACTTGGATTTGATATAGGTTGTCTGTTGGAAAAGTCTACCCTGTGTGATCCAAATACATATCCAATTGCAATAGAAAGGAACACAATCAAAACCAAGAAAAAGGTATTTGTTTTCATATTGCTAAAATTTTATTTTCCTTAAGTGACCCATACCCCAACTATTCATTTTCTATAACCACATGATCCAATTGAACTCCTGCTTTTTTTAAAAAATCTAACCCCGTAGTATCCTTATAAGCTTTGGCATAAACTACTCTAACAATACCTGATTGATGAATCAATTTACTACAATCCTTACAGGGAGATAAGGTTATGTATAATGTTGCTCCTTTACAAGATTGAGTAGAAGAGGCAACTTTTAAAATAGCATTAGCTTCGGCGTGAAGAACATACCATTTAGTATAATGCTCTTCATCTTCACATACATTTTCAAAACCTGAGGGTGTCCCGTTGTATCCATCTGAAATAATCATACGGTCTTTTACGATAAGTGCTCCCACTTTTTTTCTATCACAATAAGACAGCTGACCCCATGTCTTTGCCATTTTGAGATAGGCCTTGTCGTACTTTTCTTGTTTTCCTTTTATCATTAAAGCGAAGATACCAATTTAGCAATCAATCTTATTTTAAATTCGCTCAAAAATCATCCCAAGAGCGAGTATAAAAATGAAACTTCCTATTGCAATATTCCAAATACTCTTTGTCAACTTTGGAGTTTTCAAAACTAAAAAACTCAAACACAAGACCCCAATTACAATTACTGTTTGAGCAAACTCAACTCCCAGCGCAAAAGAAAAAAGAGATAGTCCAACCGCATCTTCAGGAATTAACATACTAAAATAGCGCCCAAAACCAAGCCCATGAATAATCCCAAAAACAATAGTAACTATTGGAAAAAAAAGACCTATTGAAGTTTCACTATACTTTTTTGGCAATAAAAGTGAAGCCGCACTAAAGGCTATTGTTATAGGAATTAACAATTCAATCCAGTAACTCGAAAATGAAAATTCTAAATAGAAATTCCCAACTAATGAAAGGGTGTGCCCCAGAGTAAATAAAGTTACCCATAATAGCAACTTTCTACTTGCCTTAAAATCAAAAGGTAAGGCAAGTGTAATAATAAAATAAAGATGATCTAGACCGTTC
>Ga0115558_1002264_pt1 | contig 11487 bp, 12 predicted proteins | sample COGITO_mtgs_1104_4_FD_87279 | JGI IMG/M metagenome (GOLD analysis project Ga0115558, IMG submission 87279) | Pelagic marine microbial communities from North Sea - COGITO_mtgs_110426 | ecosystem: Environmental > Aquatic > Marine > Epipelagic | place: Germany:Helgoland, sampling site Kabeltonne... | reverse complement strand
GTTCATAGGTGCAATGCCAACAAACAGCGCCAAGTATTGATCGTCAATGTAGCCTTGGGCGCCCACTTTATGCACAGTGCCAGTTTTCCCACCCACCGAAAAACCCGCCACCCGAGCGCGCGTAGCGGTACCATGCTCACCAGTGACGCGCTCCAGTACCGTTAACACCTGTTCGGCAATCTCGGCCGCGATGACACGCTCACTGTGAAGGTGTTCATTGGCGCTGCGTTTTAACAAGGTCAGCGGCACCCGCAGACCTTGATTGGCAAATACCGCGTAGGCTTGGGCCAGCTGAAGCGGCGTTGTCGTCAGGCCATAACCAAACGCTAAGGTCGCTTTTTCAATATCCGCCCACCGCTCACGATTGGGCACCAAGCCCGCGCGCTCGCCGGGGAAGCCAACGGCACTTTTTACCCCAAAACCAAAGCGCCGATAGACCTCCAACAGCGGTTCATGACCCACCGCCTGGGAGATTTTGGTCACCCCGACCTGACTCGATTTTTCAATGACCCGTGACACCGATATTTCGCCATAATTGCGCGGGTCTGAGAGCATCTTGCCATTCACCCGCATCCGGCCTGGCGAGGTGTCGATGAGTGTGTCGATGGTAAATGCACCGCCCTCTAACGCCGCCACCAACAGCAAGGGTTTTACCGTGGACCCCGGCTCGATGACGTCGGTCATCACACGATTACGCGCCGCTTCAGCGTTGAAGTCTGCGCGACTATTAGGGTTGAATACCGGGTGGTTGGTCATGGCTAATATTTCACCGGTCCAGGCATCAATGGTGACAGCAGCGCCGGCCTTAGCTCCTGTTGCAATCATGGCGCGCTGCAGCTCACGATGCTGGAGGGTTTGCAAACGCAAATCGATGGACAGGGCGATTTCAGTCCCGTGTCGGGCTTCAGTGACAACGCCAATATCGCGAATGGCGTCGCCATGCAGATCTTTAAGGTAGCGCTTTTTGCCCGGCCGACCGAAAAGCTCCGCATCTAAATGCTTTTCCAAGCCCGAGACACCGCGCTCATCAGTATTGGTTAGCCCGACCACCTGAGAGGTCACCTCGCCCGCGGGGTAAAATCGTCGGTATTCGCGCTGGCTGCGCACCCCGACAATGCCGAGATCGAGCACCCGTCGCGCTTGGTCAGGGGTTTGACTGCGGGCTAGGTACATAAATTGCTTATCCGCATAGCGCTCGAGCTTCGCCTCGAGGGCGTCGCGCGCAAAGCCCAGGGCATTAGCAAGGGCCAACAAATCCGAGTCCCGTAAATGCTGAGGGTTGGCCCACAGGGAGACCACTGGGGTACTCACGGCCAGAGGATCCCCACGCCGATCGGTAATGAGTCCGCGGTAAGCCGGTATTTCAGCGAGACGAACAGCCCGCATAGCGCCCTGCTTCTTTAAAAATCCAGCGCCGTGATCCTTGTCAATGGCCTGTATAAGCACAAGACGTCCAATCAGCAAGGTCCCGAGAGCGAAGAGTAGGAGGCTGAGCCACCAAAAACGCCAGGCGGGTGGTTCGACGGGTTGAGTTCGTTGGCGACTCATTCCACCACCACTCGAATCGCGTCAATACTGGGCGCGCGCATACCCAGCTCGTCTTTGGCTATACCCAATACCCGATGCGGACTGGCGAGGGTGCTCTGCTCTAACAGCAGGCGACTATAGTGTGCTTGGGCCCTCCAGCGCTCAATCTCCAAATCCTGCAAGGCACCGTAAAAGCGGCGACAACTATGCGAGCTGTAAACAACGGCGATTGCGCTCACTAGGCATAGCATCAGCAATGCCGTTGCTATGGCGGGCTCGCGCTGCACCCTAAACATCAAGCTATTCGCTCCGCCACGCGCATGATCGCGGAACGGGCTCGACTATTTGACGCGACTTCAGTATCGCTGGCACGCTGGGCTTTACCCACCAAGCGAAGCCGTTGACCACGCTCGGAATCGGTAATGGGTACGCCTCGAGGAATCTGTAATCCCCTAGCCTGATTGCGCATAAAGCGCTTAACGATTCGATCTTCCAAGGAGTGGAAACTAATAATGACCAACCGCCCGCCGGTCTCAAGCAGCTCTAACGCCTTATCGAGCAGCAGCTCGAGATCGCTAAGCTCATCGTTGATGGCAATGCGAATAGCCTGAAATGTGCGGGTCGCCGGATGTTTGTGCTTTTCCCAGGCAGGATTGGCGTCGGTAATCACTTCTGCCAACCGTCCGGTCGTTGCAAAGGGCTCTAGCGCGCGCTGCTCAACAATGGCGCCGGCAATACGCTTGGCAAACCGCTCCTCACCATACGCCCGCAACACGCGCACCAACTCGGTCTCTGCCACTGTGTTGACGAACTCAGCGGCGGTCGGGCCACTGCGGGTATCCATACGCATATCAAGCGGGCCATCGTGCATAAAGCTAAAGCCACGCTCACGGGCATCGAGCTGGGGGCTCGATACGCCCAGATCTAGCAACACCCCAGCTAAAGGCGCACCCGCTCGTTCGAGCGCGGCAAAACTGTCATGAATAAAACACAGGCGATCATCGTCGGCAGCCATGGCAGCGGCGGCCTGCGCCGCCTCGGGATCCTTGTCGAAAGCCACCAGTCGCCCGCTGGGCGCCAAGTACTTGAGAATGCACGCTGCGTGCCCACCACGGCCAAACGTACCGTCAACGTAGGTGCCCACATTCTCTGCGGTAAGGGTTCCGGTCATGAGTGCAGCAACCGCCTCCTCAAGTAACACTGTCTGATGCGTAAGGGCCATCAGAGGGTTAACGACATCAACTCAACCGGGACATCACCTTCCACTTCGGCTGCTAGCGCCGCCTCGCGCTCCGCCAGCCATAGATTCTCTGACCACAGCTCAAGCTTGTTACCCTGCCCCACCAGCACAAGCTTTTTCTCCAAACGAGCGTAGTCTCGAAGCGACTGGGGTAGTAAAATCCGTCCATTACTGTCCAACTCAAGATCACTGGCATAACCCAGCACCAACCGCTGAAAGCGCTTCACTGCTGGCTTCAGTGCTGGCAAGGCTTGAACATCGGCCTCAATACGCTCCCACTCGGGTAAGGGATAAATGGCCAAGCAAGGGGATTGGGTGTCAATGGTCATCACCACTCGGCCCTCACATTGGGCGGCTAGGGACTCACGCTGCCGAGCAGGCACGGCCATGCGTCCTTTCGCATCCATGTTGATGTGCTGCACACCTCTAAACACGACTGATTTCCCACCTCACCTTGAAAGAACGCCATCGTTGAACTAAAAAACCACTTTGCCCCACTTTTCACCACTATACGACCCAAGCAACCCCTCGTCAACGGCAGTGGCGGGAAAATTCCTTACAATTCAGCGAGTTAAGTGTGGAGAGGGGGCATCAATTTGAGCAGTAAATCAGACTCACAAAGCGAATAAAAAACAGCGCATTAGACCGTTCAGACAATAAGAAGCTTTAGTTTATATTCTTTTAAAATATATAAATAAATTATTATAGTCTAAATTAGTATTTATGATGGCCGTCAGCACGGGGCTGCAGACACAGCGCGGGTACCCGGTAAAAAGGCGCGCCCCCGCTAAGGGGGCGCATAGGGTGAGTCAGTCGATAAGCCGGGTTCTGTCGTGGACGATCATTCATCTGCGACGAACGTCACCGTCCGCCTGTAGCAACCTACCCGAATCCGCCGGAGATCGCGGCTAATGGATTCCTATTTGGTCTTGCTCCGAGTGGGGTTTACCATCGCCATACTTGTTGCCAAGCATGCGGTGCGCTCTTACCGCACCTTTTCACCCTTACCCGATCGAGATCGGGCGGTTTCCTTTCTGTTGCACTTTCCGTAGGCTCACGCCCCCCAGGCGTTACCTGGCACTCTGATCTCTGGAGCCCGGACTTTCCTCCGCCGATAATTCGACAGCGATCGCCTAACCAACTCGGCCGCCACTGTAGACGCCCGCTTGCAAATACTCAAGAAAAATCCCAGTGGCGAGGCCATAAGTCCGATTCAGCACACCGTTAACCACCGCGTCGTCTAAGCCTTCAGGGCCAACAGCCGCTCATATATCTGCCGAGCCTTCAGGCCATACACCTCAGCGACAATCGCCGCCGCCTTGCGCGGCGGTAACTCCCGGGCAAGACGCATAAGCAACGCGTCGGCCGCAGGATCAACGGCGACGGTGGATTTCGATGCCGGGCCCACCAGCAGTACCTGTTCGCCACGCTGCTGATTACTGTCGGCTCTCACCCAGTCAAGTAACACCGCGAGCGGAGCACGACGTATCGTTTCAAAGGACTTGGTCAGCTCTCTCGCCAATACCACCTCTCGCTCGGCACCAAATTCCAGCAGCATCGCCTCTAACGTAGCGACGATGCGATGGGGCGCCTCATAAAACACCACCGTGTGATCGCGCTGACTGAGAGCTTGCAGACGGGTCGCGCGGGGTCCCGCTTTAGCCGGTAGAAACCCCTCAAAAGCAAAGCGATCTGTGGGTAGGCCCGAAGCGCTGAGCGCGGTAATAGCTGCGCAGGGTCCCGGTAACGGCACAACGGGGCACTGTGCATCTTGGGCGGCACGCACCAAACGGAAACCCGGATCAGACACTAGGGGGGTGCCCGCGTCACTGATTAATGCAATGGTTTTACCTTCGATAAGCTGAGCCACTAGGCGCTCAGTCACAGCGTCGTCCACATGCTCGTGATAAGCGCACATAGGCGTATCAATGCCGAGGTGGTTGAGTAGCTTGCGGCTGTGTCGGGTATCCTCAGCGGCGATAACATCAACAGCGGCCAGCACCTCACATGCTCGCAGCGTAATGTCGGTGAGATTCCCTATGGGCGTTGGTACAATGTACAAACAGCGTTCCAAAACGATAACTCCCCCTTATACTGTCGCCATGAGTTTATCCCAACCACGACAAAGTATACGCCCGAAGCGGCTCTTAAAGGGCCTGCTACTGATGCTGGTGGTATCTGGCTGTGCGACCGGTCCTAGCGATATCGGTCCCACGGTCGACGCTGTCACCAAAACAACCGCCGTCCCACCCCCATTGCCCGCCCAAGCCGAACAAGCCATTGACACTCAAGCCCGTAACGCTACCCGCCACATAGCCATGACCGAGGGCACCTTGCAGGCGCGTGTTCAGCGCAATGCACTCCTCATTCAAGGATTAGATGCGCTCACCGCGACGCTCATTGAATCAGATATTGCCTGGCTAGAGGGTGACATTAATAAAGCCCGTCAAACCCTCGACGGCCTCCGGACCACAGATCCCGATAGCCGTGACCTGCTGTTGGCTGAACGCCTCCAGCGTGCCAGCCAGCAGGGCCTGTGGTTAAACGCTGCAGGACTGGCGCACCAACGCTTGGTACTGAGCGGTAATAGAAAGCAGCAAGCCGCGCTTAAAGACAGTCTTTGGTCGCTGTTGATGCGCGTTGATGATAGCGCACTCAACGCCGTGTTACGCCAGTCACACAGCCGCGACTGGGAGGGCTGGCTGACCCTCGCTGAGGCCTATCGACAGGGGCGCAGTGCGGTCAGCAACTGGTTAATCCGCCACCCTCAACACACTGCGTTGGCACCACTCCCGTCGGGATTGAGCGCGTGGTTAGACACAGCCACACCAAACACCCTTGCTATTATGCTGCCCTTCAGCGGCAGGCTGGCGAGTGCCGGTGAGTCAGTGCTTAAGGGCGCGGTAGAGCAGCTCTATCAGCGTTTCCCTGATGCGCGTACTCGCCCACGGCTAATGACAATAGACATCACCGAGCACGAGGGGGTAGTAAGCGCTTACCAAAGTGCCCTAGCGGCCAAGGCTGATGTCGTTATTGGACCGCTGACAAAGGGTCACAGTCAAACACTGGCTATGCTAACCAGACGACCCATACCCGTTATTGCGCTCAATAGGCCCGAGGGGCTGTCCACGAATCAGGCCGATAATTGGCTCGCCTTGAGCCTTGCGCCCGAAGACGAAGCAAGACAAATCGCACGCCTAGCCTTTGGTCAAGGACTGCGACGGAGCATTACGATACGACCTGACAATGACTGGGGTCGGCGTATGGAAGCGGCGCTACAACAAGCTTGGCGTGAGCTCGGTGGCACTGCGCATACCAGCATCGCGCTCTCGGCCGCCACCCCCCATTCGGAACAAATCAGCCAGGCTCTCGGGGGCTTTGAGTCTGAGGCGCGAATTGCCGCGGCTGAAGAAGCCTTTGAGGCGCCAGTGGCGGCGCGAGCACGGCGCTATCAGGATTTTGATTGCATTTTTTTGCTGACTCAGGGGCCCGGTGACGCCCGTAGCCTACGCCCACTACTGGTATTTCACTACAGCGGGGATGTCCCTGTTTTCGCCTCCTCTTCGGTTAACAGCGACGACCAGAAAATTCAGAATCGAGACCTCAATGGCGTGATTTTTGTCGAAATCCCTGCTGTCCTCAACGCTGTTTCAACGGACCGCTTTACCCAGCTCAAGGCTTTGGGCCATGACGCGATTACCGCTCTCGACCACCGCCAGCAAGCGCTGATATCTCATCTACCTTTCGCACAGGGTGCAACAGGGCTATTAACTCGCATGCCTAATGGTGACGTGGAGCGAGAGCTGATTCCGGTTGAGTTTGCTGGCGACAAAGTCCGTCAGTATCGATTACCCTGAGCGTTTGGCCTTTGGACATAAACGATGGGCAGCGCGGTGGGTCAACAGGCGGAGGGGCTTGCCTGCTCGTTTCTCGAGCAACAAGGCCTCACCCTAATCACCAAAAATTACCGATGCCCCTTAGGTGAAATCGACATTATTATGTTAGACGGTGCTACCGTGGTGTTCATCGAGGTGCGTTTGCGCCGACTCGGGCGTTTTGGACGCGCAGAAGACAGCGTCACTCAGCAGAAACAGCAAAAAATAATCCGCACCGCCCAGCATTTTAGAAAAAACTATCCGAATTATTCCTCACAGGCCTGTCGGTTTGATATCGTTGTCTATAACGGCCACGACCCAGGAAAGACTCCACCTCATTGGCTGACCCAAGTATTTTAGTCACCAGACACTTAAGCGGGGTTGAATAAACAACATGCATTACGAGGCCACCGCACATCACTTCCAACAGTTGATTGAACAGCTCAGCCTGTCAGTGGATGCGATTGCCGATATCGCCGGCACCGCCGCCGAGCAGGTAGTAGAGGCTCTGGTCGGCGAGAAAAAGTTGTTTTGTTGTGGTGTAGGTATCGATGCATCCACCGCCACCCTAATGAGCACGCTGTTGACTTGCGGAGTAAACCGCGAACGCCCAACGCTACCAGCTATTGAATTAAGCACGACGACTGACCATCCCGACGATGGCGCCATCCAGTGGCTGGTCAACCGATTGGGCGCTCTTGGGCAGCCCGGGGATGTCGCCATTGTATTTGCCAGTCAAATATCCACGAACAGCCTTGAAAAACTTGAGTCCACCCTCAATAATCGTCAATGTGTAGCCGTGTGGATAGGCGCACAGGGTCGCGGACCAAGTCTCGTCTTTCCGGGCGCTGACCCCCTGATTACCCTATCGCTTTGCCACGCAAGTGCTGCTTGCTTGGCTGAGTTAATTGACGTCGCAATGTTTGGCCCTATGGAGATTAGCTATTGAAAAACCTATATCAATTGTTCGCAGTAATCGCGCTGTTAAGCGCACTGACAGGCTGTGGCTCGGTACTCGCAACCTTCGAAGTTGAACCCATTAATACCGACCCCGGAAAGCGATCCATCGCCCAGAAAGTGCTCGATGAAAGCATTGAGACCAAGGCCGTTGTTAACCTCCGAGCCCACAACACGGCCTTCGATGAGGCTAAATTTGCGGTGGTGGCTTACAACGGCTATGTCTTGATCGCCGGCGAAGTATCGAGCCTGAATATGGTCAGTGAGGCGGCTGAGGTACTGAGGAACATTGAGGGTGTCAGACGCATCTACAATGAACTAGCGGTCGGGCCTAGATCAACGGCGGAAATCAGGGCCAACGATGCCTGGCTGACTACCAAAGTGAAAACAGCGTTATTAACCCATGCCAATACACCCGCCCTGCGCGTGAAGGTGGTTACCAAAAACGGCGTCGTTTACCTCATGGGCTTAATGACACCTAAAGAGGCTGAACGCGCTGAAGCGGTAGCCGCTGAAGTGTCCAAGGTAAAGAAGGTGGTGGGCTTGTTTGAGTTAATCTAGCGCTCTGCACACCGGTCCTAGCTCGAGTGGCAGGACGAATTTCAATCCTCCCTTTTTTTTATTTCACTACCTTTAACGCGGGGCGTAGGCGCTCGGGAGGCTGGGCTTTATTGGGCGGTGGCTCGGGTGGTGGTTCATCATCGAAGATCATGCCCTGGCCGTTCTCCCGGGCATAAATCCCCATGATCGATACGATCGGCGCATAAATATCGATGGGCTGTCCACCAAAGCGACCGTTGAAAGTGACCGCGTCATTAGCCATTTGCAAACTAACGACCGCAGTGGGTGAGATGTTCAATACAATTTGACCATCGCTCACGTACGCGGTGGGCACCACAACATCGGCACCATTGGCATCGACGAGCAGGTGGGGGGTACAGCCATTGTCAACAATCCACTCGTAAATGGCTCGAATAATATAAGGTCGACTTGAGGTCACGCAGCAATGACTCCCCCTAAGGGCGCATCTCTCGCTCTTGAATAGACAGGCTCTCCATAAAAGCCTCACGCCTAAATAGTCTATCCATGTAATCCAGCAAAGGTTTGGACTGCTTGCTGGGTCTAATATCGACACCGAGGAAAGGTAGACGCCATAAAATAGGCGCAATACAACAATCAACGAGCGTAAATTCTTCACTCATGAAGAAGGGTTTTTCAGCAAAAATTGGCGCAATAGCCGACAAACTTTCCCGTAGCTCCTTCGCTGATTTTTTTATCACGTTGTCTGAGCGAGAGTTTTGTATCGCATCCACCAAGGAGCACCAATCCCGCTCAATGCGATACATAAACTGACGACTTTCTGACCGAGCAACGGGGTAAACGGGCAGCAATGGCGGATGAGGAAACCGCTCATCAAGGTACTCCATTATCACTTTGCTCTCGTAGAGGGCCAAGTCGCGATCCACCAAGGTAGGCATGGTATTGTAGGGGTTAAAATCAGCTAACTCACTGGGCGATATACCATTCTCTGACTCAACAAGATCGACGGTGACGCCTTTTTCGGCGAGAACAATTCTCACCCTGTGGCTGTAATGACTACTGTTATCAGAAAACAGGGTCATTGATGACCGTTTAGATACGACGGCCGAGTTGTCGTCAGATTTCATTCCGTTTCTCCGAATGCCCGAGGGCAGGATGATAAAGGCAGGATGGTATCCCTCAGTATATCACGCCCTCGGTCGAGCTCCGAGAACCTTGATACTCAGTGAATATCTTTCCAGTATTCACGGCTCAACAGCCAGGCAAATACGAAGAAAATCATTAGGAATAATAGTACATACATACCCATACGCTGACGCTGTGTTTTCATGGGCTCAGCAGTGTAAGCAAGAAAATTGACGAGATCGTAGATGGCTGCATCAAACTCTACTGGCGCCATGACACCGGCCGCCGCAATCTCTAGGCGCCCACAAGACCCCTTCATAGCAGCACCTTCCGTCAACGAATCTGCTCCATCACTGCCGGCGCCAGGCTCCACGGCACAGGTAGGCATTCCCTGCAGCTCCATCAGCACATGAGGCATGCCCACGTCGGGAAACACTCTGTTGTTGACGCCGTAGGGTCTGCTTTTATCCTCATAAAACGTGCGTAAATACGTGTACAGCCACTCCGGCTGGCGGGCACGTGAGATAAGCGTCAAGTCGGGTGGTGTGGCACCGAACCATACCTTGGCGTTGGTTTTATCCATGGCGTTATCCATGAGTGATCCGATTTTTATTTCTGGATCGAACAATAAATTAGCTTTGTAAAGATCCTCCGGCACGCCAAGATCTCGAGCCACGCGGTTGTAGCGGGAGTACTGTAAGGAATGGCATCCCATGCAGTAGTTAGCGTATAGCGCCACGCCACGCTGTAGAGAAGGTTTGTCTGTGGGGTCAGCGCTAAAGTCATCACAGGGTATGCTGCCACAATTAAATTGCGACTCGGCGCCTACGGCCTTGAGGGGTAACACCGTCAGCAAGGCAATAATGGCCAAGGTTCCCAGACTTTGCCACCAACGCAATCCACCATCCATGGTCACGCGCTCAGGTACAGGTTTGTTCTTATCCATGGTTGACCAAATGGGCATCCCCAAGAAAAAGAAGAAGTAGAAGATAGAGCAAACCTGCGCGAGGAACGTCCGCTCGGGGGTTGGACTCTTGACACCCAATACACCCAAAATTAAAAAACTGGCAACGAACAATAGCAACATGGCGCGATTGATCATGCCCCGGTAGCGCCAAGATTTCACTTCGCAGCGATCCAGCCAAGGTAAGGCAAAGGGAATAGCCACCGAAGCGGCAAAGAACACGAAGCCCCAAAATTTATCGGGCACCGCCCGCAGCACGGAGTAAAACGGCGTGAAGTACCACACAGGGGCAATGTGCGCGGGGGTTTTTAATGCGTTCGCCTCTTCAAAGTTGGCATACTCCAAGAAATAGCCCGACATTTCAGGGGCAAAGAAAATGACGGCGCAGAAAAAGAACAAAAAGACGGCAATCCCCTGAATATCGTGTACCGAATAATAGGGGTGAAATTTAATACCATCGAGAGGTATGCCGTTCTCGTCCTTTTTCTTTTTAATCTCGACCCCGTCGGGATTGTTAGAGCCGACCTCGTGCAGGGCTAGAATATGCAGCACCACAAGGGCCAATAGAACAATAGGCAAAGCGACAACGTGGAGTGCAAAAAAACGGTTTAGCGTGATCCCAGAAATGAGGTAGTCACCTCGGATCCACGTAACGATATCCTCACCCACAACAGGGATGGCACCGAACAGTGAAATAATCACCTGAGCCCCCCAATAAGACATTTGTCCCCAAGGCAAGACATAACCCACAAAAGCCTCAGCCATCAAGACAACAAAAATAAGCATGCCAAAGACCCAGAGCAACTCTCGAGGCTTCTTATAGGAACCGTAGAGCAGCGCGCGCATCATGTGCAGATAGACCACGACAAAAAAGGCTGAGGCACCGGTGGAATGCATGTAACGGAGCAACCAACCGTAGTCGACGTCGCGCATGATGTACTCAACGGACGCAAACGCTTCTTCCGCCGAGGGGGTGTAATTCATGGTCAGCCAGATACCCGTCAACAGTTGATTGACCAGCACTAACAGCGAGAAAACACCGAAGAAGTACCAGAGATTGAAGTTCTTGGGCGCGTAGTATTCGCCCATATGCGTATTCCACGTTCGCGTGAGGGGTAATCGCTCGTCAATCCAGCTCACCAACCCAGTTAAAGCCTTATTCATTACGCAGCCTCCGCATCAACGCCAACAATGAGTACGTTGTCGCTTTCAAATGTGTAGGGGGGAACCACTAGGTTAGCCGACGCGGGGACACCTTT
>Ga0115558_1002261_pt1 | contig 11496 bp, 10 predicted proteins | sample COGITO_mtgs_1104_4_FD_87279 | JGI IMG/M metagenome (GOLD analysis project Ga0115558, IMG submission 87279) | Pelagic marine microbial communities from North Sea - COGITO_mtgs_110426 | ecosystem: Environmental > Aquatic > Marine > Epipelagic | place: Germany:Helgoland, sampling site Kabeltonne... | reverse complement strand
TAAAGGTGATTCAGTGTCACTCGTAGGTTTTGGAACATTTTCAGTAAGGCATAGAGCTGCTAGAGAGGGTAGAAATCCTCAAACAGGTGCATCAATGCATATTGCTGCTTCTAAAGTTCCAGGTTTTAAAGCTGGTAAAGGCCTTAAAGATAAGGTTAAAAACAGTTAAGTTTTATTAACTTTAAAAAAGGGTGCTTCCGCACCCTTTTTTTATTTATAATTATATTGCTATGATGGAATCACTAAGAAATTTTTTAACTGGACCTAGATTATTTGTTGTAATTGCCGCTTGCGCATTACCTTTTGTTTTTCTTGGTACCTCTTCTTTGGGCGCAACTTTTCAAAACTCATTTGGTTCAATTAATGGGGAAGATATTTCTCAGACTGATCTCCAAGTTGCTACAAATATAACTGTTCAAAAATTTAAAAATATTTATGGAGATGATTTTGATTTCAATGAACTTGATGAATCTATTCAGTTAGAGGCAGTTAAACAAGAATTAATTTCTCAAAAGGTATTACTATCAGAATCTAGATCACTAGGTCTGCTAAATAAAAATACTGAAAAACAAGCTAAAAAATTAATCATCAAGAATCCTACTTTTCAAATTGATGGAGTTTTTGATGAGGGTGCTTATGAAGCACAAGTTAATGCAGTTGGTTATACAAAAGATTCATATATTGATGTGACTAAAGATATGATAGCTTCTGAAATGTTCAGAAGTGCGCTTGCATCATCTGCTTTTATTACAGAAACTGAAGTTAAAGAATTGGCACAGATTTTAGAACAAACTGTTGATATTGATTTTATTAAACTTGATTCAAAGCTTCTAAAGAATCAAATTATAAATTCTGATGAAGAGCTCCAAGATTACTATAAAAACAATCAAATTATGTTTTTCTCAGATGAGAAAAAGTCATTTGAATATTTTGTTTTAAAATCAGATGATTATAAAGATTCAGTCCAGATTCCTGATGGGTATGTAGATAACGCTTATGCTGATTATTTATCACGAATTAGTGGGAGGAATGAAATTAGGTTTTCTCATATTATGATTGAGAAATCGAATCACTCTTCTGATGAAATAGCATTTAAAACAGTTTCTGAAGTTTACTCTAAGTTAAAAAACGGTGAAAGTTTTTCTGAATTAGCTGTAATTTATAGTGATGATGTTGTCTCCAAGGATAATGGCGGGGATTTAGAATATTTTGATGCAGATATTTTTCCAGAGCAGTTTGCTAATGCTTTGAAAGATTTAGAAATTAATGAGCTTAGCAATATTGTAGAGCTGGAAGATACTTTTCACATTTTAAAAGTAACTGAGGTTAATAAACCTGAAGTTATGACATTGTCTGAGATTGAGAGTGTTTTAATTGAAGAGTTAATTCAGTCAGAATCAGTTGCCTTAATGAATGATGATGCTAATACTATAGATGAAATGATCTTCTCCGGTGAGTCGCTGAATACAATAGCAACCACGCTATCTAAAAATATAAATCTAAAGACAAATATAACCTCAAATAATTATGATTTTGAAATTACTGATTCAAGAATCAAAGATTTTATTTTCTCAGCTGACTCTCAAATTGGTATTCCGGGCCTTATAGATCTTGGTGATTTACTTATTGTTCTATCAATTTCTTCAGTTCAAGCACCTACACTTCAACCATATGATGATGTTAAAGACTTGGCAGCAAATTATTTATCTGAAAGCAAGACTATTGAGAAACAAGCTTTGCTTTCCGCTGAACTAGATTTAGCTAAAAAAAATAATACATTAGATTCATTCTTAAAAGCATATGATTTTCTTTCAAATGAATCATTTGTCGAGGTTAAAAGATATTCATCCCTTCTTCCTCAAGAGGTAATCTCAGAGATATTTAAATCATCCCCAGATAGCTCTATTAGTGTTAGCACAAGAGATGGAGATATTTATATAGTAGATTTATTGAGTATTAATAAGCCCTCTATTGAATCTATCGAGGACCTACTTGAACAATATAATAATTTCACTGAAGAAAGAATTTCAAGAAATATTTCATCTCTAATTAATGAAGAGGTTATTGACTCAGCCAGAGTGAACCTTAATAACTTGGTTTTTTAATATGAAACATTTGATTACATTATTTACTATTGCTTTTTTGATTGGTTGCTCTTCAAGCACGTCTCCAGTAGATGATGGTCTAGAGAATCAAATTTTTCATTTTGGAAATGGCTCAGAGCCTCAGGGTATTGATCCTCATATTGTTACTGGAGTGCCAGAACATCACATACTAATTTCTCTATGCGAAGGTTTAACAATTCCTAATGCATTCGGTGATGGTAACTTGCCAGGTGCTGCAGAATCATGGCAAATCAGTGATGATGGTAAAGAATATATTTTTAATTTACGACAGAATGGTAAATGGTCTAATGGCGATGAACTAACTGCAGCAGATTTTGTATGGTCTTGGAAAAGAATTTTAACTGCTAGTCTTGGTTCTCAATATCCAGATATGCTTTATTACTTAGTAGGAGCATCAGAATATCACACAGGATTAATTGATGACTTTAATAAAGTAGGTGTTAAAGCGATTGATAAATATACGCTAAAAGTAACTTTAAAAGCTCCAACTCCTTTTTTTATTGGTATGTTAAGCCATTACAGTACATGGCCAGTCCATAAAGATACAGTGTTAAAACATGGCTCAATAGATGATAGAAATGGTGAGTGGACAAGGCCTGGTAATTTTGTATGTAATGGAGCTTTCAATCTAAAATCATGGGAGCTTAATAACAGGATTGTTGTAGAAAAAAATCCTAATTATTGGGACTCTTCTTCTGTTAGATTAAATCAGATTCATTACTATCCTGTATCAAATGTTATGACAGAAGACAGAATGTTTAGAGCAGGCCAGCTTCATGTTACTAGCACACTGCCTTCTCAAAAATGCCCTGTTTATATTGAGGAGAATAATCCTGATTTAAGAATAGACCCATATATGGGTACATACTTTTATAGACTTAACACCAATAACCCAGTTTTAAAGGATGTCAGAGTTAGAAAAGCTCTTGCTTATGCAATAGATAGGAAACTTTTGGTTGAAAAGGTCACCAAATGTGGACAAATACCGGCCTATTCATTCACACCCCCAGGCTCCAATGGCTATCAACCAGATACCTCTATACCATTTGATCCCGATCTTGCTAAAGAATTGCTTAATGATGCAGGTTATTCAGAAGAGAATTCTTTTCCTAAGCTAGAAATTTTATTTAATACGAATGAAGATCATAGAAAAGTAGCATTAGCTATTCAGCAGATGTGGCAACAAAATTTAGGCATTACTGTTGAATTGGTTAACCAGGATTGGAAAGTTTATCTCAGTAGAGAGATGGTTGGAGATTTCCAGGTTTCAAGAGCTGGGTGGATTGGTGACTATGAAGATCCTAATACTTTTTTAGATCTCATGAGACCAAACAGAGGAAACAATAAAACAGGCTGGGAAAATGCTGATTATGACTCACTATTAGCAAAAGCTAATTCAACAAACAATCAGGGGGAAAGATATAGACTTCTTAATGAAGCAGAAAATATCTTAATTGATAATATGCCAATAATCCCCCTGTATACTTATGTTAGAAATTATCAACTATCATCAGATGTTAAAGGATATAACCCACACATCCTTGATCATCATCATCCAAAATTTATTTATTTAGAAAGAGATTAAAGCTAGGTGATAAGCATATTTATAAAAAGATTATTACTAGCTATTCCAGTTTTGCTTGCAGTTGCTAGTCTTACATTTTTTTTGGTTAAATTAGCTCCAGGCGGTCCTTTTGATGCCGATAAGGCCGTATCACCGCAAGTTTTAAAAAACTTAAACGAGGCCTATAATTTAAACGCTTCTGAGTGGGAACAGTATGTCGCCTACATGTCAGGTATTTTGCAGGGTGACTTTGGACCATCTTTTAGATTTCCTGGAAGATCTGTTTCTGAAATGATTGCAACTGGCCTGCCAGTCACTTTTGAACTAGCTTTTTATGCAATTTTAATAGCATTACTTATTGGAGTTTCATCTGGAGTTCTTGCAGCATTAAAAAGAAATACTTATTTAGATTTCATTCCTATGGCGATAGCTATGATTGGCATATGTGTTCCTACTTTTTTAATGGGTCCTCTTTTAGTTTTAATCTTTGGAATTAATCTTGAAATTTTGCCTGTTTCTGGATGGGGTCAACTTCCAGGCGATAAAATTCTACCTTCAATTACTTTAGGTTTTGCATATGCAGCCTATATTGCAAGATTGAGCAGGGGAGGAATGTTAGAGGTCTTAAACCAAGATTTCATTAGGACAGCTAGGGCTAAGGGCCTTACTGAAAAAAATGTTGTCATCAAGCATGCAATGCAAGGCGGATTAATACCTGTTGTGTCTTTCTTAGGTCCAGCCATCGCTGGCCTTTTAGCGGGATCATTTGTTGTAGAAACAATTTTTCAAATACCTGGCTTGGGAAGATTTTATGTTGAAGCAGCATTTAATAGAGATTACACAATGATATTAGGAACAACAATATTTTTCTCTGCAATGATTGTATTTTTTAACCTCTTATCTGACCTTGCTGCAATGTGGTTAAATCCTAGATCAAGAGATAATTCATGAGTAAAAGTTCAACTCTATGGTCTGATGCTATATACAGACTAACGAGAAATAAAGCTGCCATGTTTGGAGCTATAATTTTATTTATATTAATACTTTGTGCAGCATTAGCTCCATGGATAGCACCATATTCATACTCATTTCAGGATTTAGAGCTAGGAGCATCTCCACCATCCGCCGCTCATATTCTTGGTACTGACGTTTTAGGTAGAGATTTATTAAGCAGAATATTATATGGCGCAAGAATTTCATTATTAGTTGGTTTTGTGGCAACTGGTGTTGCTTTAGTAATTGGTGTTTCTTGGGGAATCATTGCTGGGTATGCTGGAGGAAAAGTTGATTCGGTTATGATGAGGATTGTTGATGTATTGTATGGACTCCCATTCATTATTTTTATTATTCTATTAATGGTTATTTTTGGCAGAAATTTATGGTTACTTTTTGGAGCAATTGGAGCCGTTGAATGGTTAACAATGGCCAGAATTGTTAGAGGCCAAGTTATTGGTTTAAAAAATCAAGAGTTTGTAATGGCTGCAAAAGCCATGGGTGTTAGTAATTTCTCTATGTTTAGAAAACACCTACTGCCTAATATACTAGGACCAATTGCTGTTTACGCAACCTTAACAATACCTCAAGTAATGTTATTAGAGGGGTTTCTTAGTTTCCTAGGACTAGGCATTCAACCTCCAATGAGCAGTTGGGGTACGCTCATAAAAGACGGTGTTGAGTCTATGGAAGAATATAGCTGGTTGCTAATTTATCCAGGCTTAACTTTTACAATAACTTTGTTTGCATTAAATTTCTTTGGTGATGGTTTAAGAGACGCTCTTGATCCTAAGACAACTGATAACTAAAAAGCTCTTATTGCAATTTTTATAATCTGTCCAGGCATAAGATCTGATGTCTGGAAATCATTAATCTCTTTAATGCTTCCAACCGTGACATCAAAAAGATCAGAAATCTTATATAAATTATCACCTTGTTTAACTGAATAAAGGATAGTTCTTTTTTTTGACTCTATATTACGGTGAATATTTTTATTGCCTATAGTAAGTTGCTGACCAAGTTGAAGATAAGAATTTTTATTAATAGAGTTCATTTTTGCTAATTCATCTAGCTCAATGTTATATTTTTTTGAAAGGTCCCATAAGGTATCTCCTTCTGAAATTATATGCATTTCATAAGGAATGAAATTATTTGTTTTAGATTTACTGAGTGGTATCAAAAGTGTGTCGTTGATTGCTAGTAAATCATTATCAATATAGTTAATTTCTTTAATTATTTTAACTTCAGTATCATATTTTTTTGCTAGCTTCCAAAGACTATCACCTGATACAACGACGTGAGATATCCAGTTTATTTGATTAACATTTTCAAAAGGGCTATCCGGACTATCTAAAAGCGATGTTTTTTCTATTGGTACATAAAAAATGCTTTTATCTTTTGGTGCCGATGCCCATTTTGTATAGCCAGCATTCAATTTATAAATTAACTCTGGTTTTATATCTAAGTATTCGCTTAGAGTTAATATTTCAACCTGGCCAGGAATCTCAATTCTTTTAACAACAGATTCAACAGGAATATAAGGAAGATTAATATTATATTTTTCTGAATTAAAAATTATCTCTCTTAGCGCAATGTATTTTGGGATATATTCTGTAACTTGACTATTTAATGATAATGACCAAAAATCAGTGCCCATACCTCTTCGATAGTTTTTTTTGATTTGTCTATCCAGGTAAGTAGGGCCAGCATTATATGCAGCTAGTGCTAAATAAATATCATTATCAAATCTTTCAAATAAATATTTAAAATAACCTATAGCAGCATGTGTTGACCTATAAGGATCATGCCTATCCTCACTCCACCAAGATTTTTCAAGATCAAATATTCTTCCAGTTTTAGGCATAAATTGCCATAAGCCTACTGCACCAGAGGGCGAAATAGAAAAAGGATCGTAATTACTTTCTATAAATGGAATTAGCGCTAACTCAACAGGAAGATCGGCAGCTTCTAATTCTTGGATAACATAATAAATAAAATAATAAGATTTATTGAGGTACTCATTAAATTTTTCAATATCTCGAATATGTTTGTTTAAATAAGATAATGTTTTTTGATCTAGAATAATATTTTTGTCATACTCAGAATTAAATATCATGTATTCCCATACATCAGAAGGTATTGGTTTTATAGCAATGTGTAATTCTTCAGTATTATCAAAACACTTATTTTGACTATCTGTAGAAATGCATTCAGTATTACTTACTAAAGATAAATTTGAAGTTGTTTGACAACTAAAAATTGAAAATAAAAGTAATAAAGATATTAAAAATTGTCTTTCCATAATCTTAGTGCTTTAAAAATTTCCTTACTTTCTTTTGTTGTTTTAAATTTAGTAGAAATATTTTCTTGAACCTCTTTATTATCACACCTTAAAAAAGGATTTGTTTTAAGTTCAGTTGATAATAATGAAGGTATTGAAGGAGTTCCTTTTTCTCTCAATTTTAAAACGTTATTATATCTTGAAAGTGTGTCTTGATTAAATGGCTCAGCTTCTTTTGCAAATTCTAGATTTGAAAGCGTATATTCATGACCACAGTAAATTTTGGTATTAATTGGAAGATTTTTTAATTTAATTATTGACTCATACATTTGTTCAAATGTACCTTCAAAGACTCTTCCGCATCCTGCAGCAAATAATGTATCTCCACAAAAGAGAATTGGGTTTCCGTTATTTTCAGAGAAGTAAGCTATATGATCAAGTGTGTGTCCAGGTATTTCAATTATTTCAAAATCGATACCAATAATACTTACCCTATCCCCATCTTTTAGTCTTTTATTGATAGTCTCAACATTATTAATAGGACCAAAAACATTAACAGGATAATAAGAAGTTATTTCATTAATCCCTCCAGTATGGTCAAAGTGATGGTGGGTAATAAATATTGCCTTTAAATCTAGTTGATTGTTATCTAAATAATTAATAACATTTGAGCTTTCACCGGGATCAATTACTATTGACCCTTCATTAGTTGTCACTAACCAAATATAATTATCTGTAAATGCTTCAATTGACTCAATCTTAACCATATGGGAATTCTAAGTTAAATTTATGAAAACAGTAAATATTTATACCGATGGGGCCTGCAGAGGCAATCCTGGTCCTGGAGGCTGGGGTGTTCTTATTGAACATGGTGATATTAAAAAAGAACTTTATGGGGGAGTGCAGGAAACTACCAATAATCAAATGGAATTACAGGCTGCTATAGAGGGGCTAAAGGCTCTTTCAGAGCCGTGTATAGTCAATTTAACAACTGACTCAAAATATGTCATGCAAGGTATCACTTCATGGATTAGTAAGTGGAAAAAAAATAATTGGAAGAATGCTGCAAAAAAAAATGTTAAAAATAAAGAGTTATGGGTTGAATTAGATAAATTTCAAGATAAACATGATGTAAGATGGCATTGGGTAAAAGGTCATTCAGGTCATGCCAAAAATGAAATAGCAGACCAATTAGCTAATAAAGGTATAGACACTCTTTAATTATGGCAAAAAAATATATTATTTTAGATACTGAAACAACCGGACTAGAGGTTTTGCAAGGCCATAGAATTATAGAAATAGGCGCTGTCCTAATGAATGATAGAAAAAAATCTGAAGAACATTTCCACACTTACCTAAACCCTTCACGATTGATAGATGAAGAAGCTTCAAAAGTGCATGGAATTATGAATGAGGATCTTATTGACCAACCTTCATTTGATGAAATTGCTGAAGAGTTCTTAGAGTTTGTAGATGGGTCAATACTAGTCATTCATAACGCTGCTTTTGATGTAGGTTTTCTAAATAATGAACTCAAGCTAGCATCTTCAAAATATCCTATGCTGCAAGATATATGTGAAATAGAAGATTCTTTAGCAATTGCAAAAGATAAGTTTCCTGGACAAAGAAATTCTTTGGATGCTCTTGCTAATCGTTTTGAAATTTCAAACTATGATAGAACATTTCATGGCGCGCTACTTGATGCAAATATTCTTGCCGATGTCTATATGATGTTAACAGGTGGACAAAGTAAATTTGAATTTAGCTCTAATTCTATGAATTCAAATAGCCAAAATAGCGATTCTAGAAATGAAATATCTAAAGATGGCCTTAAATTAAAATTAATCAAAGCCGATAGACAAGATTTAAAAGAACACGAAGCAAGACTTCTTGATATAGAAGAAAGGAACTCTGTTAAAACATTATGGAGAGAAATACATTGAAAAAAGTTGTAACAAGATTTGCACCAAGTCCAACAGGTACTCTTCACATCGGCGGAGTGAGAACTGCATTATTTAATTATGTGTATGCAAAAAAATATGACGGATTATTTTTAGTTCGTATTGAAGATACGGACAAAGAGAGATCTACTAAAGAATTTGAAAAAAATATTTTGGATAGTCTTAATTCAATTGGCTTATCACCTGACGAAGATCCTATTAATCAATCTTTAAGAGGGGATATATACAAAGCAGCTGCACAAAAAATTATTGATTCAGATCAGGCATACTATTGTGATTGTTCTGTTGAAAGACTGGATAAAATGCGAGCAGAACAACAATCAAAAGGTCATAAACCTCAATATGATGGAAAGTGTAGAAATTTAAATCTTAAAAAATCTGATAATACTGTTTTAAGACTAAAAACACCCCTAGACGGAGAGGTTGTTGTAAAAGATTATGTTAGGGGAGATATAGTATTTAATAATTCTGAACTTGATGATTTAATAATTTTAAGAAGTGATGGTACCCCTACCTATCATCTATGCAATGTTGTAGATGATTATGAGCAGGGTGTCACTACTGTAATTAGGGGCGAGGACCATATTAGTAATACTCCTAGGCAAATACATATTCAAAAAGCTTTGGGATATCCAGAGCTTGAGTATGCTCACTTACCATTGGTTTTAGGACCAGACAAGAAAAGACTTTCCAAAAGACATGCTGCAACAAGTCTTGAAGAATATAAAGAGGCGGGTTATCTTGATTCAGCAATACTAAATACATTAGCAAGACTAGGCTGGTCAAAAGGCGAAAACGAGATATTCTACCTTAATGATTTAATCAAACAATTTGAGATAACCGAGGTTCAAAAAGCTGGAGCTATATTTGATATTACAAAGTTGGATTATTTAAATGCTCAACATATGTCAAATTTAGACTTAAATGACTTTATAGATCATTTAAAGCCTTTTCTTGAGAGCAAAGGTGCTCAAGTAGAAAATCATCCAAAGGCAGAATTGCTTATAGATTCAATGAGATCTTCTGCAAATACTTTGGAAGGAGTTGCATCTAATTTAATGTGCTACTACCAAAACATTTCAGCCTATAATCAAAAAGCTATTGAAAAATTTGTTAGTAATTCAGTTGAGATTTTAGATGATCTCAAAGACAGGCTTGCAAATTTAGAAACATGGACAGAGTCATCACTTGATGCAGTTCTTTTAGAGTATAGAAGTGAAAAAGATCTCGCAGTCCCTAAAGTCAATCAACCTATTCGGATAGCTCTTACAGGATCTACAAATTCACCATCTCTTGGCATGACCTTGTTTTTATTTGAAAAAGATGAGGTTATTAAAAGAATTAATGACTTAATTGACTATGTTCACTTAAATAATTAAAAAAATCATTACATAGAGTGCTTGCAATGTCATTTTTTATGATTGCATTAACCTGATATGTAAATTCTGTGTCAATAATATTCGAGATATTCACAAGATTCTTATCTGCTTTAGAAATAGTATTATCATCAAGAATAGATATCCCAATTCCTTCATTAATTATAGAAAGGGCTGCAGAATATGAATCTGATTTAAAATAGAAATTCATATTTAATTCATTTTTTATAAAATAATTCATAATACTTGATTCAGAATATAGAGATAAAAGATTTGTTATTTCAATATATGGAATATGTAATACATCTTTCAAATAAATTTCTTTTTTTAAGTTATATTTTTTTGGCGAAACTAAAAAATGTTTACCCTCTTTAATAATTATATTTTTAGAATTTGAAGGTGATCTGGCATTAAAGCAAATGGTTATATCTATATCAGGCTTATACCTCTCTTCAATAAGATCGATACTATTTAGATTTATAAGATTAAATCTAGCATCTGGTTTAACTAGATTATATTTTTTAATTATTTTAGGGACCAAAGTCTCTGCAAGACTTGGGGTTGTTCCAATGTTAATAAAATCCAATGATCTTGATTTATATGTATTAGCAATATAGTTAAAGTTTTTGAGCTGATTAGTTACTATCGAAGCTTGCTCGAATAGCTCTACAGCTTCATTTGTAGGTATCAATTTCTTACCTTTCCTCAAAAATAGCTTAAACCCAAGATTTTTTTCAACAGCTGCTAGAGTTTTACTTATAGAAGGCTGGGATATTTGCATCTTATTTGCAGCAGCAGTCATAGATGAGTTTTTGTAGACTTCATAAAAAATTTCAATTTGTTTAGACGATAACATGTATAACCTCAGGTTATGTATATATTAATATAATAATACAAATTAAATAGACATATAGCATATTGATGATATATTAATCGCTAATGTTTACAAATTATTTAGGGGATTAAACATGTTTAAAAAATTATTCTTAATATTTCCATTAGTTATAACAACTTATACTTTTGCTCAGGATGAGTCAGTTGAAGAAGTTGTAACAGTTGGCTCACAAATTAAAGGAGCTACCATAACTGGAGCTCTTCCTGTAACTATATTAAGCGCAGACGATATTGAAGCTATTGCTACTAGTGATGGAGATGAGTTGATTAACAACCTTGTGGAACAGGGTTTAAATTTCTT
>Ga0115558_1002236_pt1 | contig 11552 bp, 9 predicted proteins | sample COGITO_mtgs_1104_4_FD_87279 | JGI IMG/M metagenome (GOLD analysis project Ga0115558, IMG submission 87279) | Pelagic marine microbial communities from North Sea - COGITO_mtgs_110426 | ecosystem: Environmental > Aquatic > Marine > Epipelagic | place: Germany:Helgoland, sampling site Kabeltonne... | reverse complement strand
CTTCTAATCTAAATCCAGGAAATTACAATATCAGTTACTCATATACTGATCCAATTACTTCATGCTCTAATCAAACAACTGAAATTCTAACAATTAGTGAATCACCAAGAGCTGACATGCTATTTAGCCCTCAACCAGCTGACATCACTGACCCTAATATTTTCTTTAGAGATAACAGTAATGAAGAAGTTTTAATATCAGAATGGGATTTAGGAGATGGTACAACAATCTATGATAACTTAAGCTTTTGGCATACTTATAATGAAATCGGAAGTTATACTATTAAATACTACATCACAAATCTTTATGGCTGTACTGACTCTGTCGTTAAACAGCTAGATATCAATCCTATATACTCCACTTTTATACCTAATGCATTTACTCCAAATAATGATGGTGATAATGATGTGTTTTTGCCTGTAAGTACTGGTTTTAATTCTTATAATATGAAAATATTTGACAGGTGGGGAGGAATTATTTTTGATGAGGATGACTTAGCTTGGGATGGAAATACTAATGGTAAAATTATTGGAGGGCTATACTCCTACTCTATTAAAATCCTAGACTTTAAAGATAAGCCATTTATCTATACTGGAATTGTTAATCTTATCAGATAGATGAAGCAAATAATATTGCTTTCTGATACTCATCATACTTTAGATGAAAGATTTTTCCCTCACTTTAAAAAAGCAGATGAAATTTGGCATGCAGGAGATATTGGAGGGCTTGAGGTAACTGATAAACTCAAAGAATTTGCTCCCACAAGAGCAGTATGGGGAAATATTGACAACAGAACTACCCGGACAGAATTCAAGGGAAATCTTTATTTTAAATGTGAAAAAGTAAATGTTATGATGACTCATATTGGAGGGTATCCTGGTAGATATGACAAGAAGATTCTACCATTAATTGAACAAGCCAACCCTGATTTATTTATATGTGGTCATTCTCATATATTAAAAGTGATGTATGATAAAAAGAACAACTTACTTCATATGAATCCTGGTGCAATTGGTGATTATGGAATACACAAAGTAAAAACGATACTCAGCTTTAACATTGAAGGAAAAGAAATTAAAGACTTAAAAGTAATTGAATTTCCTAGAAGTAAATCCTAACGTATTCTATCAGCCGACTTTACTAATTTTTCATCTTTTTTGATAAAAAAGTTAGCAGCATAAAGGGTAATAAAAGGGATAAGCATCAATATCATTCCTAATCCAAATTGTTCTTCTCCTCTATAGAAAAATACTAAAGTGAAAACTGCTATTGTAATCATAAAACGAGAAATTGCAGCAATCAACATTTGCCTTTTTCTATTTTTAAACTGAAATATAGCGAATAATGACAATGCAGCTGACAACAAAACAGCTAGACGAACAAGAGGAAAATATTCACTTAACAGAAAATATTCTTCAGTATTTTGCAATACAGGAAATGTATAAACAATAGTAATTAAACAAATTGCAGAGAAAAAGAAAAATAAGGATTGCACTCTTTGTATCATGATAATAATATTTACTGCAAAACTAATTAAAAATGTAGGATTTGCCCATCTATTAAAAAAATTGTATTATTGCAAAACTTATCTAAAGAAACACCCCCCCTAAAAACATCTTGAAAACTCACAAAGCTACAACCGAATTAAGATTATTTAATAAAAAATATATATGTACAAATTAGACGAATTAAACGCAAAGAAAGTTGCTGATTTAAAAGCAATTGCGCAAGAGTTAAACATAAAAAAGTTTGACAAATTAAAGAAACAAGATTTAGCTTATGCTATCTTGGATCATCAAGCAGAAAATGCTAAACCTCAGCCAATAGTTGAGAAAAAACAAAGACCAAGAACTAAGCCAACACAAAATAAAGTTGAGAAAGTAGAACAAACTAAACCTCAACAAAATAAAGAAGGAGAAAAGACTGATAAAAAACCAGTTCATAATCACCCTAAAAAAGATGTAGAACAAAAGAAAGAACACAAAAAACCTGTTCATAATCATCCAAAGAAAGAAGGTGAACACAAGAAACCAGTTCACAATCATACTAAAAAAGATGGTGAGGAGAAAAAAGAACACAAAAAACCTGTTCACAACCATCCTAAAAAAGAGGAAAATACTCACCCAAAACCTAAGCACAACAACAATAAAAACCAAAACCCTAATCAGAAAATATCAAAATATGACTATGATTTTGATGGAATAATTAATACTGAAGGAGTAATTGAGATTATGCCTGATGGATATGGTTTTATGAGGTCAAGTGATTATCACTATTTATCATCACCTGATGATGTATATGTTTCTCACTCTCAAATTAAATTATTTGGATTAAAAACGGGTGACACTATTAAAGGTACTGTTCGACCGCCAAAAACTGGTGAAAAATATTTTCCTTTAATACAAGTAGAAAGTATTAATGGGCGTGATCCAGGAATTGTGAGAGATAGAATTCCTTTCCACCATTTAACACCATTATTCCCTTATGAAAAATTCAACCTTTTAGGAAATGGGCACAATAATGTGTCTATAAGAATGCTAGATATTTTTACGCCTCTTGGGAAAGGACAAAGAGGATTAATTGTAGCTCAACCTAAAACTGGTAAAACGGTACTCTTAAAGGATATTGCGAATGCAATTGCTGACAATCACCCAGAAGTTTATATGATTATTCTTTTAATTGACGAAAGACCTGAAGAGGTTACTGATATGGAAAGAAGTGTAAATGCGGAAGTGATTGCTTCTACTTTTGATGAGCCAGCAAGCAGACATGTAAAGGTAGCTGATATTGTACTAGAGAAAGCAAAAAGAATGGTAGAATGCGGACATGATGTGGTTATCTTGTTGGATTCAATTACGCGTTTGGCAAGAGCTTACAATACTGTGCAACCTGCTTCAGGGAAAATATTGAGTGGTGGTGTGGATGCTAATGCATTACATAAACCTAAGCGTTTCTTTGGTGCTGCTCGTAAAATTGAGAAAGGTGGTTCATTAACTATTTTAGCGACTGCTCTTACGGAAACAGGAAGTAAAATGGATGAGGTGATCTTTGAAGAATTTAAAGGCACAGGTAATATGGAACTACAATTGGATAGAAAAATTGCAAATAGAAGAATATATCCTGCTGTTGATTTAGTTTCTTCTTCTACTAGACGTGAGGATTTATTACTAGATAAAGAACACATACAAAGAATTTGGGTACTTAGGAATTATTTAGCAGACATGAACCCAATTGAAGCAATTGAATTTATGAAAGATAGATTGCAAAAAACAAAAGACAATACTGAGTTTTTGGTAACTATGAATGGGTAAAATATAGTTAATCTTTTTGGTAAATTTATTAGAATAGAGATCCCTACCAAATTGGTGGGGATTTTTTGTATTATTGAAAGATGAAAAGTAAATTATTTATCAAAAGCAGTAGTTTAACTTATAGCATTGGAAGTATTTTTTTTCTTCTTATAATAGGATGCTCTAATCAAGAGTTAAATTCAAATTCTTTTTCAGAAGACACTACAAGCATACATGTTATTAGTTACGAAACACCATCACCTAGTAAAGAAGGAAAACAAGTATATGATACTATTGCTCATTTTCCTAAAGAAGGGGAATGGCGTAAAATATTAATGATACAAAGGATAAAATGTGACCAAGCAACAAAAAGAGATAAATTCCCATGTGGAGAATGGGATTATAGTACAAATACTTCAATATTTATCAATAAAAATGACTCAACTGAAGAACAAATTGAAATTAATAGTTTTGTTACTCCATACGGATTAAGACTTAACTTAACTGAAGATGGGTGGGAGTATATATGGGATGTTACGGATTACGCTCCAATTCTTAAAGGGGATCAACGAATAGAGCATGGGAACAATCAAGAATTACACGATTTAAAATTTGTATTTATAAAAGGTAAACCAAGTAGAAATGTGCTTAAAGTTGAAAATATTTGGCCTTACGGAAACTACAAATATGAAGACCTTGCACTTAATACCGTTTTAAAAAGTAAAAAATTACCTCTTCTAAAAGAAGGAAAAGGGTTTAGGCTAAAAGCCAGAATTAGTGGTCACGGTCATTTTGGTCCTTACAACTGTTGTGAATGGGATGAGAAAATACATAGCTACAGGTTTTCAGATGAAAGTGTCATTAATTGGAATGTATGGAAAGATTGTGGACACAACCCTATACACCCTCAAGGGGGGACTTGGCAATTTGATCGTGCAGGTTGGTGTCCTGGAACAGCAATTGACACTTATGACTTTGAAGTAGTCAGTCAAGTAGAAAATGACAGTCTTACAGTTGATTATCAAATAGAAATGTTTGAAGAAAATGGTGAAAAAGATGGTAATTATCTTATGTCACACCAATTAATAACTTATGGCAGTGCAAATTTTAAAAATGATGCAGCTATATTAGAAATTATCACTCCAAATAATGCATTACGATACAGAAGAAATTTAAATATCAATGATGGTACTCCTACAATTAAAGTTCGAAATAATGGAAGTCAAATTATTAAAAATATTCAATTTAAATATGGAGTAAAAGGAAAAAATAATCTGAAATATACTTGGTATGGGAGTTTAAATTTTTTAGATGAGCAAACAATAACCCTCCCACAATTAAGCATAAAAAATCTAGATAGTAGTGTTACTTTTTATGTTGTAATTGATGCAGTAAACAATAATTTGGATGAGCAACACTTAAATAATTATGCTGAATCAATTTGGGATTTACCTTCCTATTTTCCAAATGAAATCATTCTTAGTATTAAAACAAATGACAATAATAGAGCAAAATAAAATAGCTATATCATTATTGATAATAATAGTAAAATTATAAAAAATCGAGTTGAATTTCCTGAAAATACCACATTTTCAGATACCCTAACATTAAATCCTGGTATTTACACTTGGATTATTAAAGACCAAAAGCAAGACGGAATGATTCGACATTGGTGGGAACGAAATAGTAATCCTGATAAAGTTGGAATAAACGGAGAAATTCTATTTAAAAATATGGTAGGAGATACAATTGCAGCACCAACTTATGATTTTGCAGATTTCTATTCTCTTACTTTTAGAGTTAAATAGAAAAAAAGAGTAAACTGACTATGAGAATTTCACAAACACACCATAAAGAACACTTCCACTTCCAGTCATACTTGCAAAAATAGCGCCATCAGCATAAAGATTTGCTTTCATCTTTGATAATTCAGGATGCTTTTTAAAAGCAGAAACTTCAAAATCATTTCTCAATTCTTCTTTCCAGTTTGCTATGGGTTTACTTATCAAATCCAACAAATTAGCTTCATCCTTTTTTGGTATTACACCACCATAAGCCTCAGAAGTAGAAATATGCAATTCAGGAAAAATAAACTTGATCTCATAATCTGATAAATCCAAATCAATGGCAGTCATTTGCTCCCCTATTCCAGTTACATATTTTGGAGTATTCTCAATAAAAAATGGGCAATCAGCACCCAACTCTAAAGCATATTTTTCTAACTGATTATTTGTGAGATTTAACTCAAATAACTCATTCAATGCTTTTAATACAAAAGCGCCATCTGCAGAACCACCTCCCAGTCCAGCTCCAATAGGAATCATTTTATGCAGATGTATCTTGACATTTCCTACATCATAATCAGCTTTTAATAAATCAAAGGCCTTTGTACAAATATTGTTATCACCAGGAATAGCAATTCCAGAACTGCTAAAAGAAAAGTCATCAGAAGTAATGATTTCTAAAATATCATACAACTCACTAACAGGATAAAAAACAGAGGATAATTCATGGTATCCATCTTCTCTTTTATTCAGCACATTTAAGCCGATATTTAATTTCGCATTAGGATATACAATCATACTATATTTGAGTTTTCAACAACAAAAGTAATCAACTCATAATTTATAGGGCTTCACAAATCATTTTATTTAACTTTGTTGTCCTTTAAAAAATAAAATTGAATGGATTATTTAGCATTTGAAAAACCAATTGAAGAACTAGTTATTAAGCTTGAAAAGGCTAAAGAACTAGCAAAAGATGGATCAGTAGATGTTAGTAAGACAGTTGCTGATATTGAGAATAATATTAAAGATACAAGAACTGAAATTTACAATAATTTAAGCTCTTGGGAGAAAGTGCAACTTTCTCGTCATCCTCAAAGACCTTATACTTTAGATTACATTGAGGCTTTATCAGAAGGCGATTTTTTAGAATTACATGGAGATAGAGGTGTAAAAGATGATAAAGCAATGATTGGAGGTTGGGGAACGATCGGGAAACAATCTGTAATGTTTATCGGGCAACAAAAAGGAAGAAATACCAAAGAAAGACAATACAGAAACTTTGGAATGGCTAACCCTGAAGGGTACAGAAAAGCTTTACGCCTTATGAAAATGGCGGAAAAATTTGGCAAGCCAGTTGTTTGCTTAATTGACACTCCGGGTGCATTCCCAGGATTGGAAGCTGAAGAAAGAGGACAAGGAGAAGCTATTGCTCGTAATATCCTTGAAATGACTAAACTTGAGGTGCCGATTATTGTTGTTATTATTGGTGAAGGAGCATCAGGAGGGGCTTTAGGAATAGGTGTTGGAGATAAAATTTTGATGCTAAATAACGCATGGTATTCTGTAATATCTCCTGAAAACTGCTCTACAATATTATGGGGAAGTTGGGAGCACAAAGAGACTGCAGCTGATGCTTTAAAACTTACAGCTAAGGACATGAAAAAAATAGGATTAGTTGATGAAATCATTAAAGAACCTCTTGGTGGTGCGCATAATTTTCCTGAAGAAACTTTTAAAATAGTTAAGAAATCAATCAGCAAAGCAATAAAAGAATTTATTGATACTGACAAAGATACTTTAGTTCATAATAGAATGGAAAAATTCTCAAATATGGGAGTTGTAAACGAATAATAAATGGCAAAAAAAGTAGGAAAAAGAACATTAAAAGCAACACCAACAAGTCAGATTGATGGAAAATTGCAACCACAAGCACTTGAGCTTGAAAAAGCTGTACTTGGTGCTTTAATGATTGATAACGAATCATTATCTGACGCTATTGATTCCCTACAAGCCGAATATTTTTACGCTCCAAAACATCAGAAAATTTTTGAAGCAATTGTTAATTTATTTAACAACACTCAGCCAGTTGATATCCTTACAGTTTCAGAGGAGCTAAAAAGAATGGAAATGTTTAAAGAAATTGGTGGCTTAGCTTACATTTCTGAACTAACAAACAATGTTTCTTCTTCATCCAACACAGAGTTTCACGCAAGAATTATAGCTGAAAAATTTATTAAAAGATCACTTATTAATATCTCAAGGAAAATCAGTAATGATGCTTTTGATGATTCAGTTGATATTTTTGATTTACTAAATGATGCAGAGGCAAATCTCTTTACTGTAACAGAAGGAACACTTAGAAAGAGTTATGATAAAATGAGCTCTTTAATTAAAGGAGCGCTTGAAAATATTGAAACCCTTAGGAATAAAGAAGATGGATTAAGTGGTGTTCCATCAGGATTTACGAATGTAGATAGAGTAACTTCTGGTTGGCAAAAATCTGATTTAGTAATTGTAGCAGCAAGACCAGGAATGGGTAAAACTGCATTTGCTTTAACAATGGCAAGAAATGTTGCTGTTGACCATAATACTCCTATCGGATTTTTCTCATTGGAGATGTCATCAGAGCAACTGGTAAACAGACTCATTGCATCAGAAGCTGAGCTTGGCGCATCAAAATTAAGAAAAGGAGATTTAGCTGACCATGAGATGGTGCAACTTCATGAAAAAATTAAACACCTTTCAGAAGCACCTATTTTTATTGATGACACACCTGGTTTATCCATTTTTGAACTTAGAGCAAAAGCAAGAAGACTTGTTAAAAACCATGGTGTAGGAATTATCATGATTGATTACTTACAACTAATGACTGCAGGAGGAACAGGAGGTAATAGAGAACAAGAAATCTCTACTATTTCCAGATCCTTAAAAGGAATTGCAAAAGAATTAAAAATACCAGTAATTGCACTTTCTCAAGTAAATAGAGGGGTGGAAAGTAGAACTGGAGTTGGAAGTAAAAGGCCAATGCTTTCTGACCTTAGAGAATCTGGTGCAATTGAGCAAGATGCAGATATTGTAACATTTATTTATCGCCCTGAATACTACAAAATTTATGAATGGGATAACGGAGATGATTCCAGAGGACAAGGAGAGTTGATTATCGCAAAACACAGAAATGGTTCTCTTAATAATGTAAGACTTAAATTTACTGGAGAATTTGCAAAATTCTCTGATTTGGACTACTTTGATGGTGGAGATTATGAAAATGAAGATGGCAATAATTCTTCTATGATTTCAATGTCATCAAGTATGAATGAAGATAAAGATGGAGATGCTCCATTCTAAACCCTTAAAGAAAATTAATCTATTTTTCTTGATTTGTTGTTTTGCAATTAATGCAAACGCATCCTACATTTTTATTCCTATGGATGAAAGCCAAGGCAATCATTTAAAGGCTTACGGAATTGCATATTACGCAATTGAAAGAGATGTAAAAGTTGATTGGCTACTAAATTATGTAGGTGGAAGTTTCATGATAAAACACCATACACAAATTGAAAATGAATGCAATATTAGAGGAGTTTCATATAATATTATTGCTGATGCACAATCCACTCAAATTCTACAATCTATAGCTAGTCCAGAGGTAAATCAAGATGTAGTCCGATTAGAAAAAGCACCCAAAATTGCTATCTATTCTCCTAAAAATAAGCAGCCTTGGGATGATGCTGTTACCATGGCGCTTACTTATGCTGAAATTCCTTATGAGGTAGTTTATGATGAGGAAGTGCTTACAAATCTACTCCCAATGTATGATTGGCTCCACCTCCACCATGAAGATTTTACTGGACAGTACGGAAAATTTTATGCTAGTTTTAAAAATGCATCTTGGTATAAGGAACAAAAGCAAGAATATGAAAAATTAGCTCGTAAGTTAGGTTTTGAAAAAGTCTCACAAGCAAAATTAGCAGTTGCTAAAAAAATAAAATCTTTTGTTGCTGGTGGAGGATTCTTATTTGCCATGTGCTCAGCAACTGACAGTTATGATATCGCACTTGCTGCTGAAGGAATTGATATTTGCGGAGCAATGTTTGATGGGGATGGAATGGACTCAGATATTGACAGTAAATTAGATTACAGTAAAACCTTAGCTTTTAAAGATTTTACTCTTGTTAAAAACCCAAATCAATATGAATTTTCAACTATTGATGCTACACAAAAAAGAAGAATAAATCATAAAATTGATTTCTTTACTCTCTTTGATTTTTCTGCAAAATGGGATCCAGTTCCAACTATGCTTTGTCAAAATCATATGCAAATAATTGGAGGGTTTATGGGGCAAACAACTGCTTTTAAGAATGAATATATAAAATCAGATGTCCTTATAATGGGAGAAACAAAAGCTACTAATGAAGCTCGTTATATTCATGGAGAACTAGGAAATGGTACTTGGACTTTTTATGGAGGACACGACCCAGAAGATTATCAGCACAAAGTTGGTGACCCAAAAACTGATTTATCACTCCACCCCAACTCTCCAGCTTATAGGCTAATCCTAAATAACATCCTCTTCCCTGCTGCTAAAAAGAAGAAACTGAAGACTTAAACAAATATAACCCTTTCACCTTCATACCAAGATGTATAATTGCTTTTGTAAATTTTCTCAATTGCATTACGCTTGATTTTCATGGTTGGTGTCAGTAATTTATTTTCTATTGTCCAATCCTCAGCAATCACAACTATATTGTGTAATTTTTCGTGCTTGTCCAATTTAGGGTTTACCACTTCCATAGTTTTGCTTAAACTAGCAACTAAATCTTCCTTAGTTTTTGCTTTTCCTCTTTCAGAAAGTACAACTAAAACAATAGGCTGAGGAAGTCCATCTCCTACAACACAAATTTGTTCTAAGTTTTTATTTGCAGAAAGTTTCATTTCTATAGGAGAAGGTGCAACATATTTTCCTTTACTCGTTTTAAAAATATCCTTTACTCTACCTGTTATGGTTAAGAACCCATCCTCATCAATTGCCCCTTCATCACCTGTATGCAACCATCCATCAATAATGGTTTTATTGGTTTCTTCTTCATCCTTATAATAGCCATCCATAAGGGCATCATGCTTTATTAAAATCTCCTTTTGTTCGGATAGCTTAACATCACAAAGTGGCAAAGCCTGACCTACTGAACCAATTTTTATTTTTCCTTTAAAGCTCACATGCGAATAACAAGTATTTTCCGTCATAGCATAAGCTTCTTGAATTTTAATGCCTAACTTTTCAAACCACTTAATAGTAGCAGCAGGAGTTGGTGCAGCACCCGTAAAAATATTGCGTGCTTTACTTAAACCTAAGCCTTTCTGTATTTTCTTTTTTATTAAAGTAGAGACAAACGGAATACTCAACAATACATTCAATTTCTTTTGAGGTAATTTCCCTAATATCCCTTGTTGGAATTTAGTCCATATCCTTGGTACTCCTAAAAATACTGTTGGTGATGCAGTTGCTAAATTAGATGCAAAAGTATCTAAACTTTCAGCAAAAGAAACTTTCCCCCCAGTATACAAACTCCCCATCATCACCAATAAACGCTCTGCAATATGGCAAAGTGGTAAGTAAGAGAAGAAGGAATCATTAACAAAAGGCAAAGCTTTTACTGCATTAGTAGTAGCAAAACTAAAATTATAAAATTTATGCATTACTCCTTTAGGGTCTCCTGTTGTCCCTGAAGTATATATAATAGTTGCTAGTTCTTGTGCATCTCTAACAATATTTTCTTGCATTGGGGAAATATCCTTTGTTACCACATCCCACTTAGGATAATCTTCACTATAAAAAGGATAAGTAATACAAGGCATATCTGCTGGAATTCCAGGTTTCATAGCTTCAAAACCATCCAACTTTCCTACAAATAATACTTTGGTTTCTGAATGCACTAAAATCTTATTCAATGTATCGGCACTCAAGTTTGGATACAATGGCACTGAGGTATGTCCAGACATCATAATAGCCAAATCACTCATTATCCAATGCGCACAATTCTTAGACAAAATACCCACCTTAGTTTGTTTTGGCAGTTCTAATGATTGCAAATAAGCCGCCATTTTCCTTACCTCTTCTCCTACTTCTTTCCAAGTCCAGTTATGCCAAACACCATCAATTGGCTGGCTTAAATATATTTCATTTGGTTTTTCTTGCTCCCATTTATAGAGCATTTCTAAAGGTGATAAATAATTCATCTGATTGTATTAATTCGTTTTGATAAAAGTACACTTTTTTTCATTATTTAGTATGCGTGCATAATAAAAAACATATTTACTATGCACGCATAGTATTTTTTATATATTCGTAACCTAATTTTTTTTTAATATGGAACAAGAAGAAACTATAGATTATAACATAAGAAGAACCTGGTATAACATCACCAAAATGTATAATCGTACAGCTACAGAATACATGGCAAGTATGGCCTTAGGGATG
>Ga0115558_1002228_pt1 | contig 11573 bp, 7 predicted proteins | sample COGITO_mtgs_1104_4_FD_87279 | JGI IMG/M metagenome (GOLD analysis project Ga0115558, IMG submission 87279) | Pelagic marine microbial communities from North Sea - COGITO_mtgs_110426 | ecosystem: Environmental > Aquatic > Marine > Epipelagic | place: Germany:Helgoland, sampling site Kabeltonne... | reverse complement strand
GCATCCACTGCCATACCAATGGTAAGTACTAGACCTGCCATACCTGGAAGCGTAAGTGCCGCGTGCAAACCTGCAAGTACACCTATTATAAATATAAGATTAACTAATAGTGCGATGTCAGCGTACAATCCCGCTTTACCATAGTAGACTACCATAAATACGATTACTAACAAGAAACCTACTACTAACGAGATCAGTCCTGCAGAGATAGCTTTAGCACCTAGCGTAGGTCCTACTGTAGTTTCCCCTGTGATTTTCACTGGAGCAGGAAGTTTACCTGCTTTTAATATGTTAGCTAAATCTGTAGCTTCTTCTATTTCATAGCTTCCTGTGATTACTGAGCTACCGTTAGGTATCTCGCCATTCACTGTAGGTGCACTATATACTTGGTTATCAAGCACCACTGCGATACATTCTTTAGGACTCGCTGAAGATGCTTCTTTGGTTATTCTTCTCCATACAGAGGTACCTTCTTGGTTCATCTGCATACTTACAGCTATACTAAGATCGCTTTCACGTGTAGGTCTAGCGTCTGTGATCACGTCACCAGCAAGTGCAGGGTCGCCACCTCTACCACTTTTTAGTGCGTAGATAGCTACAAAATCTCTACCGTCTATCTGAAATGGTTTAAATCCAAACTTAAAGTGCAAATTAGAAGGAAGTACAGCTTGCACATCTTTGCGCTTAAAGTAACCTTCAAAGAGTTTAACATCATTTGCATCTATATACCCTATCTCAGCACTCTGTGCCCAATTTTTACCCTCGTTGGCAACGTTTGGCACTATTTTGCTTAGTACAGGATTTTCTTTTTGTATTTCTTCTTTAGACTTTTCTACGCTGTCTCCACCTAAGCTATCCGTAGTACCTAGGTCTCCATCCAATAATGTACCGTCTTTACTCTCTGGCTCTGTAGTAGCTTCTGCAGATGCAGAACTGGTTTCTTCAGTAGTATCGTTCAATAATTCTTCACCGTAGACTACTTTATTTACCTGCTCTAAATATTCGAAACCTTTGTAATTAGGGAATACCTTCCAAAACTCAAGTTTTGCAGAACTGGTAATTAGGTCTCTCACACGCTGAGGATTATCTACCCCTGGAAGTTCCACTAATATTCTACCATTATCTAGACGCTGCACATTAGGCTGTGCGACCCCAAATTTATCAATACGAGTATTTACGATTTCGAATGCTCTACCAATAGCACTTTCACTCTCTCTTTTCAAGTAGTCAAAAACTTCCTGATTCGTAGAGTTGTACTCGTTTGGCAATTCTGCTTTAAGACCTTTACCGTAAAATATACCTGCTATTTTACCTTCTGGATTAGCAGCATTATAATTCTTAGCGAGTAAGTCTACGAAGTTTTGCTGACCTAGGAACTCACTTTTAGACTTATTAAATGCATCTAAGAACGCTTTGTCATCTGTCTTGCCGGCCATTGCCTCTATCACAGCTGGAGTCTCTACTTCGAGCGTTACGTTCATACCTCCTTGAAGGTCAAGACCTAGGTTAAGCTCATTCTCTTTACACGCTTGGTAAGTGAATCCTATACCTGGATACACCTCTTGCTGAGCCATAGAATCTAAGTAACTACGCTCGAAAGAATCTCTTTCAGCTCCTGGAGCATACTTGCTCTCTGCAGCAGCTTGCGCATTGTTTTCTACGTTATTCGTCACGAAAGTGAACGAAAGCTGGTAAGCACTGGCCAATATGAGCAGTACAGTAATAAATTGGATAAATCCTTTATTGTTCATTATATCTATATTCTGGTTAGATGTTTTGCGAAAATTTCAAAGGCTGCAAAAATATATTTATATGCCAAACTTAGCAATTAAAGTTTAAAGGGAACACAACTATATTAAAACACGCTATTTTTTTATGCTAGAGTGAGCTATTACCTCATTAAACTTAGCGATTACATTGGCTAGGCATTTATCAAAATTGGTGGTATTTTCTATGACGTAATCGGCATCGGGTTTATGTGGCTTGAGAAACTCCTGATACGCTGGAAGTACATGATTTTCCCACTGATACATCACCTCATCATGCGTCATACCTCGCTCCGCAGTATCTCGAGCTATCCTACGCTTGAGCGTGACGTCATCATCAGCATCTATATACAACCTATAATCATACATTTTATTCAAACCTTTATCTGCGAATACAAATAACCCCTCTACCAAAACGATGGGCGCTGGCCGATAAACAATCTCCTTCGGAAAAATATCTGGATTATTAAACGTATACTCTACTAGCTTGACCGAATCCCCTTTGAGTAGTCTTCTTATATCCTTTTTTATGCGATTGAAGTCTATACCCGTCGGATGATCAAAATTTACCATCCCATTTTCATCTCTCAGCTGTTCAGAAAGACCTTTATAATAATTGTCTTGTGTGATGACGCAGACCTTATCCTCCCCAAATTCTTCACTGAGTCTGCGAATGAAAGTAGTCTTGCCTGAAGCACTTCCTCCTGCTAATCCTACTAAAAAAGTATCTGTACCTGCCACGGTGCGAATGTAAATATAGTCTCCAAAAATTGAGTGATTTCTATGGATTAAACTGATTGATTCATTTGAGACTGATAAACCGACACAAAGTTTCGACAAAAACTTTGGAAACTATTTGCTTGTTAAAAGTTTCCTGCGTGTATTTGCAGTAACATTTGGAAGAATCACAAAAAATATTGACCGGAGCAGCAGAACTTTTTATGCGAATAGGTATAAAAAGTGTTTCGATGGATGACATCGCTCGCGAAATTGGGGTAAGTAAAAAGACCATTTACAAGCATTTTAAAGACAAAAAACAACTAATATTTAATGTCTTAGAAGCACGCATTCTTCAAGAAAAAGCTGCTTGCAATGAGTGTTACAGTAAAGATGGCAATGCTGTGCAAAAAATGATAGAAATCAGCCGTCACATCAGTCACCAACACAGAGATATTAATCCAACTCTGATTTTTGATTTGCAGAAATATTATCCATCTGCATGGGCGAAAATGGAAACCTTTCAGAAGGATTTCATTTCCGGAGTAATTATTCAAAACATCGAAGAAGGACAAACAGAAGGCCTCTACAGAAAAGAAATAGAGCCAAAAATAGCTGCGACTATGTACGGGGCTCTTATTCAGGGCATGATGCAACAACTAACCCATAGAGAAAACAACTATAATTTTAAAACACTTAACCTTCAAATGGTGAGTTATCACTTGCACGGCATTTGTACAATACCCGGAAGAGAATTCTTAAACAACCACGTAAACGAAATAACTAACGAATAATGAAATACGTTTTTACCCTTCTTACCTTTTTATGCGTTCAGTTGGCTTCTGCCCAAACTGAGCTTACGCTAAGCCTAGACCAAGCGCTAGACATGGCTATTCAAAAAAACGTCACCATGCTCAATGCGTCGCTAGACATAGCCTACGCCGAAACACAAGTCAATGAAATCAAAGCGCAAGGACTTCCTCAAATCAGCGGTAGCACAGACTTCAGTCATACCTTCAAGATACCAACACAGATTATTCCAGGTGACTTCGTAGGTCAGCCAGGCACTACCATTGCCACTCAATTTGGTGTCCCATTTAATATTAATGCAGGTATTGGGGCTAGCCAACTACTCTTCGACGGCTCATTTTTTCTAGGACTCAAGGCAGCGTCTGAGTTTGTAAACATAAGCAAGCTAAGTGCATCAGCATCCGAGATAGATATTAAGGAAGGGGTGACAAAAGCATACTATATGGCACTCATCTCAGAGCAGAATCTGAGTCAACTCAACACGAGTTTAGAAAATATTAAAAAGCTACAATCTGAAACAGAACAGCTCTACAATGCAGGTTTTGCTGAGAAGCTAGATGTTGACCGACTTACCTTATCTGTAGCTAATTTGGAAATCAATATAAATAAACTTCAAAACCAAGCTAAGCTAGCTAAGCAACTGCTGCTAAACAGTATAGGTGTAGATGTAAACCAAGAAATTACACTCACAAGTGAGTTGCCGGATGAGCCTGTTTCAGATTCCAACGTTTCAGACTTCAACCCTGAAAATAGAATAGAGATCAAACTCTTAGATCAACAACAAGAGCTCAATCAGCTTAGCTTAAAAAGATACAAGATGGGTTATGTACCAAGTTTATATGGAAACTTCTCCTACGGGTCTAGCACGTTTGCCAGTGATGGAGATTTCGATAAACTAGGTGATGACTGGTATGGCAATGGGCGATACGCAGTAAGTCTTAGTGTACCCATTTTTGATGGTTTCTATAAAAAAGCAAAAATGGATCAGGTTAAGATAGACATTGAAAAAACCGAAAACACCAAGAGACAAGCAATATTAGGAATGAATCTTCAAGTAGCTCAAGCGAAAACGAACTATGTAAACGCTCTAAAAACCATTGAGCTCCAGAAGAAAAGTCAAGATTTAGCAGAACGCATATACAACACTACAAGCATCAAATTCAAAGAAGGAATCGGCAGTAGTTTTGAGATGATAAATGCTGAAAGTGAACTGACTCAAGCAAAAACCAACTACTTGAATGCGCTGTATGAACTCAGCGTAGCTAAAATCGATTTAAATAAAGCACTTGGCCTTTTATAATTCTCATACCTAGTTATTCTATCCATCAACTAAAATCCAAATCACAATAATGAAAAACATAATAATATCGCTTACCATCATCGCACTATTTGCAGCTTGTGGAGGCAAGAACGACGGAGCTCTAGAAGTCAAAAGAGCTGAGCTAGATTCTCTACAAACAGAAATGACCGCTCTGAAAGCAGCTATAGCCAAAGTACAAGAGGAAATTACAGAGTTAGACACTAATTCTAGTCCGAATGCAATAGCGGTAATGACCCAAATCGTATCCACAGGGCAATTTAAAAACCCGTTTGAAGTACAAGCTTTAGTACAATCTGATAATAACGTGATGGTAGCTCCAGAAGTTCCAGGCCGACTAGTAAAACTGTATGTAAAAGAAGGTCAACGCGTAACCAAAGGCCAAGTGGTGGCTAGCTTAGATGCCAGCACAGCAAATTCCCAAATAGCGGAATTAGAAGGTGCACTGAGCTTAGCTAAAACGAACTACGAGAAACTTAAAAACTTGTGGGAGCAAAACATAGGCAGCGAGATGCAATATTTGCAAGCCAAAAATCAGTATGAAAACCTACAGAACAGCATTAAGACTGCAAAATCACAAGCCGGCAAATACACCTTACGAGCTCCTATCACAGGTACAGTAGATGCTATTATGACCAATGAAGGCGAGCTCGTAGGAAGCATGACGGGTGGACCAGTGATGCGAATCGTAAATATGGGAGACATTAAGCTTAAGGCAAACGTATCTGAAGCTTATGTAGGTAAAATTAAGACGGGGCAGATGGTCAAAGTGTACTACCCTAGCTTAAAGCTAACTACAGAAGAAAAAGTAAGTGCCGTAGGCAACGTGATAGACGTGAACAATAGAACATTCAGTGTATATGTAACTCCGAGTAACAACACTAAGAATCTCAAACCAAATATGCTAGCAATGATTACTGCATATGATTTTGAAGACAATGACGCTATGAGCGTCCCTACCAAGCTAGTTAGAAATGATGGAACTAAAGACTACATCCTAACTGTAAAAACAAATGGAGATAAGAAAACAGTGGAGAAAACAGAAGTGGTAATAGAGCAAGAATTTGCTTCCGAAACAATACTGAAATCTGGACTAGAACCTGGCTCAGAAATCATCATTGAAGGATACAATAGTGTGATAGCAGGGGATGAAGTTAAGGTGGTAACCAAGTAATTAAAGGACTAAAAAGCGAATTAATCACTAGAATCAAATGATTGCTGGTCAATGAAGGCAAAAAATAGCAGGTTGATATATTCCAATTACCAATCAAAAACACGAGTTATTGACTGCTGTTTGAAGAACTTCCGACCAATACTAAAAGTAAAAACAAGAATAAGATGATCTCAAAGCATTCTGTTATCCAATTATTCATTAATTCATTCATATGTTAGAAAAGAAAAAAGAAATAATAAAGCATTTCGGTGTCTCAGCTTGGGCTGTAAATAACCGCACGAGTGTATACGTAATGATGGTCATTATCGTCATAATCGGGCTTATCAGCTACACGAGTATGCCAAAGGAAAGTTTTCCAGAGATCAAACAACCGACCATATTTATCAATACCCCTTATCCTGGGAATTCGCCTATCGATATTGAAAATCTAGTTTCTAGGCCGATAGAAAAAGAGATCAATACCATCGATGGACTTAAGAAGCTAACGTCTACAAGCATTCAAGACTTCTCCATTATCGTCGCTGAGTTTGAGCTAGATAACCCAACGGCAGAGGTATTACAAGAAGTGAAAGACGCTGTAGATAGAGCAAAAGCAGATCTTCCAAATGACCTGCCTGTAGACCCTAGTGTATCTGAACTGAATTTCAGTGATATGCCTGTAATGAATGTTAACTTATCAGGAGACTACAGTCAAAATAAACTAAAAGAGTTTGCAGAATTACTGCAAGATAAGTTTGAATCCCTTCCTGAAGTAAGTGCAGCAGACATCTCAGGACTTACCGAGGAAGAAGTCGAAATCTCCATTAACCGAGTAAAGATGGAATCGCTTGAGATTTCACTAAACGATGTAGAAAACGCCATCCGCGGCGAAAACATTACCATGTCTGGTGGTGACATTAAAAGTATAGAAGGGTTTGATATTACCAGAAGAAACGTCCGTATAGATGGCGAGTTTGATGATTACCGAGATCTTCTTAATGTTATTGTCAAAAATGAGTTTCAAAACATCGTATACCTGCGTGATATAGGCACCGTAAAGTTTGGTCAAAAAGAGCCCACTTCTTTTGCTAGGCTAAATCAGAATCCAGTAATAGCCCTGGACATTAAGAAAAAAAGTGGCGCAAATCTTATAAACGCGGCGGAAGGTATCCAAAACATAGTAGCTGAAGCACAGAAGAACACACTTCCCAAAGACCTAGAAATAACAATAACGAATGACCAGAGTAAGGATACCAAAAACGTGGTGAGCAACCTGGAAAATAGCATCATCATGGGTGTTATTCTTGTGGTGATTGTTCTTGTTTTCTTCTTAGGATTACGAAACTCCCTATTTGTAGGAATAGCTATTCCTTTATCAATGCTTATGGGTATCGCCATTCTAAACTTTGGAGGGAACACCCTAAATATGATGGTACTCTTCTCGCTTATACTCGCACTGGGTATGCTGGTGGATAACGGTATCGTTGTCGTCGAGAATATCTATAGACTTCGAGGTGAGGGCAAGAGCCCCGCAGACGCTTCGAATGAGGGTGTAGGTGAGGTAGCTACAGCTATTATCGCTTCTACTGCTACTACGGTGGCAGCATTTGTTCCACTTTTATTCTGGGAAGATCTCATTGGGGAATTCATGAAATTTCTTCCGATTACACTTATTATCGTACTATCCTCCTCCCTATTTGTAGCACTAGTGGTAAACCCTGTTCTTGCTGCAGATTGGATGAAGATTGGCAAAACGGAGAAGACCAAAGCAAAAGGATTTTGGATACGAATGGCCATCGCCACTGTGATCGGCATTTTACTTCTAATAAGCGGCGCAGCCGCTTTACTAGGAGGCCTATTTATCACAGGGGTTCTTTTTTCTATTTTAAATAGATACGTATTTACTCCTGGAGGCAACTATTTCATGGAAAATGTAATGCCAAAAATGGAAAGTGGGTATGCTCGAATAGCTACCTATGCTCTAAAAGGATGGAGACCTTTATGGTTCTTTATTGTGACAGCATTCCTGATGGTTGGTTCTATAGTATTCTTCTTTAATTTTAGTGGAGCTCCTATTGTTTTCTTCCCAGATGGTGAACCTAAGTATGTCAATGTATACATAGAAGCTCCACTAGGCACAGACATCCTCAAGACCAATGCAATTACCAAGAAACTAGAGAAAAGAATCATAGCAGCGGTAGAGCCTAATAAGGTAATTGTGGAAGCCGTTCTAGCTCAGGTAGGTGAGAAAACTGCAGACCCTAATGCGGGTGTGCAAGTAGGATCATCTCCGAACAAAGGGCGTATTACCGTTTCTTTCTTAGAATATCAAAAACGTGTATTCCTTACTGATGTCAGCACATTTGATATCATGTCAGATATCAAAGAAGCGTGTAGAGATTTTCCCGAAGCAGAAGTTACTTTTTCTAAAGATGCAGTAGGACCTCCAGTGGGGAAACCTATCAACGTGGAAGTAAAAGGAGAAGATTACCTTACTCTCATAAAAGAGGTAGAGAAGATCAAGAAAAAGATGGAAGATGCCAATATTCCCAAAGTTGATCAACTTAAAACAGACCTAGAATTGGGCAAGCCTATGCTAGAGATTACGATTAACAGAGAGGCTGCTCGTAGATTTGGTCTGAGCACTATGCAGATTGCTAGCACGCTTCGTACCGCTCTGCTTGGTAAGGAAATAACAAAGTATAAGGATGGTGAAGATGACTATGAAGTCCAACTTCGTTTCCAAGAAGATTATAGGTATAATCTGGAGAACCTACTAAATACCGTTATCACTTTCCGTAATATGGCCACCGGTCAAATCTCACAAGTGCCTATTTCAGCGGTGACAAGTATTGATTATAACTCAACTTACGGTACCGTAAAGCGTAGAGACATGGATAGAGTCATCACCATATTCTCAGAAGTAGAAGTGGGTGGTAATGCAAATGAGATTGTAGCTAAATTTAAAGATCTTCTTGCCGACCACGAAATGAAAGAAGGGTATTCTTTTAAATTTACAGGAGAACAAGAAGAACAGTCTTCTTCTACCGACTTTTTAGTAGGAGCCATGATATTAGCCGTATTTATCATCTTCTTAATTATCGTAACACAGTTTAACTCTATCGTAGGTCCAGTAATCATTATGTTCTCTGTACTCTTTAGTACCATTGGAGTATTCTTAGGATTTGGTCTATTTAAAATGCCATTCTCTATCATGATGAGCGGTATTGGTATCATATCTCTAGCAGGTGTAGTAGTGAATAATGCCATCGTACTTATAGACTATACCAATCTATTGCGTAAACGAAAAAGAGCTGAGCTAGGATTATCAGAAGAGGAAAGACTACCTGAGTCTGAAATTCTAAGTTCTATCGTAGATGGAGGGCGTACAAGGCTCCGTCCAGTACTACTTACTGCCATTACTACAGTACTCGGGCTTATTCCTCTAGCGATAGGCTTAAATATCAATTTTTACACACTGCTTACGAAGTTTGATGCGGAGTTCTATATGGGAGGAGATAATGCAAGTTTCTGGGGGCCTATGGCATGGACCGTAATCTTCGGGTTAATCTTTGCGACCTTCCTAACATTGATAATAGTACCAGTAATGTACTGGTTAAGTGATAAAGCAACTTTAAAATTATCAAGGTTGGTTAAAAAATCCTAAATCTACTATAGATTTAGTTTTTGGTTAGACTAAAGCCCTTTCAGAGATGTGAGGGCTTTTTTATGCACGTGCTATTCGTACTTTTGAAACTTACTCAATGACGCACAAAATACACTGGACCATAAAACACTTTGATAAGCTTACTGCCTTAGAATATCATCATATTCTAGCACTACGCATATCCATTTTTGTGGTAGAACAAGACTGCCCGTATCAGGAAGTAGATGACAAAGACCTCCACTCCTACCACGTGTACGGTACAGTCGAAAATAACATCGTAGCTGTAGTACGCATAGTAGCCCCAGGTATTTCATATTCCGAAATCTCCATAGGCAGAGTAGCTGTGGCTGAAACGTATCGAGGAACCAATGTAGGTAATGACCTCATGAAGACTAGCATAGATTTCATTGCACAAACTTTAGGGAAACAAGACATCCGGATTTCTGCTCAAGAGCACCTGAAGTCATTCTACACACGCTTTGACTTTAAGCAAGTAAGCGAGATGTACCTGGAAGACGGTATACCTCATGTAGAAATGTTAAGGAAGTAGAGATATGAAAAAACTAAACCAAGACCCTAGAGTAACTACAAAGTTCAACTCCTACCCTGCGGAGATTAAACCTAAGATGGCGTATCTGAGGAAGTTGGTGCTAGAAGTTGCGGAAGAACTCCAACTCAAACAGCTAGAAGAAACCTTAAAATGGGGAGAGCCTAGCTACTTGGCAAAAAAAGGAAGCACTCTTCGCATGGATTGGAAAGCTAATACTCCTAACCAATACGCTATGTATTTTAAGTGTACTAGTAAGTTAGTACTTACGTTCAAAGAAGTATTTGGAGACTTATTCAGCTACGAAACCACCAGAGCCATAGTTTTTAAACTAGATGAACCCGTGCCTGAAAAAGAACTAAAGCAATGCATACAAGCGGCTTTAACCTACCATACAGTAAAGGAGTTGCCGCAACTAGGTTTAAAAACAAACCCTTAAGACTATATACTACAGAAAATGATAACACCTCAAGAAATGGTTTCTGCGACGGTGCATTGAGCTGTTACAAACTAGTATAGATGCAGGAGATGCTTCTTTCGGCAGTTTGATAACCAAAGATGAAAAATTAATAGCCTAAGCAACTAATTAGGTTAACACTACAGTATCTGAACAAGCAGAGATTATACCATTGCACAATGCTCATCAAGCACTTGGCACTTCTAATTTTAGCGATTATACCTTATATACAACTTACAAGCCTTGCCACATGTGTTCTTTTATAGTAAGAGTATACAAAATCAGCCGAGTATTATTAACTCTACCCAGTTTATATATGGATGAAGATCCTAAATGAAAAATCCTTCACGATGCTGCGGCTCTTCATCTGGTTTACATGTGGTTAGAAAAAAGGGAAGGAGTGCTAGTAGCAGGGAGAGCTTGATTACTTTCTTAATGTATAGTATTGATTAATTTAATTGATAAGTTATTATATCGTAGCTTTCTATTTCCGTAGTTGCACGTTCTTCTAGTAGCACCCTTCGTATTAGTCCTATGTTCTTAGCCCAGTAGTATTTGGTATGATTGGTGTCTGGGGTTCTATATTGTGGGTCATTATCCACCTCGAACTCTGCTACATCGTAGTACCACGTCCCTTTTACCATAAGGCTATCATGTACTCCATTAAATAGTGTCGTTTGACCGCTAACACCCGCCTTGTTAAATCTTTCAAGTGGCCAATGAATCATAGAAGTTATACCTACTCCCGGCTTATTGGCGGGCATTGCAAAGTATCTCACCGAATTATTTAGTGCTTCTTGTGGAGTTAAGTCTACATAAGGATGTAAGGTTGATATAAGGTATTCTCCATTAGTGCCTGTCCATCTTATATCCAAATGTTCTCTAGAAAACATATTTCGATCTCCTTGAAAGTACCGCATCTCAGAGTGGTAAGACTTCATGGTGATGGTATCTACTCTACTCGTCTTACTATTTTGGTAAACCCAGTAGCTTCCCGGCTCAAATTTGATGTAAGCTTCTCCTTCTTGGCCTATTCTAAACTCTCCTAGATACTGCGGCTCATCATCTGGTTTACAGGTGATAAGGAGAAAGGCAAGTGCCAAAGCAGGTAGAAATAGTTTTTTCACTGGGTTTGAAG
>Ga0115558_1002227_pt1 | contig 11574 bp, 12 predicted proteins | sample COGITO_mtgs_1104_4_FD_87279 | JGI IMG/M metagenome (GOLD analysis project Ga0115558, IMG submission 87279) | Pelagic marine microbial communities from North Sea - COGITO_mtgs_110426 | ecosystem: Environmental > Aquatic > Marine > Epipelagic | place: Germany:Helgoland, sampling site Kabeltonne... | reverse complement strand
GCGTAATATTGAGCGAGGTGGCTGGCTGCCAAAGTACGAACTAACACTCGGATGCGTAACTCTGTTGTTTAAGGATCGTATTAATATCGCCTTGTGTCTGATTGATGAGGGGGCAGATGTCAACAAGCTCGATTTTCACGATTACAGCCCCTTGCATTATGCCGCCATGTGGGGTTGGGTGGAGGTCATGGAGGCACTGATAGAGAAGGGGGCAAGTTTGGAGCAGATAAATGTAGTAGGAGATAATGTCTTGCTGATCGCTTGCCAATACAACCATCTTAATGTCGTGGAATTTCTGTGCGAACACCACCCCAAGACTGTGGGCGTAAACAGCAGGAATGCAGAGGGGAACACAGCGCTCTTCATTGCAATCGAGAATGAAAACGTAGATATTTGCGAGTGCCTGCTCGCTTACGAGGCGGACGTGAACATGGTCAACTATGCCAAAAAAACGCCCCTCAAGCTCGCCTGCAAAGCACAGAACACGGAGATAGCTCACATGCTCTTGGATTTCAAATGCCAAAGGAGGTGAGGGCATAAAAGTGTCTGAAGAGAAGCGCTTGGAGAACCTACTGTCTATTTAATTGGTTTAACTTGAATAGTTGATTGCTTCCTAACCCACTCACTCTCAATATAACAGGCAAAGCGCCTTCGATCTTCTGGAGGGCATCGCATTAGATGATATCATGAAAAGGCTCAATGAAGACGAGGAAGCAGCGAAAAGAATGGCTGAGGAACAAATGAAAGGCAAGAATAGGGGCGTAGTGAGGGGTGCTGGAATGAGTAGCTATGGGGCTTGGGTGCCCTATTTGGACAAGAAGAAAAATGAGGTTTTCTATTACAACAAAGTCTCAAGAGAGAGTCAGTACGAGGTCCCCAAGGACTACAAAAAAGATCTCACGTATGTCATGAAAAGGGCTTCGTTCGGGATGCACTTTTACCATTGATCTGGAAGATTTTGGTTGACTGCTTTGTTAGTTGTTGTTGAAAATAATTTGATAAAAAAGCGCTAGCTAGGTTATTTTCTTTTTCTGGCCCCTTCTGGTGGCCACCTAGTAAGCACAAAATGTTTAGCACCTTATAAATGTTTTCGTATTCACAAGGCTCTGAAAATATTATCGAACAAGCTGTGTCTAAACTATATCAAATATTGGAAAGCTTTAATTTTCGCTAGGCCCATTTAGACGTGTACATAGGTGGTCTTCTTCTTTGAAGCCTTCTTTGCTTCATTTATCATCTGTCGCATCTCACCAATCTTCATCGACGCGATTTGCGCCTCATCGAAATGAATCAGCTCCGCGTGTTCAGTCGCAAGTGCCTTCTTCGTGGCAAGCTTAGGAGACACCTTAGATTTTGCCGCGACTTTTGTCTTTGCTACATTCTTAGCCTTAGGTTTCGCCTTAACAACCTTCTTCACGGCTTTTAATGCCGCCTTTGCATCAGCTAATGCAGTTGTAGCGGCAATCACGGCTGCAGTTGCCTCTGCGAGTTTCTTGGCTTGAGCCGCATCTTCTACCTCCTGCTTCGATGATGTACCATCATTGGAATCTTCCTTTTCCTCCATTTCAATCGCTCTGGGGAGAGAGAGAGAAGAGAGACTTTCGAGAGAGAGAGACTTTCGAGAGAGAGAGACAGGGGAGAGAAGAGTTTTTGGGGCGGGAAGTTGAGAAATAAATCAACCACACGCCTGATAGCAAAATTTTTCGTAATATTTCTTCCCCCACGACCCCATCAGTAGGATGCTACGCCGCACACCGACCCGCATCATCAACAGTAGCAATGATGTTGCTGAATATGAAACCCTCCGATTTGAGGCGAAGGGCAAGGGAAGGGGGGGAGGAAAGAAAAAGCTCGGTAACTCTGAGGGGGATGTCATGTCAAGTCAGCAGAAGAGCGAGACCAAGCCACCGAAGACAAAGAAGGACCGACTCGGTGTTTAGGTTTGCGTTCGCTTTGCTGACAATATTGGCTTTTGAGGGGGGAAAGAGAGGGGGAAGAGTGGGGGTAGCAGATAGTTTTAGTGTTGGTTTTAACGTTGGTTTTAGTACTCTGAGTAGATGTAATGCAAAGCTTATTCGGACGGCTCCTCTCTGCGCCAGAGAAATCGGTGATGAAGATAATGACGATGACGACGATGGTGACAATGAGGTTATTTCCTTCTCTTCCCTTCCCATCTCTGACTCCGAACGGTCTGAAATTCTTGCCAACCAGCCTTCAAAGGGCGACCTTCTGAAAGATATGCTCGGTATCAACGCCTTTACGGTTTTGTTGGTGGTTCTCATCGCAGGATTCCTTACAGCCAACACCATTCTTGGACCAGGTTGGCTGTCTGGAATGAATGATATTCGGGAGTACGGTGAAGGGGTTCCCGGAGATTTAGTTGACTTGTCGACGGAGCGGTATTTACTGTTTTAAAAAAGAACGATTGAAGTGACGTAGCTTTGAAAAGAAAGGAAAAACCTTCCTTAACAGCTTAACAGGAACAAGAACAAGAACAAGAACAAGAACAAGCGATCAACAAACGTCCTCTTTCTTCGTTCGCTTTTTGTGTTCTATCTTCCTACTGTTCCTTAATTGCCTCCCTCAAAAACTCAAGCCACCTTTCAAAATTATTTCGATACCCCTCCAAGCCTTCCACAATTCCCTCACCATCTCTCCCGGAAAACATAAAACCTGGTCCTTCCCCCCTCCCCAAGGTGGCTATTTCCGATATCATACGCTCGATACTGCGAAACTGTTTCGTGCGATTAGATACAGAGACTGGAGGAAACAAATTTAAGTGTGGCGCTCACCTGCTCTTCAATCTTCGGCGCATCAGAAACGTTCTCAATTCCATACTCATCCTCTACAGGGATAATATTCCCCGAGAATATTAGTCCAGAGCGCTGACGACCACCACTGGCAAGCACGTTAGGTACAATTGTAGTGAGAGTTCCAGGAGTAAACCCGGGGGTGTAGTATATTTTTACTGCGTTCACGTCACTGTCATGGTCATCTTCCTTTGATAAGTCCCTCACATCGCCTTCGCTCATGCTGACTGACCAGGGCCCGTAGCCCTCAAGGACATAGTCGACGAGCTTTTTGTTCTGGTAACGGAAGGGGATTGCATGTCTGTGAGCGATAACCTTCATCTGAGAAGTGATTGTGCGATGTGTTAGTTTGCCGAATAATTCCATCGGCATGCTTGTGTTCTTTCGCTTTGCCTCAGGGCGCTTCATAACCTCGCGCTCCCTTAACTTAGGGCGCTTCGTTGGGGTTCGCTCACCTTGCGAAATCTATTCCTCCATAATTGCAAATCTGGCGGGGGCCTCTGCCTAACCCTTGTCGTGGCAAAGGAATCGTGTGCTGAATCATATATCCCATCGCGTGACGATATAATCATGGTAGTGGGAGGGTCAGAGGACAGAAGGGAGGTAACATCCTCGTTATATTGGGGGATGTCAAATAAAAATGAAGTAAACAGATCTGGAATGGACAGATGCGTCGCCGTGAACGGCAAGGATGAACTCGCAGGGTTCATAATCAGAGTTGCACTTGTTGGAAAGGAGGTCCTGGGTAGGTTGGCTGGCCGAGTTTTGGCCTTCTCGGGAGTCGTCGTTGCACGAGTCTCTGGAGAATCTGGTTGGAGGGGCGAGGCAGGAACATTTGAGTGAAGCGAGAACGATGCCCTATAAATAGAGGACCTGGGAGCGGCCCTGGGAGCAAAAAATGCTTGCGTAATTGTGACAAGAAAGAAGAATTTCATTGCTAAAAGAGAGACAACAACGAGAACAACGATAAAAACTCGTCTGGCACAGTTTACCGCTAAAAATTGAGGCGTGAGTGAGAAATCACAAGAATAAAAGAAATCTGTATATTTTGTTGCCGATCCAATTACATAGTCCAAAGAGTGATTTATCCGCGTCATTAAACCAAATACCCACAGCTCTCCAATTTATTTCCCTGGTTGTGACCTCAAAACTCCTAAAAATCTCTATCAATGAACAAAAATTATCAGACAATCCTCCTGTTTCTTTCTTGTCTCTGCAGTTCCCTTGTGAGCAGTTTCACCGACATGATGCTCTCGAGAAGTACTGGTCAGTGTCGTTTTAGAGCGGCTCGATCGTTGCTAACGCGACATTCTCCACCGTCAACAGGGTGTTGTCGCCCGACCTTGATGCCGTCCCCTCAGATGTCAATATTTTCTCAACACAGTTTATTTTCCACTGTACCTAATGTGCACGACGCAAGCATAGGCTCTGCCCACGTTTCATCCTCTTACTCTACCCCTTCCTCGGCAACTCCCCACTTTACGCACGTTACACCTATTAAAAAGTCCACATCCCTGACAACTTTGACTCATGATTCTCTTGCCTGGGCTTCCCACTTTGGATCTCGCAACAGCACGGTTCATGTCGAGCACCTGAAGAGGGGGCACCCTGATTATGTGGATGTTTCTGGTATTTCATCCAAAGGTGTGCAGATGGTGACCACAATAGAGCAGGCCGAAATTGTTGTTGCTAATTTGATGAAGCATGGGAAGCTGTCAGAGAGTGGAGACCCCATTTATCATGCCTGTGATACTGAGGTGATGGCGATCGACTTGAAAAAGGTTGGGCCTGTTGGAAACGGTTATGTTACTTGTCTTTCGATGTACAGCGGTCCTGATTTCGATTACGGTCTTGGGGGGGGCAAGGGATTAGCACTCTTTGTGGATAACTTAGACGAGTCTGAGGGCGTTATGAATGTGTTTAAACCATTCTTTGAAAGCGAAGAGCACAAGAAGGTGTGGCACAACTATGGATTTGATCGCCACGTCATGTTCAATGAGGGCATTGACTGCTTAGGCTTCGGAGGCGATACGATGCACATGGCTAGGCTGCAGGACAGTGGGAGGGCAAAATGGTCGCAGGGAGGGGGGTATAGTCTTGAGGCCCTGACGGAGGATCTCTTGGGGCGGAGGAAGAAGCCGATGAAGGAAATTTTTGGCGTTGCGAAGCTCAAGAAGGACGGAACTCCCGGGGCGATCATCGAGCTTCCTGCAGTGGAGGATATGCAGAGGAAGCGCGAACACCGCGCCAAGTGGATCGCTTACAGTGCGTACGATGCTGAGGGGACTTGGCTGATTCGTGAAGAGCTCGAGAAGCGACTGCGAAGAATGGATTGGTTGAAGGGCAGGAATCTGTATGAATTTTACGCAATGTATCTGGTTCCTTTTGGCGAGTTGCTCACGGATATGGAGCGCAGGGGGATCAGGGTGGACGCCAAAGACTACTTGAACAAGATCGAGAAGCAGGCAAGGGAGGATAAAATCCGTCACAGCAAAATATTTAGGGAATGGGCGGCGAGTCTTATTGGACCAGATGGACTTGCTATGAACCCGAATTCGGCAGCCCAAATTTGCACCTTTCTTTTTGGCGGGGCCGCCAACACAAAGACCGGCGAGCCAACGGAAGATGTGAGGGTGTTCAAAACTCTTCGAGAGGAAATGTGCCAGGAAGCCTTAGACGGGTACGCGGAACGAGACGAGTTCGAGAAAAATGGACCATACCCGGAAGATGATGGAGAGCAGGAAGAAGTGGTTGTGGAAGACGAGTTTACACTGATGACAGCGGTCCAGCTCAAGGCGCTTCTCAAGGAACAGGGTCTGAAACAAAGCGGGAAGAAGGAGGTGCTTCAGCAACGGCTGCGAGATCATTTCTTGGGAGGCGGCGATAGTAGCAGCAGCGGGAACGGGAACGGTAACGGGCTTAGTGATATGACAATTGCAGAGCTTCGGGACACCTGCATAGCTCGGGGGCTGAAAAAGTCAGGGAAGAAAAAGGAGCTTGTTTCCAGGCTAGAGGAAGACGAAAAGTACGCCTTAGAGCTGATGGATAGTGTCAATAATGCTGACAAAGACGAAGGCGGTGGGAATACTTACACTTCGATCACCGAGGCGCTGAACGCTGCACTGAGCAAGATAAAGGAGGGTGAGGACAGCAGTCTGAAGGCTGTTTTGGACGAGATCAAGAACAAGAGCACTTTGAGCAAGTGGATTGATGTGAAGATTTCCAGTATCTACATGCGTCCGGAGAAGTTTACCGTTGGAGGAGTGCCGTCTGTGACCGCTGACGTCTTGCGCGGGCTTGCTGGAGAGAATCCATTGGGCACGGGCGAGACAGGGGACAAACCTATATACGGCAAAGCGTATGAGTTTTTCGGGGGTGGTCAGGCTGGGCACGACGCCTGCGTTGCCCTTTATAGCTTGACGCAGATGGGGAGCATTGATACTATGATTGGCAATTTCTTGTTGCCTTTGCAGTTTCTGGCTGACGAAGATAGTCGAGTACACTGCAGTCTGAATTTGAACACTGAGACAGGGCGTTTAAGTGCTCGACGACCAAATCTGCAGAATCAGCCAGCGCTGGAGAAGGACCAATACAAGATTCGTGCAGCATTCCAGGCGTCGGAAGGCAATTCACTCATAGTTTGCGATTACGGGCAGCTGGAGCTACGGTTACTCGCGTCGATGACAAGTTGTGAGAGTATGATTTCGGCTTTCCGGGAAGGTGGTGATTTCCACAGTCGCACAGCTATGGGAATGTTCGATTATGTCAAGAAGAGTGTTGATGATGGGGAGGTGTATTTCGAGTGGGACTACAGCAAGGGGGAGCCGGATAAACCTATGCTGAAGGATAAGTTCGGCAGCGAGAGGAGAAAGGCCAAGACGCTTAATTTCAGCATTGCCTACGGTAAGACCGCCCATGGCTTGAGCAAAGACTGGGGAGTGAGCGTTGAGGAGGCCCAGAAAATGCTCGAGGCTTGGTATGCTGATCGGCCGGAGGTTCTCCAGTGGCAAAAGGAGACCATCGAGACCGCCAAGAGGGAGGGAATCACAAGGACGCTCATGGGAAGGTACAGAAATTTACCAGATGCTATGGGACAGAATAGGATGGCAATAGGACAAGCAAGCAGGGCGGCTATCAATACACCAATTCAAGGCGGCGCGGCTGACGTAGCGATGGCAGCTATGATCAAAATAAACAAAAGCGAAAAATTGAAGGAGCTGGGTTGGATCATGCTGCTGCAAGTGCACGACGAAGTCATATTGGAGGGACCCAAGATTAATGAAAAGGAAGCCTTGGCGGAGGTGAAGCAACTAATGCAGAACCCGTGGGGATTCGGTTTGGAGGGAAGCAAGGTTGATCTGTTAGTCGACGGCGACTCGGCCCAGACATGGTACGAGGCCAAGTAGAAGAATATCGCAATTTGCAAATTAATTTTTCCGTGGCAAAATTTGTCTTAGGAAAATTCTTTTCAGTGTTATTAAGAGACCAAAATTAAAATCCCAGAAGTGTGCCGCGGACCGATGCCCTCCTCTGGCCTATGGACTTCCGTTTGCTTATAGAACTCTTGGGAGTCGAGCTCTCCATACTGTCACTTCTAGGTGTAGCGGGTGATTCTGTATATAAATTTGACTTGCCGTGGTGGTATTCGTAGTCGATATCGTTGAGCAGCAAGAAGAAGTCCTTGCACACCTTATCCGCCCAGCTCTTTACTAGCACCTCCCTCTTCTCAGTCATGAAAAAACCTAAATGACCCCCGCACTTGACGCTGCAGAAGCAAATGTTCTCCGTGTTTCCCTTTGCGTTCACCACGTCGCATGGATTGCCGGTGATCGGGTCGTCGTCGCTAGCCACTATCAAGGTTTTCACCCGGATATTTTGCAGCGTTTGAAGGGGGGAATTCACTTCGTGATACTCCACAGGGTCATTGTAGCCGTAGGAAGGACAGACAATCGCCTTCTCAAATTCCAAAAGAGAGTTGCTATAGAGTGTGTTCGAAAGCCTCCCATAACTGAAAACCCGCCGCATCTTGTTTTGCGCAAACTGGTTTTTCTGCCCCCAACCACGGGTAAAGAAAGCATAAACCTCGCGACATCGCTCCACGACAGTGTGGCCCAGAACTACAATCTTGCAAGGAATGACCAGGGCAAGGTTCGTTATCTGCACAAAAATATTGCCGTTGTCCAGGTCAAAAGACAGTTTCTTATAGTCTACGGGAGGAGACAGAACGAAAGCGCCAGATATGAAAGCGCCGTCCTCACACAAATATTTCAACAGCATCCCTCCTCCCAAGGAGTGACCAACAGCGTAAATTTTCTTCTCGGGGTACTTCTCAAATATGTACTGAAATACGGCGTGAAAGTCACGCCAGTTCTGAGCGCAGCAGACTTTATCGTTCTTCAGTTCTCCCGATTGGCCCACTCCTCTATAATCGACAGTAACAGGAAGGAATCGCTTGGCGCTTTTGGCCTGATTCTTCATTGGCTCGCCCATATTGTCTGTTTCATTGTCGTCTGAAAGCATTGAAGACAATTTACGAACAAAACCTGTCTCCGAGCTGTTGTTCATGCCCGGCAAAATTACAACTATGTCACTAAAATCTTCACCATTCACTCCCTTCTCATTTGGATCAGACCCCCAAGACAACGCCACAACCCCACCATCATCCAAGGTCAATCGCTCCACGTGAGGGACCCGGAAACCGCCCGAAAATGTGGGCATCATCCAGGTCATCAATTGACAACTCGCGAGCATCCCAATCTGAAAGGGCATCGTAATTAGCCAATGGGGTTTGTAGTTTTGCCTCAAAATATTGGGAATTGGCACTTCAGTGTTGGGCGTAAGTTGTGGGAATGAAGAGCAACTCTTGTGGGTAACCAGGCAATGATTAACAAATATTGAAGCGGCAAAACAGCCCACTGGGTGAGAAAGAGTCATCGATATTGTATGCACAACCATCTCATTCTGCGCGTGCGCAAGATGAAAAGGCATCTTGCACACAACAAGAATTCCATGAAGAAATTTCGGAACAGCATAAGCCAACATTTTTTTCGCAGCAACTACAGTTGGTTCTGCGTGTGAAGCCACCTCTGACAATACCTGGGCCAGGGGCGTGCCCTCAATGGGATTCCCAAGCGATGAGAGCATTGTACAAAAGGAGAGAGGGAGAGAGGGAGGGGGGCAGGGTGTTACTGCAGCAAAAGAATATTTAACACGTCGAAAGGCGTTGTTTTCAAGTAGGACGAAGAAGCGAGATGCGACTTCTTAACCTCGTTAAGAATGGTAGATAAAAACTTCCCTCGAAAAAATAGGCCCCCCCCCCCTGCAAAATTGGACCCTCCATTACCAAAAGCTCATCGGCGTCCCCAACTTCGCACATTGCTAACCACAGTCGACAGTAGTCAACAGCTCCAAAGGAAATGGCGCTCCGGGCTACGGTTCTCCGATCTATTTTCTCTGGAACCGCTAGATCGGCTCGATCTCCTCTCTCCCATCCCCGCACCTTCGCTACCCTCTCCAACCTCCTCGACGCAAATGCCGCTGCGTATCCCCAACAGGAGATTGTGCGCTACGAACGCAACAATGTGAAGTGGTCTCACGGCGAGGTAAAAACGTACAGCGACGCAATGGTCAAGGGGATGCAGGAAATGGGATTACAGAGGGGGGATGCGATATTGTCCTGGCTCCCGGCGGAAAGTCCTGAACAGCACGTTCTTCAGTTTGCGTGTGCGAAGGCCGGCTTCGTCCTGAACTGTCTGTCCCACTCTGTTACCTCCTCCTCCGCTTTTGAAACTGCTATAAGAGAGACCAAGGCAGTGGCTGTCTTCACCCCCAGTGCGATTGTGGATACCAACTACTTAAGTCATGTCCGAGAAACGATACCGGAGGTAACGAACTGGAACGAGACCCTTGGCCTTCCATTCCTATCTACGAAGTTCCCTGAGCTCAAACACTGCATTCACACTGGATTTGACTCTGAAAGGGGGCTCACCAACTATAAACACATAATGACCTTTAATGGGGAGCCCGCAGACCTGGCAAAGGAGGGGGACAAGCTGGCTAGGGACGTGGATGACAATGGAAAGCCGGGAAAGTTCATGACTCACAAGGATATTAGTAAAGCGGAGAGTTGGAGCGTTGTTTGCAAAATTGCCCAAAAGGAGTACACCGAATGCAACAACCGTTTCAATGAGGGGGGGCTGCCTTACTAAATCTTCAAGCGGCCTTCGAAGAGAGCGCCCTTTGAGCGTGTTTGCCGCAGTAACCGTTGTAACATTACTAACAGTGATGAGAAAGTGTTTGGCAAGGCTAGCCATAAGTTAAAACTTTATAAACCCATCTTCGTCATTAAAATCGTCATTACCTGCGTCCATTGTGGTCAATGTTGTGTAGTCAGGGTCATCTAGTTCATCTTTGTGATCCTCGCCGTCTTCATCTCTGCTGTCTGTGTCGACTTCAATTTTCTGCTTTTTTACTCTCCCGGGATCATTCTCGCTCTTGCTTGTTCTTCTTTTCTTTCCGTTCTTCGAGTTATTTGAGTTGTTTCCGTTTTTTACTTTCTTTACTTTATTCTCCTCTTTCCAGTCCTCTAAAATCCTACCCCCTACTCCCTCGACCCTGCCCTGACGCCGTTGACGAGCCAATTTCAATATCTCATTAGCTGTCGAAAAGACAACTCTCCTACACTCATCACCCCTCTTGAAGTTCAACATCGACTCGCACCAATTCAAGAGATCAAATCCAGCCTTCGCACCGGCGACACTCTTTTCGATACTAGTTGGCGTGTGAGGGGGGCCGCCAGACGACAGAATTATTCTTGCTGCCGGCGACAAGCTTGTCGTCAGGCTTCGAAATGAGTTCACAACTGACACCAAGTTCCTCAGCTCAGTCGCGGCCTCACTATCCGACGACTCAAACGACTCGAAAGCCGATCTCCAGACAATCTCAAATACAATGCCATTCTGGCTCGCCTTTAAAATATCACCCCGGTTGAGACGGAACGAAAGAGACTTGCGATTACTGTTGTCATTTAGGGTGATTATGTCGATGTTGGCACTATCACAAGCTGCCTCAAACGCAGGATGATTACTTGGCGATACACTGTGGATATCATAGCCCCCTCTATCGCTTGTGAACTTGGAAAGGTCAGAAACAGCCTCCAAAACAGCGTGACGGCGGGTAAAAATATTCACACATGAGGTGATTTTTTTCTCAGAAAGAAGGTTTGACAGGAGAGGGGGGGGGGATGCCGATGTTGGCGCACCAAAAGCATCGTGGCGGAAAGCTAGCGAAGTGTAGTCCAATTCGCTATAACGGTCCAGTAAAATTTCTGACACATCATTCAAGCTCGCATTCTCGGTCTTTGCCTTCTTGGAGAATGTAGTAGGGAGAGGAAGTGGTACAGATAAGTCCACATAGTCGGATCGTGGTTTGTTCTGCGGTTCATTAGACTTATTGGCGCCTCCTCGCTTCTTCTTTCCCATTATCCCCGCGACAGTTCAAGGAGAGGGGGGCAAGGGGGCAGGCAGAGAAATTTGGCGACGCGACCAATACTGTCAATGTCGAAGTGGCGTGTGGCTCCTGTTCTTCGGAGCTGCTTCGAACAAGTTTTGACGCAGACTGAACGAATAAGAACTATTGAAAATGTGGAATAGGCAGTTCACTGGTCGGTCAGGGTTGGATATCCTCCTTTCTCTGGCAAAAAGCAAGAGAGATCCTCCAAATTTGTCAACGATGGTTCATATTCGGCCAACGGTGGCAATTTTGC
>Ga0115558_1002223_pt1 | contig 11582 bp, 9 predicted proteins | sample COGITO_mtgs_1104_4_FD_87279 | JGI IMG/M metagenome (GOLD analysis project Ga0115558, IMG submission 87279) | Pelagic marine microbial communities from North Sea - COGITO_mtgs_110426 | ecosystem: Environmental > Aquatic > Marine > Epipelagic | place: Germany:Helgoland, sampling site Kabeltonne... | reverse complement strand
TTGATGGCAACAGCACTTCCCGCAGCTAAGGCGGAGAGAACAGAACCGGCGGGAATCGCGACTGGGAAGTTCCACGGTGGAGTTACCAGAGTGAAACGAGCGGGTTGAAAAGAGGCGCCGTCGATGGCTTCCAGTTCCAGGGCGCACTGTGCGTAGTAGCGGGCAAAATCGATCGCCTCGCTGACCTCCGGGTCTCCCTCTTGAATGGTCTTTCCCGCTTCTTGCATCATCACTGCAAGCAGCTCATTGCGCTTACGGTTGAGCTGATCAGCAGCGGCTAAAAGAATCGCTGCCCGCTCTTGGGCTGGCTTTGCCGCCCATTCAGCGCCGGCTTTGCGGCCACGTGCGACTACGTCATCAACAGCAATTCCACCTTTGATGGGGCCCGCTGATTCAGGAATATGAGCCCTCTCGAGTGCCGCTGCACCCAGGGCTTTACCCGATGCTGATGCGGCCAAAGATCTAATGCCCTCGACCCATTCACGATTAGCCGGTAACGAGGGGTCCGTGTCGGGTTCGTTATGAAAGACATCCCCGGGCTTAGTTCCCGAGGCAGCCTGCTCGAGCCGGTTCTGGTTGCGACCCACTGGCGGTGCCGCACGGGTGAGGCTTGCCAGTGATTCCCGGAACCTCGTTTCTTCCCGGGCAAACAACGCATCATTGTCGTGCAGATCAAACACGGCCGACATAAAGTTCTCAGGGCTTGCGTTTTCATCCAAACGTCGCACCAGATATCCCACAGCGGCATCAAACTCGCGAGGGTGCACCACCGGCGTATAGAGAATAAGTTTTCCCACGGTTTCGCGAACGGCATCGGCTTGATCCGGTGCCATCCCGATAAGCATCTCGAAATCCACACCTGCGGTTACACCACGATGAGTGGCCAGCAGATGAGCAAAAGCGACGTCAAAAAGGTTGTGGCCGGCAACACCCACTCGCACCGATTTGGTGCGTGCCGGGGTCAGGGCCCATTCCAGGACTCTCTTGTAGTTGGTGTCACTGGCTTTCTTGGAGGGCAATACCGCTAAAGGCCAATCATGGAGTGCAGCATCGACTTCTTCCATCTGCAAATTGGCACCCTTGACCACTCGGACCTTGATGGGTGCTCCGCCTGCTTTGGTGCGCTTGGCACCAAACGCCTGGACTTTCTTCATCGCATCCAAAGCTTCGGGCAGATACGCCTGGAGCACGATGCCCCCTGTGTAGTGCATCAAGCTCGGGTCACTCAAAACCTTTTGGAAGACTTCCAACGTCATGTCGAGATCTTTGAACTCTTCCATGTCCAAATTGAGGAAGGTGGGTGGGGTGGTGGCGGCCGCCTGTTGGTAGAGAGGCACCAGGCGCTTGACCACGCGCGTCACCGTTTCGTCATACGCCCACATCGAGAGCTGGCTCGAAATCGACGACACTTTGACCGAGACGTAATCCACATCTTCGCGAGCAATCAACCGGGAGACACCCTCGAGACGCCTATCAGCCTCTTGATCTCCGAGCACTGCTTCGCCGAGGAGATTGATATTGAGCTGGTCGCCCTTACGCGTGAGGTGACGCAATGACTTGGTGAGTTTTTTATCACTCGCGTCAATAATGAGGTGCCCAATCAGGGTCTTCAATGCCCAGCGCGCAATCGGGACGACAATGGTGGGAAATAGTGGTGCGAAGAATCCACCGAGTTTGATCAGCAGGCGAAGAATGCCGGGTAGGAACGCGGGCACATCACCCGAGAGCTGACGGAAGTTTCGGGCAGCCACCGACAGGTCTTCGGGGCGTGCCACTCGATCAACGAAACCTAGGGCAAAAGCGGGGCCCTGGGGGTCTTTGAGCACACCCGCAAGTCGTTCTGAGGAAGCATCGGGGCGACGATGCAAAACAGCCGCCCGGTCAAGCCATGAACGAACGAGCACCACTGCTTCATCGCCAAGACTCTGCGCAAAAGCGACACCCGAAAGGGGATTCTTTGCTGTTCCTGCGGCGACTTTGACGACTGCCATGGTTAAAGCGTAGGGGGTATTTTTGCTGATGTGGGGCTGGCGCGTTCGGGAGTAGCGAAAGCACCACAGGGCGACGGCTTTAGACTTCTGTTTCATGGAAATACGCGATGCTGACGTGGTCATTGTTGGCGGGGGTCACAACGGGCTCACCGCCGCTGCTTACCTAGGGCTGGCCGGCCTATCGGTCGTGGTTCTCGAGCGCCTCGATGGCTTTGGGGGTGCTGCGGTGTCGGCCGAAACCTTTGATGGGGTGGAGGCACGACTCTCTCGGTATTCCTATTTGGTGAGTCTTCTTCCCCAGCGCATCATCGATGACCTCTCTCTTCCTATCTCCCTGGCAAAACGTCGTTATTCCTCTTTCACCCCCGTTCCGGGATCCAACCAGGGTCTCTTAATCGACAACCTCGACGACAACGCCACCAGGGAATCCTTTGAGGCTCTAGGTGCTGGCGAAGACTTCGCAGCATGGAACGACTTCTACGCGGATACGGCCACCCTCGCCCGTGCACTTTTTGATGGCGTCACCGACCCGTTAGTCACAAGATCTGAAGCGCGCGAACACGTTGCCTCCGCCAGTGGCAGCGACGAGATCTGGAATAGGTTCATCGAAGAACCCATCGGGCGCGACATTGCTGCTCGCTTCACCCACGACGTAGTGCGGGGCGTGGTGCTCACCGATGGTTTGATCGGAACCTTTGCGCCGAACATGGATTCTGAGTTAGAGGCCAATCGTTGTTTTCTCTACCACGTGATTGGTGGGGGCACCGGCGACTGGGATGTGCCCGTAGGCGGTATGGGTGCGGTGTCCGGAGCGCTCACCGAGGCAGCGCGTTTAGCAGGAGCACAGCTCGTCGCCAGCGCGGAAGTCCTCGAAATCACCCAGAACAACACCGTTCGCTACGAAAAAGATGGCGTCGAACACAGCATTACCACCCGGTATGTTCTCGCCAACTCTTCCCCACGAGAACTCGCCCGGCTTACAGGCGGGCACTCGATTTCCATCCCCGGCGAGGGCGCACAGGTAAAGGTCAATATGGTGCTCACTCGCTTACCTAAGCTTCTAGATCCGCAGGTAACACCGGAACAAGCTTTTGGCGGAACCTTCCACATCAACGAAACCTGGAGCCAATTAGATAAGGCCTACACCAGTGCGGACGCTGGCTCCATCCCCTCACCACTGCCGTGTGAGATTTATTGCCACTCTCTGACTGATCCCAGCATTCTGGGCGAAGAACTTCAGCAATCGGGTGCTCACACTCTCACGGTGTTTGGACTTCACACCCCCCACCGTCTCACCGAGAAATACGACCCCGATGAGTTGCGGGCCCTGTTGGAAGCCGAAGTGCTCGCTTCACTCAATTCAGTACTCGCTGAACCCATTGAGGATTTGTTACTGCGCGATGCCCACGGCAAGCCCTGCATTGAGACCAAAACCACTCACGACCTGGAAGAAGCCTTGCGCTTACCCGGGGGAAATATTTTCCATGGCCCACTGTCGTGGCCTTTCGCCGAAGACAGAGACGATCTTTCTACCCCTGCTCAAAGATGGGGCGTGGATTCTGGAATCGGGCGCATTGTGCTGTGTGGTTCGGGAGCCCGCAGAGGGGGCGCCGTGAGCGGCATTGCAGGTCACAATGCCGCCATGGCGGTCCTAGAAATGGAAGCGCAGTAGCGCTCGCAATCTTCTTAGCTGCGCAGTCCTGGGCGGCCCATGTCTTCAAAACCGCGGAAGCCTTCAAAGCCACCGAAATCCTGCAAGGTGGTAGCCACGACAAGAATCCAGCCAATGACGGCCAGGACACCCAAGACAATCAACACTGAGCTCACGGCGACGGCAACTTTGGCGGGAACATTGTTTTCACCGGCCTTGTTGGACCAGATCCACGCAATGATTCCCAACACCAAGGCAGGAATCTGGGTGAAAAAGGCAAGGACTAGCGCGACGATACCCATGGTTTGACCGGGATATTCGTTCGTGGCGCTCAGAGCGGGAGCTTCTGCTTTCGCCACAGGCGCTTTCGCTGTTACTTCTTTGGCTTCACTAGCCATGGGATTCTCCTTATGCACTCACCTACGTAACGTCTGTTACGCCCATCACGTTAGGTGCCCAACCTAAGAAATTCCTTGGTTAATTCTATGTAACGACCGCTGAGATGGTGAAAATCCTTAACCAAAGCACGGCAGGATAGTAAGTATGAAAATTGGCATTCTCACTAGCGGTGGCGACGCCCCCGGACTCAATGCTGTCATTCGTGCCGCAGTGCTGAAAGGCACTCGCGTTCACGGCCACGAATTTGTCGGTTTTGTGGGTGGATACAAAGGCTTATGCGAAGCCACGATGATGCCGTTGACCCGTCATGAGGTCAAGGGCATCTCCAAAGAGGGTGGCACCATTCTGGGCACCTCTCGCACCAATCCTTTCGACTTTGGCGGGGCGGAACGGGTTCGAGAAGTGCTCGACGAGCACAAGATCGATGCCATCATCGCCATTGGTGGCGAGGGCAGCTTGGCAGCGGCGAAGGAACTCACCGATGCCGGACTGCCCATCGTGGGAGTTCCCAAAACAGTGGATAACGATCTCAACGGAACAGACTTTACGTTCGGTTTTGACACCGCCATCAGTATTGCCACCGAAGCGATGGACCGCCTTCGCACCACAGGAGACTCGCACTCCCGCTGCATGGTTGCGGAGGTCATGGGTCGACACGTCGGTTGGATTGCTTTGCATTCTGGGATGGCGGCAGGAGCCCACGCGATTTTGATTCCCGAGCACAAAACCAGCATGGAAGAACTCACCCGCTGGGTTCGGTCCGCCTACGATCGCGGTCGAGCTCCCCTTGTCGTCGTGGCAGAAGGTTTTGCACTTGACACCATGGATGACCCGCATTCCGAACGTGGTCTCGATGCTTTCGGGCGACCACGCCTAGGAGGAATTGGTGATCTGCTAGCTCCCATGATTGAAGAAGCCACCGGTATTGAGACTCGCGCCACCACACTGGGTCACATCCAACGAGGGGGAACACCCAGCGCTTTTGACCGAGTATTGGCCACTCGCTTTGGCATGAGTGTCATTAATATGGTCAATGACAAAGAATGGGGACACATGGTGGCATTGCGGGGAACAGAGATTGTTCGCACCGACTTTGTCGACGCTCTGGGAGCTCTGAAGACTGTGCCCGAAGACCGCTATGAAGCGGCGGCGATGCTCTTTGGCTAATCACACTCGCGGTTGGTGGATTTCCGAGAACGGTAGCGATTCTCTGAGTGCTTCCTTCCGCGAGAACATTGAGCCGGCTGAACTGGGAGTGGGCACGGTCACTATCGATGTTGACTACTCAGCGCTCAATTACAAGGACGCTTTGGCGCTCGGTGGTTCCCGTGGTGTTGTGCGCACCACGCCCCTGATCCCCGGGATTGATGCTGCGGGAATCATTCGAGAAAGTTCTGACCCAGGCTTTGCTGTGGGCGAGAAGGTGGTTCTCACCGGCTGGGGTTATGGGGAATCGCGCCATGGAGGTCTCGCTGAGACCTTGGTGGCGGATTCACAACACTTAGTGAAAATTCCAGGCGCACTCTCGAGCTATCAGGCGGCCTGTTTCGGAACGGCCGGTTTTACCGCCGCACTGGCGATTTCCGCCCTGGAACAAAGTGGGGTGGTAGCCACCGGCGGACTACCGATCGCTGTCACCGGTGCCGCGGGAGCAGTGGGGTCCTGGAGTGTGGCCTTGCTGAAACGTCGGGGTTATCAGGTCAGCGCCATTACCGGGCGTCCGCACGAAGCGGAATACCTGCGATCGTTGGGCGCCCATGACGTTCTCTCTAGGCAAGAGATGGTGGGTTCGGGAAAACGGCCACTGGGCAGCGAAACATTCGGCGGCGTCATTGACGTAGCAGGCGGAGAGCTCCTTGCGGCATTGCTCTCGATGCTTGCCAGTAACGGCGTGGCCGTTGCGTGCGGACTAGCCGGCGGGTCTTCGTTGCCCACGACCGTCCTGCCATTTATTTTGCGAGGCATCTCTTTGATCGGTATTAATTCGGTGACCAAGGACACAGAAGTGCGCGAGCGAGCGTGGTCTGACTTGGCCGAATTAGCCAGTGGTCTACCTCTGGAGACCATGGCGACCACGATTGAGCTGGGCAGTGCGCTCTCGTGGGCTCCCACAGTGCTCGAGGGAACTACCCGAGGGCGCGTCGTCGTGGATGTGTGCGCCTAGGTCCTTAGTCGTCGTCGCTGAGAGCCCACAGAACTGAAGCCACCACACCGACCACGGCGATAGCTCCACCCACCAGCCAAGCCATGGGGTTTCGATCATAAGAGTTCGATACCCAGGCAATACCGGACTTGGTCAGTTCGGCGGGACTGAGTCGATGTTCAATCTCATTTAGGGTCGCGCCCAAGTCGTTACGAGTGTCTTGCACGTAGTCCTGAACCTGCTTCTTGCCCATCTACTTCTCACCCCTCACCACGCGAATATCCTCACGAATACTCTCGACAGTTTCATGAGGAACAGGAGTCTTGGCCCCGGACATCACCTTGGCTCCAATACCGGCAAAAATCAGTGCCGCCAGCAACACAACGCCTGCAGCGATTAACGTGGCAGCCCACAACGGCATGACCAGTGACAGGGCAAGGACTGCCGAAAAGACCAGCATCAGTAGTGCGAGAAGCACTAACGAAAGACTGATGACAAACAGTCCCACGCCAATGCCCGTTGCCTTGAGTTTTGCGACCAATTCAGCTTTGAGCAGTTCCAGCTCAGCGCGAATAAGAGCAACAATCAGGTGCGGAACGTCCGTTATCAACGACAAGAACGATTTGTCCCGCGCTTTGGCTCGGCCGGTCTTTTCAGCCACGGGTATTCCTAGGCGCCGTCAGAACCGCGGGCGTTGCGAACGCTCGCGGTGACTTTCTGAGCCGCTTGTGCTGCTTTGTCCGCCAGGTCAGGAGCCTTGTCTTTCATAAAGTCCTCAACGTTGTGAACACCCCTTTGAACACGGGGGTCTTGCCAGACCTTCTCCGCGCCTGCCCTGATTTGTTCGTATCTCTCGCGTCCCGCCCTGGTTCCCAACACGTAGCCCAACGCTAGACCGACAACAAAGAGAATTTTGCCCTTCATGGAAGCCTCCGATATGTATTCCAATTTTGGAATGTAATTGCTATGACCACAGCCTAACCCTGTTTTTAGCTGATTACCAGATATTGACTCGATCCTCGGGGTCCATCCATAAAGCGTGGTCGGGGGTGACCGAAAATGCTTCATAGAAGACATCCAGATTGCGAGCAATTTGGTTGCACCGGAACTCTGGTGGCGAATGAGGGTCGATTTGGAGAAGACGCTTCGCCTCTTCTTGTCGAACAGCCAGTTTCCAAGACTGCGCCCAGGAGAGGAAGAATCGCTCAGCCGCAGAGAGGCCGTCAACTTCTGGGGCCTGGGCCCCCTCTAGTGATAGTTGATAGGCCTTCCAGGCAATAGCCAGTCCACCGAGATCCCCGATGTTCTCACCAATGGTGAGCTCGCCGTTCACGCTCTGCCCGGGAAGATCCTTGGGCTCAAGAGCATTGAACTGCGAAATCAAGCTCTTGGTGCGTTGCTCAAAAGCTGCCCTGTCGCTATCGCTCCACCAGTTGTGCAGGCGACCCTGTCCATCAAAGCGCGAGCCCTGGTCATCGAAACCATGCCCAATTTCGTGTCCAATGACAGCTCCGATAGCGCCATAGTTCGAGGCAGCGTCGCGTTCTGGATCAAAAAAGGGGTACTGCAAAATTGCTGCGGGAAACACAATCTCATTGAACCCCGGGTTGTAATAAGCGTTCACCGTCTGCGGTGTCATAAACCATTCATCGCGGTCTAACGGGGCACCGATTTTGGCTAATTCGCGCTGGAATTCATATTCATTGCCCGCCCTCACATTGCCCAGCAAATCGGAGGCATCCACACTCAAAGCGGAATAATCGCGCCACGTATCGGGATAGCCGATCTTGGGCGTGAACGAGGCAAGTTTTTCCAGTGCCCTCATCTTGGTCTCGGCACTCATCCACTCAAGCTGCTCAATGCTGTCTCGATAGGCGTCGAGGAGCCTGGAGACCAACTCATCCATTTGAGACTTTGATTGCGGCGGGAAATGTTGGGCGACATAGAGCTTGCCCACTGCTTCACCCATCACCCCTTCCACAAAAGACACTCCTCGCTTCCAGCGAGGCCTAATTTCAGGAATCCCCGAGAGTGTTTTTCCAAAGAAATCAAAATGCGCGTCAACGAGATCACTACTGAGATAGGCAGAGAACGCCTTAATAACCTGCCATTGGAACCAATCCCGTAGCTCTTCGAGGGACACTCCCGCCCACACATCCTTGAGGCCTTGAACGAAACTGGGTTGGCGAACCACGACCTCGGCTACTGCGGTGAGGGGAATCCTGGTGGCCACACACCATTGCTCAAAGGGGAAACCCCCGAGCGTGCTACTAACCTCCTCTAAGGACCACAAATTGTAGGTGTCTTCGGCATCACGAGAGCGAACCGAGTCCCAGTGGTGCTTGGCCACCGTGGATTCGACATTGAGCACTCGGAGTGCTCGCTCATGGGGTTGATCCAATCCGACCAGAGCAAAAACCCGCTCAAGGTGAGCAAGAAAAGCGTCTCGGATTTCCTGGAATTGCTCTTCGCGGTAATAGGACTCATCGGGCAACGAAATTCCACCCTGCTCGAGGAACACCACATACCGCTGTGGGTCACCCGGGTCGTTATCGACAAAAAGTTGCCACAGCCCACTGACACCCTGGCGCTCCAAGCGACCCATCATCGCCGCGAAAGCATCTTTGTCTGAGGAAGCCAGGCTCACTTCTTCCAGAAGGGGAAGCAGGGGAGCATGGCCGAGATCTTCTATGTGCTTCTCGTCCATGAAGCTGGCGTATAAATCCCCCACCTTGCCAGCTTCAGTACTGGCATCAACATCGCCGGATCGCTCAATGATGTCCAAGACGGCTTTTTCTGCCTCTTCCGCTAAGACGGTGAAGGCTCCATAGCGGGCTTTATCCGCAGGAATGTCGGATCGCTCAATCCACCGACCATTCATATGGAGATACAGATCATCTCCCGGGTGAAGTTCGGGGTCTCGTTCCTCTAGTTCAATTCCAGACTTAGCCACGCATCACACCCTAATCGCCTCTCCAGAGAGTCCCCTGCGGGTAGCGTTGCGAGCGTGAATCCCCCTTCGTTGCATCGACGGATTGTGCGCCTCGCGCTACCGTCTCTGGGCGCGCTGATTGCTGAGCCGCTCTTTATCGCCACCGACACCGCCATGGTCGGGCACTTAGGTGCCACGGCTCTCGCCAGCCTGGGTCTAGCCAGCACAATCTTGACCTCGGTGGTGGGACTGCTCATTTTCTTGGCTTACGCCACGACCCCCATAGTCGCACGACGTCTCGGCGCGAAAGATCGCCCCGGCGCCATCAGCGCGGGAATCGATGGCATGTGGCTTGCCGGAGGATTGGGGGTGGTGCTTGCCGGCCTTGGCCTCGGCACAAGCCGCTGGGTGATTGCCGCATTTGACGCCACGGCCGAAGTGAGCCTGGGGGCGGAGGATTACCTCGCCGTGTCGTGGTGGGGACTGCCGGGCATGCTGATTGTGATTGCCACCACCGGGATGTTGCGTGGACTGCAAGACACGAAAACACCGCTCTACATTGCCTTAGCCGGTTTTAGTGCCAACGTAATTCTCAATGCTGTGTTGATCTATGGAATGGGCATGGGGTTAGTCGGATCAGCACTGGGGACGGTCATCGCTCAATGGGCAATGGCCCTGGTTTTTGTGGGCATTGTTGCCCGGCAAGCGCTGAAGCACCATGCCAGTGCTCGACCAGGTCTAGTCGGCATTAACACTGCCGCCCGCTCCGGGGGCTGGCTGCTCATTCGCACGCTCAGTCTTCGCATTGCCTTGATCGCAACCGTGGTGGTGGCTACCAGTTTGGGCACCAAAGAACTGGCCACCTGGCACATTGTCTTCACCATTTTTTCCCTCTTGGCCTTAGCCCTGGATTCCCTGGCCATCGCCGGGCAAGCGATCATTGGTCATGATCTGGGAACGGGGGATCTGGAGGAGGTGCGCAAGGTCACCAGTGTCCTGATTCGCTGGAGCTTTCTTGCTGGTGGATTCCTCGCGGTGTTCATGGGGCTAGCGGCACCCGCCTTGCCGTGGATGATGACCTCAGATAGTCAGATTCGTCAGGCTCTGGTGTGGGTCCTGGTGCTTCTTGCCTTCACCCTGCCTGTGTCGTCCTATGTTTTCGCGTTGGATGGCATCCTCATCGGGGCTGGTGATGGAAAATATCTCGCCGTGACCGGTGTGCTCAATCTCGGAATGTATGCGCCCTTCCTGTGGCTTGCGTCGACTGTGGAATGGGTGACTTCGGGGGTTAATCTGGGTGGCTTGTTAATGCTCCAAGTGGCCTTTGGCTTCAGTTACATTGGTGCCAGAGCTCTCACCCTGGGGCTTCGCGCAAAATCAAACGCTTGGATGGTGCCCGGTGAGTCTCGCTAATTCCAGATCCGTCACGACCTGGCGCAACGCTGTCTTTGTGGTCTTCACCATCAACGGACTGGGCTTTTCCAGTTGGCTAGCAAGGGTCCCCGCTATTCGCGATGGGCTCGAAATTTCCACCTCCCAGGTAGCTGGATTGTTATTTACAGGGGCTTTGGGTGCGGTTGGTGGACTCGTTTTTTCCAGCCACGTGATTGCGTGGTTAGGCCATCGCCACACCATTCTTTTCTTTGGCCTTATCGGTTTGGTGGGTTTGGCGGGTATTGGAGTTAGTTCTCAATGGCTAGGAAGCTATCCCGCGGCAGTGGTGGCCATCATTTTGGCAGGGGCAGGAAATGGCATCGCCGATGTGGCCATGAATGTAGAAGGGGCTGCGGTGGAGAAGGAACTCTCGCGGGCCATCATGCCGTGGTTCCACGCTTTCTGGTCGCTGGGAACTGTTTCTGGTGCAGGTATCGCTGCGGCAGCTAGCTTTGGGGGACTAGGAATTGCCTGGCACTCACTGGTGATGGCAGCCCTGATGGCACCCACCTTGATTTACGTCAGCAAATTTGTGACAGATACCTCCGCGCACTCCGATGATGTGGGTGAGGCGCGAACCACCGTGGGGGAACGGCTGGGGGTTTGGAAAGAACCTCGAACCCTCGCGATTGGCTTGATTGCGTTGGGCATGGCCTTTGCTGAGGGTTCAGCCAACGATTGGCTCGCGTTAGCCATGGTCGATGGCAGAGACTTCATCAATGCCCAAGGCGCCTTGTGGTTCGGATTTTTCACCGTGGGAATGCTGACGGGCCGGATTGGCGGTGTGTATGCACTGGATCGGTTTGGTCGTGTTCGGGTCTTGCAACTCTCGGCAGGGGTAGCGCTGATCGGTTTGGCGCTCGTAATTTTGGTGGCAGAACCGCTGATCAGCGGTTGTGGAGCAGCACTGTGGGGTGTGGGAAGTTCTCTGGGGTTCCCGGTAGCAATGTCTGCAGCTGCGGATAATCCCCGCGGCGGTGCAGCGCGAGTCAGCGCGGTAGCAACTGTCGCCTATGGTGCTTTCCTTATTGG
>Ga0115558_1002221_pt1 | contig 11597 bp, 6 predicted proteins | sample COGITO_mtgs_1104_4_FD_87279 | JGI IMG/M metagenome (GOLD analysis project Ga0115558, IMG submission 87279) | Pelagic marine microbial communities from North Sea - COGITO_mtgs_110426 | ecosystem: Environmental > Aquatic > Marine > Epipelagic | place: Germany:Helgoland, sampling site Kabeltonne... | reverse complement strand
TGGCCGCAAAAAAGGTGACCCAATGCACCGCCACCAAAACACCGGTTCCCATGATGCCCGCCCTCACTTTGGGCGGCATAGACGTCTGCTGGGTGCGCCGAAACCACATCCACACGTACAATCCAGCCGCGCCAATGAGCGTGCGCCAAAACACCAACGGTGCGGCCGAAAGCGAAATCAGCTTGCCCAGAACGCCCGTAAAACCGAACACCATCACCGTGACGTGAAGGACAATTTGGGCGTGTAAAGGCTTCATCGACGGGTGATCACCGGCGGACGAGGGACAGGCTCCAGCGCCTTCCATCTGCCCCACTCAACTGCAGGGTGTACCAGCCAGTTTGCAGCGCATCAGCCGCAATCAGCAGACGGTCCATCGGCGCTACAGCACCTCCTTGCATGGTCCGGCGGCCTATTCCGTCGAGCAACACCCAGTTGGAAAGGCCCACCTCGGATGTCAAACCGAACGTTTCAGTGGATCCAATAGGATTGGGCCCAAAGAGAAATGGAACATCGAGGTCAGGCTCAATCACGCCAATGGTGCTCGTGTCGGGGAACACCACAGTCACCTCTTGGGTCGCCTGGTCCGAACACACGCCGTCCTCGCTCTGTGCTGTCAAGACCACGGTGTATGTGTTGTCCTCCGGGTATTCGTGAAGCGGAGAAGTCGTGGTGTCCGGAGCTGTACCATCACCGAAGGACCAGAAGTACCCACCGGCACCTGAAGAGAGGTTCTCAAAAGGCACGGGACCATCTTCTGTGTACCACGTGTCTTCTACAAAGAAGTCCGCCTGCACAGGCTCAGAAAGGTCGTCTGCACTGCGCGGAAGGATGGTGTAGCCATTCAAAAACGGCGCTTCCAAATCCCGCTGTCCTCCAATGCCCGTGACGCCGAACACGCCCTCTGGAGCGTCCGTCCCAAACAAGTCTGTATCGGCGTCTACCACCATCAAATACAAGGCCGCACCTGTGGAGACATACACCTCGAATTGGGGGGCCTGATTGGTCCATGCCGCCGGATCTACCAACTCCACGCACTTCAACCGCACCAAATCGCTTTCCGTTTCTTCAGTCAGTGCATTGACCAGCTCAGGCTCCTGAAGCGGCTCGCCTTGGGTGGCCAAGATCAAGGTGTCGACCAGAATTTGCGCCAATCCCTGGAACTGCTGCACCGAACCTCGGATGCGCACACTGTCGCCCTCCTGAACCAGGTAGTTGAAATTGTCGACAGGGCTGTATACCTCGATTCCTGCTGTGGGATCAATGATGGTAAACCGCAATCCGCTCGGGTAAGTGTTGAAGCCATGTACGACCCCGCGCAGCTCGCACGGCACAAGCAGGCTGTCCAGCACGCCATTGCCGTCGATTCCCCGGACATCAGCAATGGGATAATGGGGGAAGCCCAAGTCGTTGGGCGCGATGGTCACCGTGAGGTTTTCTTGTGTCAATTCGGCTTCTCCCGAGAGAATGGTGATGGACAACGTGAACGTTTCTATGCCCTCTGGCTCGAAGTCATCGACGATGCCGATGGTGAACATTTGAGGTGAGAGCAAGCCCTGGGGGAAGGTCAACTCCAACGGAAAGAGGGTTCCAAAATCAGCCACCGGGGTGGCCGTGCTGCCCGACAATACGGCAACCTGAACTTGCACCTCATTGAGGGGCAATGAAATGGGGATCTCGATGCCGATGACATCGCCTTCGAAAGCCAACACCTCTGTGACCGCAAAACCGATCAGGGGCACGGCGGTGGTGTCCAATCCGCAAGGGAGCGCGTTGTGCTCACCGAAAAAATCAAACGTGTTTTCCGGGTAATCCATCCATTGGTCATCCACCACGTCCCAATTCGGACTGCCGGTGGTGACTTGCGGAATGCGCACCAAGGTGTTGTGGAGCATCGTGATGTCATTGACAGGCCAGCCCGATCCAGGGTTGACCCCCACTTCTCCAAGCACGTCGACCACGGTTCCATTGCGCTCAAGGGTGGTGGCGTCGTTGCCGTTAAAGAGGGTGACGTCGTTGAGCAGGTCCGCCACGGCGACGAGCTCCGGCACGGCCGATGGGTTGACAATCGTGTACACCTCGCCGGGGGCCAAAGTGCCGGTCAAACTGACTTCGTGGTTGGCCACAGCGCTTCCGTTGTTGAAGGTCTTGACCGTGTATTCCGAGAGGTCTGCCGTCTCGGTCGCGCTGGGATTATAGAGCTCTAAGCCCTTGCTAAAAGTGCTGCCATCTACATATTCTGAAAAGAACAGGTCTGTGCAGAGGCCCGTGGGATCACAAGGCTGGATTGAAACATCGAGGTGGTTGAATGAAAGCGCACTGCAAGAGTCCGCGACCAGAGCAGTGACTGGCAATCCGGCTTGAAACGAAACCGTGTCGATTGCACCGAGATGGCTGAACCCGTAGACTTCGTACTCACCTATACCGAGAGGTTCAAAATCGTATTCAGGGGTAGAGGTGCTGTCCACGATGTCGCCATCGGCCGTCGTTATGACAAACAAATACGGCGCTTCAGGGCTCTCGGAGGTAAAACCAAAAGACACGAGGGTGTTGGCAAAACCGAGGCATCCCGTGGCTTGATCGTTTCCGGCCGCAGTGGATATAGCGCCTCCATCACAACTTGGAGGAAGACAAAAAATGCGGTCAACTTGGACTGGTTGGGCACTAAAGGCCACACACCCCGTAGCCGCGATGCTGTCATAAGGAGAACCTACTGCGATGCTGGACGGGTCTAAGTCGCCGTCGTAGCTCATGCCCCACACGAGACAGGGCCCAGCGGGGCTGCCCGAAAAGTTGTATCCCAAGTTGCCTTCTCCACCCGGGACAACATCGAGCACTTCACCTTGGAGGTCGGTGATGACCAAACCATATTGACTTTCAAAGGCATTGCTCTCCGCCGTGAAGGGAAGAAATCCTCCGGGAAGGTCCACGCAGATTTGAGCCGTTCCATTCTCGCCGCCTTGGGCGCTGATCAGCCCTCCGTCACAATCCAATAGGTTGGTGTAACCCGGTGTGGGCTGCTGGAGGACCATCTGGTCTGAGGCAAAAGCCGGACCACCGTCTGGCAAGCGCGACCAGGCCAATGCTCCACCGTTTTGAGAACCGTACAACCACTCGTCCAGTTGCGGTTGGCCGGGAGTCAGCGAATCAATCAGGAAGGGGTTGGTCTGGTCGGCCGTGCCGTAAACGATGGCATCGAGCAAACCGACGGTGGTCAAAGGGGTGGCAAACGGGAAGTCGGCACTGTCTCCCTCAAACAGGGCCACAGCGTCGCCGCCATCCCGAAGCAATCCAGGCTCAAACACAACGTCAGCTCCTGCTACCGCAGGGTTGGCCAGCAGAAAAAAGCCCGCAGAGTCCGTGGACATGCCGTCCAAATCAAACGCGGCATAGACACTGCTGGTTACAGGGCTTCCGCCCCCTTTGTAAAACACCACAGTGTGGCCATCCAAGGAGGTGTTGGGGTCACCGAAAAGCTCTACAAACTCAGTGCTGTCCGGGACTGTGTTCGAGTCGCTGTCCACCTCATTGAGGAAGACTCCTTGAGAAAAACAAAGGCCTGAAGCGGCCAAACACAGTGCGAGCAGCGCCGCGCGGAAAAAGGGAGGTGATGATACGGAACGCATATTCAGTCCGTTGGAATTGGAGGGCGAAAGTAGGAAGCGGAGCGCTTGGAGAGTTTAACAGTTCATGAATTTCCTAGGGTATTCCTGCTGTAACTTCAAGTGCTGATTTCCCGTTGAGGAATTTCTACATGACAAACGCTCCACATCAGGATTTGCGCCAGAACCTGGACGCCTTCATCCGCAAGTACCACAGGAATGAAATGCTGCGTGGGCTGCTGCTGTTGTTGGCGGCCTTCCCTATGGCCTGGTTGACGGTACTCGCCCTCGAGGCGTTTGGTCAATTTGGGACGGATGCGCGCACCGTTCTGTTCTACGCTTTTGTAGCCACTATTGCAGTGGTCACCATCCGCTACTTGGCCTGGCCGGCATTGCGGTTGTTCCGGCTCAGAGGAGGATTAAACCATGCCCAAGCTGCGCGCATCGTTGGACAACACTTCCCTGAAATTGAGGACCGTCTGCTCAACACGCTGCAACTTCAAGAGCGGGCCGATGCCACGCCTTCCAACCAAGGGCAGGAGCTTCTGTTGGCCTCCATCCACCAGCGGAGCGAACAATTGCGTCCATACCGGTTTACCGCTGCTGTAGACTTTGGAGAGAACCGCCGCTATGTCAAGTACGTCCTGCCCCCCATGGTGGTGTTTGCAGCCCTGTACATCCTGGTGCCGGAGGCCGTCGATGCGCCTACAGAGCGGTTGATCCGACACCGCACCGAGCTGGTCATTCCTCCTGACTTCCGGTTGATGTGTGACCAAGAACTTGAGGCCATTGCCCAATCTGACTTTACGCTGACCATCCGAACGGAGGGAACTGTCGTGCCCACCAAAGTAGAAGTACAGGCGGGCGAGGGTCGTTTTCGAATGAACCGAACAGCTTCTGGAGAGTGGAGCTATGTGTTTCGCAACGTCCGTGAATCCATGAACCTGGAGGTTTCCGCGCCAGCTACACCCGCGCTTGACCTCCGATTGACGGTCCTGCCTAGGCCTGAACTGCAAGACCTCAGAATCGAAATTAAACCACCCCTGCACACGGGGCTTCCCCCATACCAACAGCGCAACGAAGGCGACATCGACGTGCCCGAAGGCACAGAGTTGTCCTTTCAATTGGGTACGCGAAACACCACGGCGCTGGGCCTGCGGTGGGGAGAATCCATGGAGCGTCTGAACCCCGATGTGAGCAACCGTTTTAGTTTTTCCAAAACCGCTGAAAACGACCTCACTTATGTGCTGTACCCACAGTCCGAATCAGTGGGAACGTTGGACTCCGTGCGCTACCGTTTGCGCAGCATCACAGACCGCCCCCCCACCATTCGGGTGGCAGAGATCTCGGACAGTACTGCGCTTACCAGGCTGACTTTCAATGGAATTGTCCAAGACGATTACGGCTTCAGCAGCCTTCGGTTTGTTTGGCGGCCAAAGGGCGGTCAACAGGACATGGCCACCCTCGAAGCACCCCGCGGACGTGAGGACAGCTTCTTGCATTTCTGGGACTTGGCCGACATCGGTGTCGGCCTTGGCGACGAAGTCGAATACTGGTTTGAAATCCGAGACAATGATGGAATCAATGGGGCCAAGGTCACCCGTTCCCGGACTTTCCGCTATGCCGCCCCTACTGAGGAAGAGCTGGCACAACGGTTGGACAGCGCCGATGCCGAACTGACGGCCGCTCTGGAAGAGAACCTGGAGGAAGCCAAGCGACTGCGCGAGCAAATGCGCGAGTTGCGGCGCGAGTTGATGGAAGAAGACGAGCTGGGTTGGGAAGAAAAAGCCGCCCTCGAAGAACTGCTCAAACAGCAGGAGGCGCTCAAGGAGCAGGTCGAGGAGATGCAGGAGAAAAACCGCGAAAAGAACGACCAGCAAGCGGAATTCAGCCCGCCGAATGAAGAGATTCAAAAGAAACAGGACGAGCTGCAAAAGCTGATGGACGAGGTCATGACCGATGAGCTCCAACAGATGTTCGACGAACTCCGAGAGCTGATGGAACAGCTCGAAGAAGGCGACAAGGAGCAAATCGAGGAGCAGCTCGATCAAATGGACCTCGACCAGGAGTCGCTAGAACAAGAACTCGACCGCGCGCTGGAGCAGTTCAAGCAACTGCAATGGGAGCAAAAAATGGAGGAGGCCATCTCAGACCTCGAAAAGCTGGCGGAGGAGCAGGAAGCCCTCGCAGAAGAGACGGAGCAAGGCGAGACCCCTGAAGAGGAGCTTGCTGCGAAACAGGATTCATTGAACAAGGAGTTTGACAAGGTCAAGGAGGCCTTAGATGATGCCGAGAAGCTCAACAAAGAGCTGGAGAACCCCAACAAGGTTCCGACCATGGAAGACCTGCAAGAGGAGATCGAGCAGGAGATGAACGACGCGAGCGAACAACTTGACAACGGAAAAGAAAAAAAGGCATCCGAAAAGCAGAAAAGCGCCGCGGGCAAAATGAACCAGATGGCCCAGCAGATGCAGAGCTCCATGGAACAGGGAGAACAGGAGTCCATGGAAGAAGACATGGAAGCGCTGAGGGCACTGCTCGAAAACATCATCACGCTGTCTTTTGACGAAGAAGACCTCATGGGCTTTGTCGGAAGCACACAAAAGGACGACCCTCGCTATGTTAAACACGGCCAGGTTCAACGGAAACTCAAAGACGATGCAGAGATGGTCAAAGACAGCTTGTTTGCCCTCAGCAAGCGCGTCACGCAACTGCAATCCATCGTAAACAGAGAAATCAACCTCGTCAACCTTCACATGGGTCAAGCTTTAGATGGCTTTACAGACCGCGAAACAAACATCATCACCACCAACCAGCAGTATGTGATGACATCCTTCAACAACCTCGCTTTGCTCCTGGACGAGGTGTTGCAGCAAATGCAGAATCAATCCAGCTGTAACAAGCCCGGAACTGGCAACTGCGAGAAGCCCGGTGGAAGTGGCTCCAAGCCTTCTCCAAGCGCTAAACAACTCAAGGGCATGCAACAGTCTCTCACCAAGCAATTGGAAGAGATGAAGAAAAAAATGAAGGGCTCGAACCAAGGAGAAGGCAAAGAAGGCCAACGAAAATTGAGCAAGGGACTCGCACAAATGGCAGCCCAGCAAGCGGCGATCAGAAAAATGACCCAAGAGCTTGGCAAACAGCTCAATGAAGACGGTTCTGGGCAAGGAAATGGTGTAGAACAGATCGCCAAAGAGATGGAGGAAATCGAGAAGGACATCGTGAATGGCGAACTCGACCAACTCACCTTGGACCGACAGCAAGATATTCTGACAAGACTTTTACAGGCAGAGACTGCAGAACGTGTTCGCGGAGAGAAAGAAGAGCGAGAATCCAAGACAGCACGCGAAAACCCAAGGGATACGCCCCCCAGCTTGGAAGATTACGAGCGCCGTAAAGCCCAAGAAATAGAACTTTTGCGCACCGTTCCTGCTGACCTTACCCCGTACTACAAGCAAAAGGTCAACGATTATTTCAATACTTTGGACTCCCCGGAAAGGGAGTGAAGACACATCATGTCCGTACAGCGACACCTGCAAATAGCCTCCCGCATGGAAGGCATTACCGAAGTTGAAGGCCTCATCAACACACTCAGCGAAGAGCTGAGAGTCGATGAGACCCACTATGGAGAGATCTTGATTGCCATGACCGAGGCTGTCAACAACGCCATTGTTCACGGCAACAAACTGGACATCAACAAGATGGTGGATGTAGAAGTGTCAGTTGATGGCACCGTCCTTCAGTTCAAGATTTCCGATGAGGGACCTGGATTTGATTACGACAACATCCCCGATCCAACGGCTCCCGAGAACATCGAAAAGCCAAATGGTCGAGGCGTCTTCCTGATGCGACAACTCGCTGACTCCTGCGAGTTCGAGGATCTTGGCCGTGTGGCCATCATGAGGTTTGACAACGCTATACCTCAGATGGAGAGCGCCAACTGATGGCACCAGAGGCCATCTCATTTCAATTTCAGCACCCCACGTTCCGCTTGCGCCACCGCAGCGCTATCCGCGCGTGGATTCATGCGTGCGCAGCGCAGGAGGGCGCCCAAATAGGCTCTTTGCGCTTCTTGTTTTGCGACGACGGGCACATGCTCGTGGCCAACCGCCAATTCTTGGATCACGATTACCTCACAGACATCCTCACCTTTCCTGACCGCTCTGCGCAAGGAATCGCAGGAGACATCCTCATCTCTGTTGACAGGACCAGAGACAATGCCAACACCCTGTCTATCAACCCACTGGACGAACTACACCGTGTCATCGCACATGGGATTTTACATCTGATTGGTTTTGATGATCACACCCCATCCGACAAATCAACCATGCGGTCAAAAGAAGACTTCTGGCTTACCCAGAGGCGCTTCTAGGCTTCTCAAATGTTCCACGTGGAACAATTTCAATGCTTGAACGATACGACGTCATTGTAGTCGGTGCAGGACACGCCGGCAATGAAGCAGCCCATGCTGCAGCCACCATGGGAAGCAAAGTCTTGCTTATCACGATGAACCTCGCCACCGTTGGCGCCATGAGTTGCAATCCCGCAATGGGCGGAGTTGCCAAAGGGCAAATACTCAGGGAGATTGATGCCTTGGGCGGTAAAAGCGGTGCGATCTCTGATGCCAGCGCCATTCAGTTCCGAATGCTCAACCGTTCTAAAGGGCCCGCAATGTGGTCCCCCCGAACCCAAAACGACAGACACCTCTTTGCTCAGACCTGGCGAACGACACTTGAAAACAACGCCAACATCCACCTATGGCAGGACATGGTGACGGCATTGATCATCGCTAACGGTAAGGTCAAAGGAGTCACCACGCAACTTGGCATAAACATTTACGGCCACTCCACCATTCTGACCTCTGGCACCTTCCTCCAAGGCAAGATCCACCTCGGCCTGCAGCAATTTGCAGGCGGTCGATCCGGTGAACGCGCAGCTGAAGGCATCACAGACCAACTCGCTCATCACGGATTCTTAACCGGACGAATGAAAACGGGCACGCCCCCAAGGGTAGATGGCAGGAGCATCGATTACTCCAAAACTGAAGAACAACCAGGCGAAGCCACCACAGAAGCATTTAGCTACTACTCCCAGCACCCCATCATAAACCAAGTGCCCTGCCACATTACGTACACCAACCCTTTGGTCCACGACAAACTTGCAGCATCACTTCACCAAAGCCCCATGTTCAATGGCGCAATACAAAGCAAAGGACCGCGCTATTGCCCAAGCATAGAAGACAAGATTCACCGCTTTGCTGACAAGGACAGACATCAGATATTCATTGAGCCTGAAGGCAGACACACCATTGAAACCTATGTCAATGGCTTTTCTACGTCTTTGCCAAAAGAAGTCCAGCTCGAAGCCATGCGCCTGATTCCAGGACTCGAACAGGTTCGCATGTTTCGGCCTGGTTATGCTGTCGAATACGATTACTTCCCTCCCACCCAACTGCACCATACCCTTGAGACCAAGAACCTAGAAAACCTCTATTTCGCTGGCCAAATCAATGGCACCACCGGATATGAGGAAGCCGCATGTCAAGGATTGATGTGCGGAATCAACAGCCACCTCAAGCGAACTGATCAAGACGCATTTACCCTAGGAAGGGATGAAGCCTATATCGGCGTCCTCATTGATGACCTTGTCACAAAAGGTACCGACGAACCATATCGGATGTTTACAAGCCGTGCTGAATATAGAATCCTGCTTCGCCAAGACAATGCAGACCAAAGGCTGAGCCCCAAGGGCCGCAGCCTAGGCCTCATCAACGATGCAGCCTGGACTCAGTTCACAACCAAACAAAACACCCTCGATAAGCTGGAAGACTGGATACACAAGAACAATGCAGATCCAGAAACAGTCAACCCATTCCTGGTTTCTAAGGGAAGTTCCACCATCAAGCAAAAGACACGATGGAACCAACTCATTTCCCGACCGCACATCAAACTATCAGAACTGCTTGCCATCTCTGCTGATCTCCACCAAGAATTTGCTCAGGTTCCAATAACATGGGCTGATTTCATTGAGACCAGTGTGAAGTACAAAGGCTATATAGAAAAGGAGCAAGCTCAAGCAGACCGAATGAAATCATTGTTTGACCTGAACCTTCCAGAAGACCTCGAATACTCTCGCCTGACCTCGCTCAGCATGGAGTCCCGTCAGAAACTCAATGCATCCAAGCCACGCACATTGGGTGAAGCCGGAAAAATCAGTGGAGTCTCAGCTTCCGACCTTTCTGTGCTCATGGTCTACCTAGGGCGGTAAATGTTCCACGTGGAACATCTCCAGGCTTATTTTAAAGCCCTCTGAGGGACTTTCTCATCTTTAGGCACCGCAGCATTGACTTTGCTGCGTTTCGTCAAAAACACAACCCCCTGTAAATCAACAACTTAAATCAAACACAGGTTGATCGACGCTCGGGCGGTACCTTCGCGCGCAAGTACAGCAGACCATGAACATGAAGGCCCACCTCGCGCAGCTCGGACTATCCGACCGCAACCCCGGCACCCAGATCGGAAACACCAACCATAATGTTGGACAAGACATCATCAGCATCAGCCCTGTAGATGGCGCCGCCATAGGCAGCACAGGCGTTTGCGACGCCTTATTGTACGAAGAGGCCATTCAAGCGGCGTCTGCTGCTGCCAAAGAGTGGAGAAACATTCCCGCCCCTCAACGCGGCGAGGTCGTTCGTCTCTACGGAGAAGCCCTCCGTCAGCACAAAGACGCCCTGGGCGCTCTGGTGTCTTATGAGATGGGAAAGAGCCTGCAAGAAGGTCTGGGAGAGGTACAAGAGATGATTGACATCTGCGATTTCGCTGTTGGACTTTCACGTCAGCTGTACGGTTTGACCATGCATTCCGAGCGTCCAGGACACAGAATGTATGAGCAATGGCACCCGCTCGGAGTTGTTGGCATCATCAGCGCCTTCAATTTTCCAGTAGCCGTTTGGAACTGGAATACCGCATTGGCCTGGGTCTGCGGAAACGCTTGCATTTGGAAGCCTTCCGAGAAGACCCCTCTCACCGGTGTCGCATGCCAGAACATATGGAACGAAGTCACCGCCGACCTCGACTATGTGCCCAAAGGCCTCTCTTGTATCATTCAAGGAGACTACAAAGTCGGCGAAATGATGACCCACGACAAACGCGTGGCTATGGTGTCCGCCACTGGATCCATTCGCATGGGTAAAATCGTGGCTCAGGCAGTCGCCGCGCGCCTGGGCAAGAGCCTCCTCGAGCTTGGTGGCAACAACGCCATCATCGTTGAACCAGACGCAGAACTCAAAATGGTGGTGCCCGGCACCGTCTTCGGTGCAGTTGGAACATGCGGTCAACGTTGTACTTCCACCCGTCGACTCATCATCCACAGCAGCATTTACGACAAGGTCTTGGACGCCATCACAAGTGCTTACGGACAACTGCGCATTGGTGATCCACTCGACCAGAACAACCACGTGGGACCACTCATCGACCACGATGCTGTTTCAGCCTACAGCAAGGCCCTTGAAGACGTCGTCGAGCAAGGTGGGCGCATCCTCGTTGAAGGAGGCGTTCTTCAAGGCCCTGGCTACGAATCTGGTTGCTACGTGAAACCAGCGATTGCCGAGGCCAACAACGACATGGCCATCGTCCAGCATGAGACCTTTGCTCCCATCCTGTATGTCATGAAATATGACACCCTCGACGAGGCCATGGCCATGCAAAACGGCGTTGTACAAGGCCTTTCTTCGGCCATCATGACCACCAACTTGCGGAGTGCCGAGCTGTTCCTTTCTGCCAACGGAAGCGACTGTGGAATCGCCAATGTCAACATCGGCACCAGTGGCGCTGAAATCGGAGGAGCCTTCGGCGGCGAAAAGGAAACTGGCGGCGGCCGTGAGTCAGGAAGCGACGCTTGGAAAGGCTACATGCGCAGGCAAACCAACACCATTAACTACAGTACAGAATTGCCCTTGGCACAGGGCATCAAATTCGACTTTTAATGCGCCTTTCG
>Ga0115558_1002204_pt1 | contig 11643 bp, 9 predicted proteins | sample COGITO_mtgs_1104_4_FD_87279 | JGI IMG/M metagenome (GOLD analysis project Ga0115558, IMG submission 87279) | Pelagic marine microbial communities from North Sea - COGITO_mtgs_110426 | ecosystem: Environmental > Aquatic > Marine > Epipelagic | place: Germany:Helgoland, sampling site Kabeltonne... | reverse complement strand
CAAAGGCTATCTGGTGAGTTCATTGAAAGCCTATAAAGCCGGCAGTCGACAAGGTGGTATGGCAGGTGTGATGACCGCTCAGTCCATGAGTCTGTCTGACGCGGATATCGATGCCCTCGCAAGCTACTACAGCAGCCAGCCCTAGTCTGGGTTTGGGTCTCTTAGCTTGTCGCTGAGGCAACCACCGGCCGCGTTATTCATTCACGCAGCCGGTGGCTATTTAACGTTCGAAACCCTCTGATCTACGTTGTATTAATGCCTGCCTGACGACTTCGTCCGCGGGCCCGCAGCGCGTGGGCGATAGCTTGACGTCACGTCGATAGTCGCAGCCTCTAGATTATGCTAGTTTTACGGGCGATCACGGTGATCTGTCTGGCCGAGCTGGCCGAGTCCTTGTTAGTGTGCGGTTGCAGTATGGTTGCATGCATGGATTAATCAGACAGCCCGTAAATGAGAGTCGTTCAATCAAAGAGGGTCAGGCATGGATCTGTCTTACGGTAGTGAATACAGTGACTTCCGCGAGGAAGTTCGAGGTTTTATCGCGGCGCATCAAGATAAGTCGCCATCGCAAGCATCGATGCGTGGTGCCGAGGGGCTGGCGTGGCAGAAGTTACTGCTAGACAACGGCTATCACTCGCGGACAGTGCCCAAGGCTTATGGTGGATTCGGTGCCGAACCGGATATCCTCAAGTCTCGCATCATTTCTGAAGAATTTTCCGCCGCGCAACTCAGTACCGGTCTGGGTGGTCAGGGTATTTCCATGTTGACCCCGGTGCTGCTGGAGATGGGTACTGAGGCGCAGAAACTGCAATTCATCAAGCCGACGATTATGGGTGAGATGATATGGTGTCAGGGGTATTCGGAGCCGGGTGCGGGTAGTGATCTGGCGAGCCTGACCACCAAGGCAGAATTAGATGGTGATGACTGGGTGATCAATGGCCAGAAGATCTGGACCAGTACGGCGCAGCTCGCTGACTGGATATTCTGCTTGGTCCGCACCGAGCCCGACGCGCCCAAACATCAAGGTATTTCTTTCTTACTGTTCAGTATGGATACGCCGGGCATTGAGATTCGGCCGCTGGTAGACATGACCGGTGATGCCAATTTCAATGAAGTCTTTTTCACCGATGTCAGAGTCCCGAAAGATCAGATTGTCGGCCGACGAGGCCAGGGCTGGCAGGTCGCGAACGCCATTTTGGGTCATGAACGCGGTTCATTGGCCCCCCCAGATGCCGCCGAGAATCGCCTCAAGGGCATAATCAAATTGATGGAAACCGAGACCATTGACGGCCATCGAGTCATGGACAGTCCGGTCTTTCGAGATCGTCTGATGAAATTGCAAGGGCAAGTGTTGGCAATGCGCTTTAACGACATGCGCTTGCTGTCGGCGAGAATCAACAAAGGCCAAGATGCACAACTAGCCGGTATGATCGTCAAGCTCCAGGGCACTGAGCTGCGGCACGAGCTGGAAGGGTTTGCTATTGATGTGCTGGGTGAAATTGGCCTCGCCTACGAAGACAATCCGTATCTGCGGGGTAATGGCTCTTGGCAATATCAGTATATGTACTTCCTGGGTTTGATCATTGGTGGCGGTACCTCCCAGATTCAAAAAAACATTATCGGTGAGCGTGGACTTGATTTGCCCCGCGAACCCAAAGTGGCAAAGGCCTAAGGAGTACTGACGATGGAATTTGGCTTATCCTCAGAACAAACCCTGTTGCAAGACACCGTCAATCGCTTTCTGGACGAGCAGGCGCCACTGGCGACAGTTCGACAAATTGCCGCCGCTGAAATTGACGACGGGGCCATCTGGAAAGGTCTGGTGGAGCTGGGAATACCCGCACTACTCGTCCCCGAACACTTGGGTGGCGTCGGCTTGGGTAGTCTGGATGCAGCTATTGTCGCCGAGTCACTGGGTTATCATGCAACACCGGCGCCCTTCTTGGGTACAGCGGTGATGGCGCCTCTGGCCTTTATTCAAAGTGGCCAACAAGAGGCCCTTCTGGGGCCCATGGCGCAAGGCGACTACCGAGTCGGTATCGCGTTCGGGGAGGCGATTGGCGCGCGCAATGATGCGGGCACCACGGTCTCGTCGGGCAAACTGACGGGCAAAGCAATTTTTGCGCTGGATGCTGCAGCAGACGGCTATCTGGTGGCGACTCGTGAGAAGCATCTGTATTTTGTCGAAGCCACGGCGAAGGGGTTCAGTCGTCGACTGTTGACGACTGTGGACAAGACACGTACTACGGTTGAGCTGGTGTTTGATGGTGTCGTCGCTGACCTGGTGAGCCAAGACCCTGGAGTCTTTGATCGGGTGCTGGATGCGGGCCGCGTGATGCAAGCCGCTGACACATTAGGTGCCGCTCAATACGCCTTAGATCAGGCCGTGGATTATGCCAAGCAACGTAAGCAATTTGAACGAGTTATTGGCTCTTTTCAGGCGGTCAAACATATGTGTGCGGAAATGGCCGCGAGCCTTGAGCCTTGCCGGTCATTAGTTTGGTATGCAGGTCACGCGCTTGATCATATACCCGAGGAGTCACGGGTAACCGCTTGTCATGCGAAGGCACACCTAGCTGAAGTCGGTCGATTTGTGGCGAAAACAGCCACTGAAGTCCACGGTGGCATGGGCTTTACGGATCTCGTGGGATTGCACTACTGGTTTAAGCGTATTGGCGCCAATCGACAGTTGTTAGGTTCGCCCGAGTTGGTGAGAGAAGAAGCCGCACGTTTACAGGGTATGGTTGCCTGAATATTGATATTGGCTGGGTCAATGTTGGCTCAGTTGCCGTGATTTGCCGAGACATAGTATGTGTCAACACCGGAGCTAAGATACATGAGTGAAGTTCAACCAGAAAAACCCAATCGCCTGCAGGCCATTGAAGTGCTGACCGCGCCGGGTGAGCCTTTTGAACTGACCGACGGGCAAGTATGGGGGCGCGATTGTCGGATCTTTAAGAATGCGCCGGCCACACTCCGTGACTTGTTTGATTCGACCCGCAGTGATGAGACGTTTTTGGTTTACCAAGATGAGCGTTACAGTTTTGAGGAAACTTGGCAACGAACCAGCCAGATTGCAGCCATTCTGATAAATGATTACGGTGTTGTTAAGGGTGATCGGGTCGCGATTTCCATGCGCAATTATCCAGAATGGACCATGGCCTTTAACGCCATTACTTCTATTGGTGCGGTGGCTGTGGCGATGAATGCGCTGTGGCTCAGTCACGAGCTACAATATGGCCTTGAAAACAGTGGCAGCAAAGTACTGCTGGCCGATCAGGAGCGTGTCGATCGATTAGTCCCTATTCTGGATTCATTGGCAGTCTCTGTGATCGCTGTGCGACCCACCGAGGCCTTGCCTGCAGGAGTCGCTGACCTAGCGCACTTGTTAGCGGCTTGCGCCGTCACGGACATGCCCCAGGTGCCGCTCGACCCGAATGATCCAGCGACGATTCTCTATACCTCCGGTTCAACGGGCTACCCAAAAGGCGCCGTGTCCTGTCATCGGAATATTATTACAGCCTTAATGTCCTGGGAGTTAGAAGGCCAGATTGCAGCGCTGATCAGCGGCGTGACCCCGCCAGTACCAGATTACCAAGCGGCAACCTTATTAGGGGTGCCGCTGTTTCATGCAACGGGCCTGTTGGCGGTGCTAATGATGAGCTATCGCAGTCAGCGCAAGATGATCTGTATGTACAAGTGGGATGTCCAGCTTGCTATGGTGCTCATTGAGCAAGAGCGGGTTTCGTCGTTTGTGGCTCCGGCCGCGATGACCGGTGATCTCGTCAACGCCGCAGGTCAATCGAATCGTGATTTGAGTACACTCGCGATGGTTGGCGGCGGTGGCGCGCCGCGAGCGCCGGAACAGGTCAAACGTATTTCACAGTCATTCGGTAACGCCTTGCCTAATACAGGTTGGGGTATGACCGAGACGAATGCTATTGGAACCGGCATCAGCGGTGAAGACTATCTTGCTCATCCGGGTAGCTCTGGCCGGTGTTCCGCCGTGCTGGACATTCGTATCATGAGTGAAGCCGGTAAAGTTTTACCCAGCGGTACGCCAGGAGAGCTGCAGATTCGCGGCGCTTCGATTATCGAGGGCTATTGGCAACGACCTGATGCCAATGCCGAGACATTTGTTGATGGCTGGCTACGAACCGGCGACGTCGCTTACGTTGATAGCGAAGGCTATGTCTATATTGTTGACCGCATTAAGGATCTGGTGATCCGTGGGGGCGAGAATATCGGTTGTGCCGAAGTCGAGGCGGGCTTGCTGGAGCATACAAATATTCTTGAAGCTTCAGTCTATGCAGTTCCTGATGAGCGGCTCGGTGAGGAAGTGGGTGCGACGATCTATTGTAATCAGAGTCTGACCCAAGAGCAGGTAACCGAGTTTTTGATGGCGCGCATTGCTCGCTTTAAAGTTCCGCGGTATGTTTATTTCAGTCCTGAACCGTTGCCAAGAATTGCCTCTGGAAAGATCGACAAGCGTCAATTGCGCGAGATCGCCGTGAAACGAATTCAGTCGTGAAGATGAAAGGTTTTTCGCCGCTGACGGCCATGGCTATCGTTGTTGCCAATATGGTGGGCACAGGTATTTTTACCTCCCTCGGTTTTCAGCTGATAGATATCCGCTCGCCCTTTGTGATAACGATGCTATGGCTGGTAGGCGGTGTAACCGCTTTGTGTGGCGCCTTAAGCTACGCAGAGCTGGCAGCACGCCTGCCGCGATCGGGCGGTGAGTATAATTTTCTGGCTCGAACATATCATCCGTTGGCAGGCTTTATCTCGGGCTGGATCTCAGTCACCATCGGTTTCGCGGCGCCGACGGCGCTTGCCGCCATCACCTTTGCCGCTTATCTGTCTGCGACTTTTGAGGGGATTCCACGCACGGGTGTTGCCGTAGGTCTCGTAATTGCTTTGACGGTGATGCATTGTCTGTCTCGAGCAACGAGTGGTCGTATGCAACGAGTGATGACTGGGTTGAAAGTCGGTTTGATTTTGCTGTTTTGCACCCTTGTGGGTTTGTTTGCTGGCGATCCGCAGTCGTTCTCTCTGATGCCCAAGGTCGGTGACGAAAAATTGTTGTTCAGTGGCGCCTTCGCCATATCGCTGATCTATGTCAACTATGCTTATACGGGCTGGAATGCAGCGACGTACATCGCAGGCGAAATTGACGACCCACAGAAGAATCTGCCGCTGATCCTGATCGGTGGCACCTTGATTGTGATGGCCTTGTATCTGTTGCTGAATATCAGTTTTCTATACGGCGCACCGATGGACGCCATGGTCGGTAAAATAGAAATTGGTTTTGTGGTGGCCGATCATGCGTTTGGAGAGCAAGCCGCAGGTGTTATGGGCTTTGTCTTATCCCTGATGTTGATCTCGACGGTCAGCGCCATGACCCTGGCGGGTCCGCGGGTACTGCAGGTTATTGGTGAGGATTTTTCGGCCTTTAGATTCCTCGCGGGTGTGCGCAACGGGGTTCCGGTTAAGGCGATTCTGTTTCAGTCGTCTTTGGCTATCCTGTTTATTGTGACCGGGAGCTTCGAATCTATTTTAATTTTTTCCGGCTTTGTGTTGGGCATCAATACGCTATTTGCCGTGTTAGGCGTCTATGTCCTGCGCTATCGAAAAATAGGCGAAGAAAGTCGTTATCGGACGCTCGGCTATCCACTGACGCCTGCCATCTATTTATCGGTTACGCTCTGGACTTTGATTTATATTCTCATCAATCGTCCCCAAGAGGGCTGGGTCGGACTTGGTCTGATTCTGGCCGGCTGTCTGGTTTATATTGTAACAACCCGCGCTCAGGTTGGTGTGATAGTGGCTCGGGATAAGCAGGTTCCACCATCGCTATGATCACTGTCTATACAGCAAAAAATATTCTGACCATGAACCCGTCTTGGCCAACAGCTACTGCAATTGCGGTTAAGGATGGACGTATTGTCGAGGTCGGTAGTCTAGCTTCTCTGCAACCTTGGCTTGAGCAACATCCACACCGTATAGATGCTCAATTCGAAGATTCAGTGATTATGCCGGGCCTGATTGATCCCCACCTACATCCAGTCATGGCCGCCGTGCTCTTGCCAATGCAGTTTATTACTGCCATGGAATGGCATTTGCCCTGGGAGACAGTGCCGGCGACTGTCAGTCCGCAAGCCTACGAATCGATTCTCAGGAAGGCGGCTGCAGAGGACGATTCAACGCCGTACTTCACCTGGGGCTATCACAAGATTTGGCATGGCGAAATGAGTCGAGGCCTGCTTGACGAAATCTTCGGCTCACGACCCGCGGTAGTCTGGCAACGGTCGTTCCATGAAGTGTACTTGAATAGCGCCATGATGGCGTTGTTGGAAATTGATATAGAGGCGATACGTGGCCGCCATCAGATAGATGTAGATCGGGGTCATTTTTATGAAGTGGGATTAAGCTACGTCATTAATAAATTGAATCGTATTATTATGGCGCCAGCGTGGATTTTGGCTGGTCTAGCGCGTCTGAAACAGTTAGTCCAGTTTGGTGGTCACACAACAGTAGGTGATATGGCCGTGGGCATTTTTGACTTCGAGATGGAGTGGCGATTATGTCAACAGGTGTTTGAGCAACCTGACAACCCGTTTCGAGTGGTCAGTGTCGCCCACGCGAATGGGTCAGGAGTCAGGCAGGACGACCTGGCGACGACGGTCGAATTTGTTAGGAACCTACCAGAGCGTAACACGGCACATTTTGAGTTTGGCCAGCGTATCAAGTTGTTTACCGATGGCGCATTTTTTTCACAATTGGCGATGATGCAAAGCCCTGGCTACATCGACGGGCATCTCGGCGAGTGGCTCATGCCTCCAGAAAAATTTGAGACCATAGCGCGGGCCTATTGGCATGCAGGATTCAAAATTCATGTGCATTGCACCGGTGATCTAGGTTGCGAGTTGGCCCTGGACGTCCTTGAGAAGCTCCAATGGGAGCGTCCGCGATTTAACCACGGGTATACGATTGAGCACTTTGGCTTCTCGACCCCAGAGCAGGTGGACAGAATCAAACTGCTTGGCGGATCAGTTTCGGCGAACGTGTATTATCTTCGCGAGCTCAGTGGCGCCTATAGTCAGGTCGGCATTGGTGTCGAGCGTGCCTCGCAGATGGCGCGGCTGCAGAGTTGTGTTGGGCAGAATATTCTAACGACCCTGCATTCTGATTTTCCAATGGCACCGGCGATGCCGCTGCACAATGCCTGGGTCGCCTGTACACGGCAAAATATCGAAGGCAATGTTGTTGCACCGCAAGAACGTCTGAGTCTTGAGGATGGGCTCAAAGCGATTACCATTAATGCCGCCAAGGTGCTGGGTATCCAAGAAGAAACCGGCAGCTTGCGGGCCGGTAAAAAAGCTGACTTTGTGGTGCTTGATTCGGATCCGCATATAGTTGGCGTCGATGGTTTGTTGACCATTACAGTATTGGCTACCGTGTTCGAGGGCCAGGTACATATAACGCCAGGCTTATCCTGACCAATGACGCTACCGCTTACCTTGATCAGTGGCTACCTCGGCGCGGGCAAGACCACCTTCATTAATGGATTGCTAGGTTCTGCCAATAGGGAACATGCCAGGATTGTCGTGCTGGTTAACGATTTTGGTGATGTGGCCATTGACGCGGCACTGATCAGTTCGATCACCACGGATATGATCAGCCTCATCAACGGTTGCGCCTGTTGCCTGGTTAACGATGATCTTGAACGACAATTGAGCAATCTTGTGGAGGCGGGCCAATATGATCAGGTGGTGTTTGAGGCCAGTGGCGTCGCGGATAGCGCGAAACTATTGCGTCAACTCAGGCACTTTCCCGGACTGACAGTGAGTACGCATTTAACCCTGGTGGACCTCAGTGTTATCCAGCGCCAAGTTCGGGACAAATTTGTCGGTGAGCATATTCAGCGTCAACTGATGCTCGCCAGGGACATCGTTGAGACTAAAGCCGATCTGCTGGATGAGCGCCAACAGGCGCTAGTGCGGCAATGGCTGGTGCTAGGCTACCCGGCTGTCGAACTCCATACCATGGCTGCCATATCCACAGGCGTCGTTTTAGGTGAGTTAACAGGTGAGTTAACAGGTGAGTTAACCAATGAGTTAAAGGCAGTCACTGAGGATTCTTCGACCGTTAAGGCCACGCACCCGGATTTTAAGTCCTACCGGTTTCGTGGCTCGCAGCGGCAGACCAAGGACCATTTGATGGCTTGGCTCGACAAGTTGCCGCCTAACGTCCAACGGGTAAAAGGTTTCGTTTGGTTGCTAGACGACCCTCGCCCGCACTTGCTGAACTATACGCCGGGCTGTGCGTCAATCAGTGCTTATGACGGTGTTTTGCCCGCAATCTTGGAGGATTCGGTGCTGGCGAACAGCGACTTGGTGGCGATTGCTGTTCACAATGGCGGGCAAGATAAACAGTTGCAACAGCCGTTTTAGGGCGCCAGTACCAGGACTGTCAAAATCGTCGGGTTTCGCCAATGTCTAGAACCCAAGCGTCAGCTTCGTCAAGCTCCGCATTGACAGTCCCTGCTTTGAAGCGTCGAGGTGGTTCATCGAGGGGTTCGTCAGACAAGTCGAAGGTGCCGAAATGTATGCCTACAGCCTGACTGGCTTGCAGGTCATCAGCGGCGAGTAACGCTTCCTCTGGGTTCATATGTGACTCACGCATCATTGCCCGTGGTGCATAGGCGCCAATGGGTATGGCTGCCAGATCAAAAGGCCCGAGCTTCCGGCCGATTTCCGCGAAGCCAGCAAAGTACCCCGTATCGCCTGCAAAATAAAATTTCCGCTCTGGACCCGTGACGGCCCAAGAAGACCACAGTGCCTTGTGTGTGTCCGTCAGACTGCGTTTGCTCCAATGTTGCGCGGGCAAACAATGAATCGTCACACCCTCATAGGAGGCTGTTTGCCCCCAGTCCAACTCTACAACATTGTCGATTCCCGCCTTGCGTAGCAGCGCAGCGTTACCCAGTGGCACATAGAATAAGGTTCTTGGGTTTCGTGTTGCTAGTGCGCCCAAGGTTGGCAGGTCAAGGTGGTCATAGTGATTGTGTGAAATAACGACAAAGTCGATAGGAGGCAAATCATCCATCGAGATCCCAGGTTCTACATAGCGACTGGGTCCAATCAGCGGCACCGGACTGGGCCGGTTTGACCAGGTAGGGTCAGTTAAAAAGCTGATATGCGCCATTTGTACCAACAGGGTCGCGTGTCCGACCCAGGTAACCGTGGGGACACTATGACGGGCGTTCTCCCTGAGAAAGGCGCCATCATTGGCTCGTCGATCTGGCGCGTCTCTGCCATCCCGAAAATAGGTGCCAAGACGGCGTAATAGAAATGCCGCGCGGACACCGAAAGTTCCGTGGCTTAGGTCTCCTGTCGGATTGGTAAATCGGCCGTCGCCATCTCGGTTGGCGTTGGCGAACAGCGGGCTCGTCTCGGATTCGGCTCGCGTTGAAGTAAGCGCCAGCAACATGAGTAGTAAGCCGTTCAGAAAAAGTAGTCGCACGTAGAAAACCTCCTCTTAAATAATATTAGCTGCAGAGCACGGTACGTACTTGTAGCGCCGACCTGAAGATGCTCTGTTGCTCTGTTCGAGCCGATCTAAGCAGGAGTAAGGACGAATGTCAGAAAAATCCTCAAGACATTACCATCTTTGCATTGTGTCCCCAACGTTCCAGCAGTTATCAATTGTGGGGCATCTACCGAATCACATGGGGTTAAGCAGTTCCCTATGCCTCAGATCTTTTAGCGTACCGGCGACAGCGCTCTCCACAATATTTGACCTGCGGCCAGTTACGGGTCCATTTTTTGCGCCACGAAAATGCTCGATTGCAGACCAGGCAAAGTTGCTGGGTAGTTCGGATTTATGGTGCGTCAACCTGTCCCGCCGCGACTGGCCAGTCATAGTAATCTCTGCTATCGAGAGGCCCCGTGGGGGTTGTGCCAGCCCAGCGTCGTCGATAGTCGCCGGCGCCATCCCAAATTTCGGCTTGCTTGTCGAGATTGAAATGGCGACCGCCGCGGGGATCTGAGCCAACGCCGGCGATGTACTGCCAGTTACCCCAGTTGCTGCAGGCATCATAGTCTATAAGTTGCTCCTCAAAGTAACCTGCGCCGCAGCGCCAGTCCAATCCAAGTTCATTGATCAGGCAGCTCGCTGCGATTTGTCGTCCACGGTTGCTGAGTAAGCCAGTCTGCTTGAGTTCGTTCATGCAGGCATTGACGATCGGCCAAGGTGTGTTGCCATCTCGCCATTTGAAGAAGCGCTCTGGATAAAAGCTGGTCAGCGGCCGTTGTCCGGAGATCCCGCTAAACTCAAACAGGGCAGCTTGGTGGTAGCCCGCATGCCAGCGAAAAAATTCCCGCCACATGAGTTCGAAGAGGATCCACTCTGTTGATTCATTGGCGCCACGTCGCGACTCGTAAAGGCGCAGTAGTTCGAATATTTGCACGGGCGAAACACAACCCTGTGCGAGCCACGGCGAGAACCCTGTGGCATATTGCTCGCCAAAAAACTGATTTCGAGTGTCCTTGTAGGTCGAGGCCGCGTTGGTGCTGAAATACTGGTAGAGGTGCTGTGCGCCGGCGGTTTCACCACCGCGAGGGCGTTGAGTGTTGCTGGCTCCAGGCACCATGGCGCTGTCCAGCTTGATCAACGTAGGTGCTGGTAAGCTGGCGGGCTGGGTTGATGATGGTCTGAACTCAACAGTATCTAGAGCTCGTCGAAACGCGGAAAATGTCGCTGGAAATCCGTTAGTAAATTGCACTTTATCCTGCAGGTACAAGGTGGTGCTGTCGTATTCCTCGAATAAGATGTTTGGGTACGCCAGCCGCAGAGATTGCCACATGACTGTTTTGTCGCTGCTGTGTTGGCGGCTGCGAACGATCCGATGAAAGCGCCCAGAGTCCAACAGGCTGGTAACGATCAGCTGCGGATTACCTTCCAAAATATTCAATTGCTGGCCGAGTTTTGCCAGACCTATGTGCAGATCCTGTAACGAGTCTCGAAGAAACCCCCAGCGATGCTCTCCCATCTGGCTATTCGAAAAACGATCGGTTTTGAGTCTTCGCTCATCCAGGCAGAACAAGATGGTCAGGGCATCATCTTGTGCCGCGGCGTTCAGCGCCGGATTATCCTGCAAGCGCAAGTCATCATTTAGCCAGTAGAGTGTGCTCATGGTGAGAGGAAAAACGCGGTCAGGTGCAGCGCAATGACCAGTGCGCTGACGCCCCCTCGCATAGCGCGATAATAGTTGGGCTGCAGACTAAAAACGGCTAATGCGTGCTCGCCGATAAGCAGGAGCCCAAACAACAACGCAATGACGAGGAGAGCCAGGCTATCCAGGAAAGTCACAGTCAAAACAGCGGCGATGACAATGGTGTTGCTCACTAGCAGGATCTGTCGTAATTGACGCACCGACACCGTGCGCTGCAGCAGGGCGGTGGTCCACCAGTTACCAGCCAGGAAAGCAAGAATGCCCAAAGAGTAGGCCTTCAGTAGGGGTAACCCCCACCAGGTCTCTAGGAAGGTGAGACAAATGGCCATGGGCAGAATTCCGGCGTAGCCCAACAAGGTGATCAAGCGTTGGTCAAATGGCGATTTTAACGCGAATAGCACGAT
>Ga0115558_1002199_pt1 | contig 11658 bp, 10 predicted proteins | sample COGITO_mtgs_1104_4_FD_87279 | JGI IMG/M metagenome (GOLD analysis project Ga0115558, IMG submission 87279) | Pelagic marine microbial communities from North Sea - COGITO_mtgs_110426 | ecosystem: Environmental > Aquatic > Marine > Epipelagic | place: Germany:Helgoland, sampling site Kabeltonne... | reverse complement strand
CCAAAATTTGTTTTACTTGACGAACCATTTGCTGGAGTCGACCCTATTGCTGTTGAAGAAATACAAAGCATTGTGGCAAAATTAAAGGATAGAAATATTGGTATCTTGATCACCGATCACAATGTAAACGAGACACTATCCATTACCGACAGGGCATACTTGATGTTTGGTGGTAAACTTCTGAAAGCAGGAACAGCGGAAGAACTAGCAGCGGATGAACAAGTGAGAAGGGTTTATTTAGGACAAAATTTTGAGTTAAAAAGAAAAGTATAGTTGGCATTCATCAATTCCATATTGACCTGGGTAATGAAAAAGCGCATGCATCAGATTGAGCTTTTTATGAAGTACCCTTTGGAAGTACAGGATGAGCTGTTCAAAAAATTAATAACCACCGGTAGAAATACTGAATTTGGAAGAACCCATGGTTTTGCTGATATCCATACGCAAGAGCAATACCGTAAATTAATTCCGACTTCTACTTACGAAGAAATATCTCCTTATATAGAAAGGAATATGAAAGGAGAACAAAACCTCCTTTGGCCATCAGATGTTAAATGGTTTGCCAAATCATCGGGCACTACAAATGCAAGAAGCAAGTTTATCCCTGTTTCTTATGAAGCACTAGAAGAATGTCATTTTAATGGCGGCAAGGACATGTTGTCCCTCTTTTGTAACAATCACCCAAATACCAAAATTTTTGATGGAAAAGGGCTGACAATTGTAGGCAGTCAGCAAGCCAACCAGTTTGATTTGTCTCAGGAATCATACTATGGCGATGTCTCTGCTGTGATTATGTCGAACCTCCCCTATTGGACCAAATTTGTTAGGACCCCATCCCTGGACATAGCCTTAATGGACGAATGGGAAGGGAAAATTGATCAAATCGCCAAAATGACTTGTGAAGAAAATGTAACAAGCATATCTGGAGTACCAACTTGGACCATTCTTTTGCTTCAGCGAATAATGGAATTAAAGAACGCGAAAGACATTTCTGAAGTATGGCCTAATCTGGAAGTGTTTTTTCATGGCGCGGTGGCCTTCGGACCTTATAAGGACATCTTCAAAAAATTAATCCCTTCCAAATCCATGAACTACATGGAAACCTACAATGCCTCTGAAGGCTTTTTTGGAATTCAAGACCAGAAAAATTCTGATGAGATGTTGTTAATGCTTGACTATGGTATATTCTATGAATTCATGCCCTATTCAGAAATTCAGAAGGATGCTCAGAAGGTCGTTGGTTTAGAAGATGTAAAAATCGGTGAAAATTATGCCATGTTGATTACAACTAATGCTGGGCTTTGGAGATACAAAATAGGTGACACCGTACAATTCACTTCTACTGCCCCTTACCGTATTAAGATCTCTGGAAGAACCAAGCACTTCATCAATGCCTTCGGTGAAGAACTGGTGGTTGAAAATGCTGAACGAGCCATAGCCAAGGCTGCAAATCGAACAGAAGCATTAATCTCCAATTTTACAGCGGCACCGCGCTATTTTGGAGAAAACGACAAAGGTGCACATGAGTGGATAGTAGAATTTGAACGTGAGCCAAATGATCTTGAGCGTTTCGAGAAAATATTAGATAAAACACTTCGTGAAATCAATTCTGATTATGATGCTAAGCGCTATCGTAATATGGCATTAACCGCACCGATCATCCATAAGGCCGATCCTGGTACTTTTTACAAGTGGATGAAAAGTCGGAATAAGTTAGGAGGACAATTCAAAGTACCTCGCCTTTCCAATAACCGTGAGTACCTCGAGGAGATTTTAAAAATGGTAGAGGTAACTGCCTAAATCAAAATATCAATCTGCCCATTTAATAGTACAACCAATTGCTTTTGTCTTTGTCGTAATTAATTCTTCTTTTAGAAAAAGCGCGTCTACAGCTATTTCCACATACCTTCTAGAGGCTGCCTTAGCATTACGACTATTATTGTCAATGGCTCCTATGTACTCAATCTTAAAGGAATCATCCGCCTGCCTGTTCAATATATAAACATGTGGGGTATTTGTCGCACCATAAGTTCTAGTCACCTGTTGTGTTATGTCTAATGTATAAGGAAAAGGAAAGTTTTGTGCCTTTGCACGTGCTTGCATTTCATCAAAAGCATCTCCTGGTGACTTTTCAGGGCTATTGGGCTGTACAGCGAAAACAGGATAGCCCTTATCAGCATACTTTTCATGTAAAGCAATAATCCTGTCTTCGTACATAACTGAATATGGACAGCTGTTAGAAGTAAAAACCATAATGTATCCTTTAGCCTCCTTGTTGGACTTCAACGATAACATCGTGCCATCAACATTCTTAAGGCTAAAATCCGTGGCCGTATCGCCAACGTCTAGTACTTGTTTTTCAGTAGAAATGCCAACCAAAAAAAGAAAGGCGGAAAAAATTATTGATCTCATATGCTTGGTCAATTAGTATTTGTTTAAAACTCTTTTATCAATGCAAGTTGCCCATTTTATAGTTCCTTTTAAAGCATCTTTTTTTGTCCGAAAGCAGCTTTCACAATCTTGGTAAACGCGAATCTTCCTTCCGAGGTTGGCGCTATTTAGCAGCCTATAAGATTACCTATTTATCCAATAACCATCAAAGTACAAAGAAGCACCTCATATCTCTTAATAGTAAAAACAAATTCAAGTGATGACATGATTTATCAAGATCGCCAATAACATTTTATACAATGCAAAGTGCAAGATTAGTAGAATTTACAAATTGTACTATTTTAAGAATTCAAAAAATACGAAATCAGAACAAGATGCTTGTGTTTGTACATGTATTTTTGTTTTAGAATTTTTTTCAAAACAGGCGAAATTTCGCCCTCATAAGGCTTGTTTTTTAAAACTAAATAACTCGTTAACTAGGATTGTCAAAAAGTCCTTCAAAAAATACAATTATAAGGCGCTTCAGTCATTGTACAAAGCCCCTCAATTTGCTCAAATAGGTGGTGCATTTTGATTCATTTTTAGACAAAATATAGATTTCAAAAATCCAAGAATATTTTTCCACAATTTTGAAAACTTATCCACAAGACTCAATATAATCACTATAAGCATCTGATTTACAGTGTTTTATAGACTATAAATAAATGATAGATTTTGTTGATAACTAAAACGAAATTGAAAAGATTGAAATAATGCCTAATAATCGACAAGTTTTTTCACTAATCTTTTGAAACACTGTCATTTAGCTTTTCAATTTTGAATTTAATCCTTGTGCTGTCTTTTAAGTCTAGTGCGGTATGCATTAAAAATGCGGGATTTAGAGACAAATCCAATGTATTTTCCATGCTGAATTACAGGCAAGTTCCAAGCACCTGTTTTTTCAAATTTAGACATCACTTCTTGCATCTTATCTTTAGGACTAACGGTATCTGGAGGGCGATGCATTAATGTTTGAACGATTACACTTTTCTGGTACTCCTGATTGAACATCATTTCACGAATATCATCCAAAGTTATAATCCCCATAAGTTCCTGATCTTCATTGACAACCGGAAATATATTTCGTTTTGACTTCTGAACAAGTGCTACCAAGTCACCCAAAGTTTCATCTGGTCCTATTTGCAGCAGGTCCTTCTCGATCATCTTGTCAATGCGGATTAGACTTAGTACTTGCCTGTCTTTATCGTTCTGGATTAGATCTCCAGTCTTAATTAATTTACCCGTATAGAATGAATGATTCTCAAATCGGGAATTCGTGCTAAGTGCTACTGCGGAGACAAGCATCAGTGGTAAGAATAACGTATAACCACTAGTTATCTCTGCAATCAAAAATATTGCTGTTAATGGAGCATGAAGCACGCCACTCATAACACCACACATCCCCACCAAAGTAAAATTACTAATGGAGAGTGTTTTTGTGAAATTGAGCATGTTGTACCCTTGCGCAAACAGAAAACCCGTGATTCCGCCTACAAATAAAGAGGGTGCAAAGATGCCTCCATTACCTCCAGAACCAATGGTAAGACCAGTGGCAATTGGTTTAATAAATAAAACGCCAAGACCAAAAAGAACCAAATAAGTCGTGTTGTCCATCCCTGAAAACAACAGGTTGTTCTTTAATAAATTTCCAGCATTGCCATTCAATATGTCTGTGATAGTCCCATAGCCTTCTCCATAAATTGGATGGAAAAGAAAAATGATCATGCCTAGCGCCAAGCCACCAACAATTGCTCGGGTCATTTTATTTCTAATCTTATGAGCGAGTGATTCTGCAAATAATGTAGCACGTGTAAAATAGACACTCGCTAAGCCACATATGATTCCAAGCACCAAGTAAAAAGGAAAGTCAGAGGCCAAAAAGGGATCTTTCAGATCGAAACTAAACAATACTGATTCTCCTAAAAAAAGCATGGAGATCAAAGACCCAAATACAGACGCTATCAATAAAGGAATGAATGCTGCTATTGTTACTTCAGTTAATATAACTTCTATTGAAAAAATCACCCCTGCCACGGGCGAATTAAAAATTCCTGATATCGCAGCTGCTGCACCACAACCAATTAATAGTGTGCGTTGCCTGTAATTCAAATGCATCAACTGGCCAATATTCGAACCAATTGCAGATCCGGTAACCACGATAGGTGCCTCCAGCCCTACTGAACCACCAAATCCCACAGTAATGGCCGAAGTGATCATCCTCGAGTAAGTTTTGGCGGTGGCTAGAATACTAGATTTTTTTGAAATGGCATACAAAATACCCGTAATACCATGACCTAAACGTGCTTTAAGGACTTTTCTGGCTATGATTGAGGTTAGAACAATGCCTAGTACAGGAAACAAAAGATACGCGTATTGTGTCCAAAGGCCTTCAAGGTTGCCTAATGTGGCTTGAATCCAGTGTACTGCTGTTTTTAGAGTAACAGCTGCCAAACCGCCGAATACACCGACTAGACCACTCAAAACCATCACAAAGTTTCTCGAACTTATGTGACGGATACGCCAGATTAGAAATTTAGAAAGCCAAACGGGTCGTTTCATTATTTACAGAGACTTTGCTTTTTCCCAATACACATCCATTTCAGCTAAAGACATTGTGGCAATGTCCTTGCCGTCCTTTCTAGATTCTGATTCAAGGTATTTAAACCTTTTGATAAATTTAAGATTCGTTCTCTCTAATGCTTCTTCAGGGTCTATATCAATGAATCGAGAATAATTTACTAATGAAAAAAGCATGTCCCCAAATTCTTCAGTTGCTTTTTCTTTATTTACCTCTTGGCCATTGTCCATGTTGATTTCAGCCTTGAATTCATTCATTTCCTCTTCAACCTTCTCCCAAACCTGCTCCTTTTTCTCCCAATCAAACCCAACGCCGCGCGCCTTGTCTTGTATTCTAATAGCTTTCACAAGGGCTGGTAAAGATTTAGGTACTCCACCTAAAACAGACTTATTGCCTTTTTCTTTCAGCTTAATTTTTTCCCAGTTTGCCTTGACAGCAGTCTCATCAGCGGCATCAACATCTCCATAGACATGTGGATGTCGGCGCACCAGTTTGTCGCAAATAGCATTTAAGGAATCGGTAATGTCAAAATCATTAGTCTCGGAACCAATCTTTGCATAAAAGACCATGTGCAGCATAATGTCACCAATCTCTTTTTTAACATCCTCAAGGTCATTATTTATAATAGCATCAGACAATTCATAGGTCTCTTCGATGGTGAGGTGCCTAATGCTTTCTAAAGTTTGCTTCTTATCCCATGGGCAATTTAGCCTCAGCTCGTCCATGATGGTTAACAACCTGTCAAAGGCCACTAATTTCTCTTTTCTTTTTTCGTCTTTTTGAGGACTGATCATTTTAAAATCAACGGTTTATCAAAACTTCTGCTGCAAATGTAGTGTTATGCTGCTAACTGTATTAAATTTGTGAAAAATTAGCCGGATATGACGACATTTTTTTTAACAATTGGACTGATAGCACTGTTTTTCGTGTTTATGTCAGTGCGTCTTATTTTCTTAAAAAAAGGAGAGTTTAAAGGCACTTGTGCATCTCAGAGCCCTTTTTTGAATAAAGATGGTGCGGCATGTGGGTTTTGTGGTAAAGTGGTTGCCGAAGGCGAGGACTGCGGAAACCCTGACAACGAAGTTGACAAATTACTGGCCAAGTTCAAATAATCTCACAAGTATAAGAATCACCATTTCTATAAAGTCGTTTTCACTACTTTTGCAACAGCAAAAACAAACATAAAAATTTGACACTAATTAAATCCATTTCTGGAATTCGTGGTACCATTGGCGGTACTGTTGGAGAGTCCCTTACACCTGTAGATGCAGTTAAATTTGCAGCAGCATTTGGTACATGGGTACTTCAAAAATCTGGAAAACCTAAAATTGTGATCGGGCGGGACGCACGTCCATCGGGAGAAATGATCTCTACTTTAGTTGCCTCAACATTGCAGGGCCTCGGTATTGAAGTGGTAGACTTAGGGCTTTCCACTACACCAACTGTTGAAATTGCAGTGCCTATTGAAAAAGCAGGAGGAGGTATAATCCTTACAGCAAGCCATAACCCAGTTCAATGGAATGCACTTAAATTATTGAATGAAAAAGGTGAGTTCATCAGTGGTCAGGATGGCGCGGATGTATTAGAAATTGCGGAAAAAGAAGCATTTAATTTTGCCGAAGTAAAGGCTCTAGGAAAATATCGAAAGGACGAATCCTATATTGACAAACATATTAAATCAGTATTGGCCTTGTCTCTAGTAGATGTTGAAGCCATTAGGGCTGCTAACTTTAAAGTGGTAATTGATTGTGTCAATTCAACTGGTGGAATTTCATTACCTCCATTACTTAAGGCCTTAGGAGTAGAAGAGGTTAAAGAGTTGTACTGCGAACCAAACGGCAATTTTCCACACAACCCTGAGCCATTACCAGAAAATTTAGGACAAATCTCCGGAGTATTAGAAAATGGCAACTATGATTTAGGAATTGTAGTAGACCCTGACGTAGATCGATTGGCTTTTCTTACAGAAGATGGCACCCCTTTTGGTGAAGAATATACTTTAGTTGCTGTTTCAGATTACATTCTTAGTCAACAAAAAGGAAATACTGTATCTAACTTATCCTCTACAAGAGCCTTAAGAGATGTCACCGAAAAACACGGTGGCAGTTATGCTGCTGCTGCTGTAGGCGAAGTAAATGTAGTTGAAAAAATGAAGGCCACTGAGGCTATTATTGGAGGCGAAGGCAATGGAGGAATTATATACCCAGAATCACATTACGGTCGTGATGCGCTTGTAGGAATAGCATTATTCTTAACACATTTGGCCAAGAAAGGTGAAATAATGTCTCTGCTTAGGGCTAGTTATCCAAGCTACCATATTTCAAAAAACAAGATCGATTTGTCCCCTGAAATTGACGTAGATAAAGTACTCGAAGGAATTAAAAAGAAATACAAAAAACAGCCAATCAATACAATTGATGGAGTAAAAATAGAATTTGATCAAGAATGGATACATTTACGTAAGTCTAATACCGAACCTATCATTCGGATTTATTCTGAGTCAAGTTCAGAGGTTACTGCTGAGCATTTGGCTAAAAAGATTATGTCAGACATTGTGGAAATAGTTTCCGCTAAAGAATAAGATTATGAAAATTTACTTTGACAACGCTGCTACAACACCATTAGATGAAGAGGTTTTTGAAACCATGAAACCTTTAATGTTGAACATGTATGGGAATCCATCTTCGACACATGCACATGGAAGAGAAGCACGAAGCAAAGTAGAATATGCAAGGAGGACTGTTGCAGATTTGTTAAACACTTCTCCATCAGAAATATTTTTCACATCAGGGGGTACTGAGGCAGATAATACCGCTATAATTGGTTGCATCAACGCCTATGATATCAAGCACATTATTACAACCAAAATTGAGCACAAAGCAGTAGGAATAACTGCTGAGAAGCTTGAAGCAGCTGGCAGAGTAAAAGTAAGTTATGTAGAGCTTGATGATCAGGGTCATCTTAATCATGATCACTTGGAACACTTGTTAAAAACTAACAGCCGTTCCCTGATTTCTGTTATGCATGCCAATAATGAGATCGGCACTTTAAACGATATCGGTCGTATAGGAGATTTAGGAGCTGCTTATGATGCTGTTTATCATACTGACACAGTCCAAACAATGGGGCATTTTGCACATGATACGCAATCATTAAACTGTCATTTTATGGTAGGTTCAGCCCATAAATTTCACGGTCCAAAAGGAGTCGGTTTTTTGAGAGTTTGTAAGAGCAAACAGATTGGCCGATTCATTGAAGGTGGTGGTCAAGAAAGAAATCATAGGGCCGGAACTGAAAATGTTCATGGTATTGTGGGTTTAGCCAAAGGATTGGAAATCGCTTATCGAGACATGGCTGACCATACACGTCACGTTCGAGGTATAAAGGACAGAATGATTGATGGCCTTAAGAATAGAATTCCAGGGATTGAATTCAACGGAGACATTAGAGATGGACATAGCCTGTATACTGTATTGAATGTTAGCTTCCCGCCATCAGAAGACAATGACATGCTGCTGTTCAACTTAGATATCAATGGTATCTCGGCATCTGGAGGAAGTGCTTGTAATAGTGGGGCCAATGCTGGTTCTCACGTTTTGAATGGTATTGGCGCCAACCCTGATCGTCAAGGTATTCGATTCTCATTTTGTAAATACAATACTCCTGAAGAAGTTGACTATGTATTGGACAAATTAGTCGAGATAACACAACCAGTAACTATATAAGAAACACTTATACGCTTAAATCTTTAAAAACTGTAATGAAAAAATTAAGCTTGATTTTCTCTTTATTGATTTTTGGATTAATTTCTTGTGCCCCTGAGGGTCCTGAAATTGTAGAAACACAAGCAATAGTATTAGACGGTGGCAGCTTAGCCGCTGATGGTTGTGGCTGGTTAATCAGAATAGATGGTGTTAATTATAGCCCTACTTACCTAAATTCTCAATATCAAATTGACGGATTGCCCATTCTCATAAATTTTGAATATTTGTCTTCAACTGTTACTTGTGGATTACTTCCATCAGAAATTCCTCAGATTCGCCTTGAACAAATTAGGCCTTTCTAACCAAGTCCTCTAAACATTCAACCCAAATTTCCGAGTCATTTAAACTTGGAACGAGGTCCCAAACGTCACCACCCGCTTCAATAAAGTTATCTCTGAATTCTTCTCCTACTTCAATTTTTGTTTCTAAGCAGTCTGCAATAAATGCAGGTGAAAAAGCAAGCACCTTTTTAATCCCTTTTTCTGGTAATGTTTCTAAAACCTCATCTGTATAAGGTTGAATCCAAGGCGTTTTACCTAGCCTAGACTGAAAAGTAGTCGTGTAGTCATCCTTCTTCAGACCAAATGCTTTGGCCAACATGCGAGAGGTATAATAGCACTGCGCCCTATAACAATATCGATTTTTCTCATTAAAAGTATTGCAACATGCCCCAAGCTTACATGAATTATCTACGGCACCTTTTAGAATTTGTCGTTCGGGAAGCCCATGATAACTGAAGATGATATGATCATAGTCCTGTTTATCCATTAGGGTTTTACCCCTTTGGGCTACTGCTTCTATGAACTTAGGGTGTTCAATAAATTGATTGATATGAGTAATGTTCGGAATGATTTGCCATTTGTTTACAATTTCATTCACCTTTTGCGCAACCGAACCTGTTGAGGCAGATGCATATTGAGGGAACAAAGGAATCACTATAATTTTTGAAACGTCTTTTGATTTTAAAGCTTCCAACCCAAACTCAATACTAGGGTTTTGATAACGCATAGCCAGTTCAACTATATAATCTTCTCCTAGCGCACTTTGAACCAAATCCTTTAAATCAAATCCATAATACTTTAGAGGTGACCCGCGTTCATCCCATAATTTCTGGTATTCTTTAGCCGATTTTGGGGACCTAAAATTGGCAATGATTAGGTTCACTAAAAGCCATCTATTGATATATGGAATATCAATGACGCGTTCATCCATCAAAAACTCCTTAAGGTATTTCCTTACATCACTAACAGCTGGACTGTCTGGTGTTCCTAGGTTGACTAATAATACTCCTGTTTTTTGTTCTTGCATAAAGAATTGGACTCCTGTTTTATCTCAAGCAAATATATTTGTTTGCATTGTAGGGACAAACTTTAAGTAGGCTATAAATAAAACACCGCCTAAAAGGCGGTGAGTAATCTATATAATCGTTCAGAATTTTAGTAGTCTAAGCGCCCCGGTAATTCCTCCTCTTCAACCGAGACAACCATTATTTTCTAAACGAATTGATTATAGGTAGATCGTATAAATGACACCTAGACATCATATAACCCTTATTCAAGCACATGTTAATACACTTGTTTAATTTTGAGCGCTGCTATTTCTGAATCATTCACATAAAGAATTTGTTGCCTGATACTAGGTGTTATTCAAATTCCAGAATGCCAAAATATTGTTCTTATGAAGACCGAAAAATTAAGTTTTAAAAATGAAAATGGTGAAATGCTTTCTGCAAAGCTAGAATTACCTGTAGATAAGCTTCCAAAAGCTTATGCACTATTTGCCCATTGTTTTACATGCTCGAAAAATCTAAATGCAGTTACCAATATTAGCAGGGCTTTAACTTCAAAAGGCATAGCGGTATTGCGCTTTGATTTTACAGGATTAGGCGAGAGTCAAGGGGATTTTTCAAACACCAATTTTTCTTCAAATGTAGAGGACCTAATTGTTACTTCAACTTTTTTAAAGGAAAACTACGCCTCACCAAAAATACTCATTGGCCATTCATTAGGAGGTGCAGCTATCTTAATGGCTGCTACTAAATTGCCAGACACTGAAGCGCTTGTGACTGTAGGTGCACCGGCAGATACGCCACACCTCAAAAAACTCTTTGCGCAGTCAATGGATGAAATTGAAACATCAGGTCAAGCGGAAGTCTCGTTGGGTGGGAGGCCGTTTACAATTAAAAAACAATTCATTGATGACTTAGAATCAAATGATTTGAATACGGTCATTAAGCAACTTAAAAAAACCGCTATTGGTACTTCATTCACCACAAGATGATACGGTTGACATAAGTAATGCAGCAAAAATTTATTCCGCTGCCATGCATCCAAAAAGTTTTATTTCTTTAGATGGTGCAGATCATTTATTAGGCAAGCAGAAGGATTCTTTATATGTGGGAGAGGTAATTGCTTCTTGGGCTTCGCGATATGTGAATTTGGATAATAAAGTTAATCTTGACACTCACATGCAAGCTGTTGCGAGAAATGAAAAGGAAAAAGGCCTACTTACTGAAATAAAAGCTTCAGGCCATTATCTAATTGCTGATGAGCCAGAAGATGTTGGTGGCACTAATTTGGCTGGTACGCCTTACGATCTTTTAGTCGCTGCTTTAGGCGCTTGTACTGCCATGACAATAAGAATGTATGCAAAGCATAAAGACATTGACTTAGATGAGGTGAAGGTAAACCTTAGCATGGGAAGGAAATATGCCGAAGATGCGGACAACCCAGATGCTACTGGAAGAAAAATCGAATTCATAGACCGTGAAATAGAATTGACCGGTAACCTGACGCAGCAACAGCGCGAGCGAATAATTCAAATTGCTGATCGTTGCCCTGTTCACAAAACCTTGACACACGGGCTTACAGTGAATACAAAAGAGAT
>Ga0115558_1002198_pt1 | contig 11668 bp, 8 predicted proteins | sample COGITO_mtgs_1104_4_FD_87279 | JGI IMG/M metagenome (GOLD analysis project Ga0115558, IMG submission 87279) | Pelagic marine microbial communities from North Sea - COGITO_mtgs_110426 | ecosystem: Environmental > Aquatic > Marine > Epipelagic | place: Germany:Helgoland, sampling site Kabeltonne... | reverse complement strand
CTTTACCGCATGAGCTCCAGGGTGATGGCATCACCCATAGGCCACCTTGGCTCAGGGATGCGCAAACGTCCTTGGTGCCACTCACAGTCGCCGCGTTGGATGAGCGCTTCAATGTGGTCTTGTGTCAATAGGTCGATCCCCGTTTCCTGCAGCAGTGATGCGGGATGGACGCCTTCGGTGCGCCGGAGTCCAGTAATCAGGGCCTCATTGAAGCGGTCGGTTGCGCTCAGCGCTTCCGACGATCGCTGGTCCCCAAAGTCTCCTTGTTCGGCGGCGCGCAAAAACGACGCGTTCGAACGCGCATTCCACCAGCGTTTGGGTGCCATGAAACTGTGGGCACCAGGGCCGACCCCGAGATAGGGGGTGCCATCCCAATAAGCGGAATTGTGTCTGCTTCGTCCACCGGCGCGCGCGAAATTAGAGACCTCGTAGTGTTCAAGCCCGGCCTCAGCTGTAGCGGCACACAGGGCGCCATATTCATTCACAACTTGCTCGTCTGGAGGGGCACTCAGCTTCCCCTGATCGAGTTGGTGGCCATACAACGTGCGCGGCTCTGCTGTCAGAATGTAGCAACTGAGGTGGTCGGCGGGCAGCGCCAATGCCCGCGTCAAGTCTTCCTTCCATCGGTTTTCATCCCCGACGGGCAGTCCGTACATCAGGTCCAGCGAGATGTGTTCAAACCCCAGTTCGGCCGCTTTGCGAACTGCGAACTCTGCCGTTTCAGCGCTGTGAATGCGGCGCATCCACGCCAGAACATCGGGGTCAAAGCTCTGTATGCCCACACTCAGGCGGTCCACCCCCACATTTTTAAGTGCCGCGAGCCCTTGCGCATCCAAATCCTCCGGATTGGCCTCTACCGTCCACTCCTCGAGCGCCCAATCGGCATGTTGAAACGCGGCCTCAGCAATGCGACCAATGGCGTTGGCCCCCAAAATGCTGGGGGTTCCACCGCCGAAGTACAATGTCTTGAAGGTGTGGCCGGACCATGCGGGCAGTGTGGCTTGGAGCTCCGCAATGATCGCGTCGACCATGCGCTTTCGGTCGTCCAGCCGCGTCGTAAAGTGAAAGTCACAATACGAGCAGGCTTGCGCGCAAAAAGGAACGTGCACATACAATCCTGCCATGGGGCGCAATTTCGGTGCTGAACGGGGGTAAATTGCCCCCATGGCCCGATATCGCAATGCCCAGGGGCAGGAAATGCCCGGAAACCCCGGTGAACCTCGTTTGTACGAAGACGACCGTGGCAGATGGTGGGTGCGCATTGGGCACCGCAATCACAGCGTCTCAGTCCAATCTTTGGAAGGTGGTCGGTGGGACATTCGGCTGGATGGTGTGGCCGATCAATGGTCTGTGCATGGACTCCGAGAGACGCTCATGGAGCGCATGGGGATTGAAGAGGGTGCGGATGCGACTTCAAAGGACTTGCGCGCCCCCATGCCAGGAAAGGTGCTCGAAGTGCTCGTTCAAGAGGGCCAATCGGTCGAAGAAGGGGAGGCCATGCTCGTTTTGGAGGCCATGAAAATGGAGAATGTATTGCGTGCAGGTGCTGCCGGAGTAGTGTCTATGATAGGCGTGGAAGCAGGCAATGCCGTTGAGAAAGAGGCGGTCTTGATCAGCATGGAGGGCTGATAATCAGAGCAACTTCCCTTAGTCACCTTTCGTTGTGGATAATACATGGCGGGGCTTCAGGCTGGCCCGTTGGCGCCACTACCTTCGATAATCCACACCCATGAGCGTATATAGAAACGGGATTTCCCTGCTCCTCATGTCGTTACTGACGTCTTCGGTACAGCTTTGTGCCCAGTCTTGTAGCGACCCTTTGACGGTTTGTCCGGAAGAGCCACAGTCGATATTCATTACCGATGCGGCCTTTTTGAATTTCGATTGCATCGATGCGACACACGTTGCTGTGTTGCGGTTTCAGTCCAATCACAACTTCCAGAACCAGGGCAACGCCCGAATCCGCATCACGCAGGTTTCATGTGAGGGAGCGGCTGGTCCTGATACGCTCTCGGCAGTGGTGGTTTCGTCTTCAGGAGACCCTTGCGACCCCGCCGGCCTCACCGCGATGGGGCCGTGTGTTTCAGGAGTGAATGACCTCATTTGGGAGTCATCGACCCTGATGCACAATACAGAATACTTCATATTAATCGGTACAGAACACGACCCATCCGACACGGCGTGCACCATGTTCGTGGAGCTCGAAGGCGATGGTGTGACCCTAGACGCCTGCTGCAATCACACCCTTATTCCGGGTGAGTCAGCAGAGCTAGAAGTGGTCGGGGGCGACCCTGTTTACGGCTACACATGGACGCCCGCGTTTTATTTGTCAGACCCCGACATGGCCGTTACGACGGTGACACCGGCAGAAACCATCAGCTACCAAGTAGATGGTGTGATTGGCGATTGTCAGGTCAGCAGTTCTGTGACAGTAACGGTGGGATCTCCCATTGGGGTGCCCAACAGCTTTACGCCCAATGGAGACGGCATCAATGACTTCTGGGGCATCGACGGCATTGGTGCTTTTCCAGGAACGAAAGTGGAGGTGTTTAACCGCTGGGGTCAGCTGGTGCACCGTTCCTTGGGCTATACCCAACCTTGGGACGGAACGGGCCGTTCTGGTAAGCCCTTGACCCCCGGTACGTATTACTACGTCATTGAGTTGAACGACGAGAACCTTCCACTTCTCCCAGAAACAGGCCACGTAGCCATCATTCGATGAAGCAGAGAAGCCTCCCCATCTCGATCGGTGTCCTGATGTTGTCGGTTTGGACAACCCTGCAGGTAGACGCCCAGCAGTTGCCTTTGCGCACGAATTGGCAGTTCAATTACTTTCAAGAAAACCCAGCCTTTGCAGGATTCACAGACTGCTTGGAGTTGAAGGCGGGCTTCCGCCAACAATGGGCGGGATTTGACGGCGCCCCCCAAACGGCTTTTGCAAACGTTCAGGGTGAACTGGGGCGTTCTGCTGGTGGCGGCGTCCACGGATTTGGTGGCCGCGTCACGGACGATTCTGCAGGCCCATATGGTTTTACCCATTTGGACCTGGCTTACGCATACCATTTAAAAATGGCCCAAGGGTGGCGCTTGGCTGCAGGCGCTGCGATTGGGTTTATGCAGTATCGGTTGTCCTTGGGCGATATCGTCCTTCCGGACTTCCAGGCGGGCAATGATCCCGCCATAACATCCAACGCCAATCAATTGCTGGCTCCCACGATGGACTTTGGTGTTTGGGCTTACAACAAGTACACTTTTTGGGGCCTCTCCATCCAAAACTTGATTGAGCCTTCAGTGGACCAATGGGGCCTGAGCACGCGGTTCCAGCGCCATGTGAGCCTGACGGGGGGGTCAATGATCCGTTTGGATGGTCCTTGGAGTTTTCACCCAGCGGGTTCGATTCGATTTGCTGCGGGGGCTCCAGTGGCTGTAGATGTTCAAGCGATGTTCGACTACGAAGAGTCCGTTCGGTTTGGACTGGGCTATCGAAATGAAACGGCGCTTGCGGCCATGATGACGCTCAACTTAATGGAGAATTTGACCATTGGGTATGCCTACGATTGGAACGTTGGCCCTTTGAGCCAAGCATCTTCAAACACACACGAAATCACCATTGGGGTATTGGCATGTCCCATTAAATCCGGCCACGTACCATGCGCTGCATTCCAATGATTGTAGCGCAACCCAAAGCGACTTTGGTCGTATAGAATGTACACGCGCATATGACGAAACGCACCCTAGCATACCGACCCTGTGTGATCCCGAAACAAGGGAGAATCGTGGTCGGTGCCAAGTGGTGGCTGATGATGTTATGGGCCATTCCTGCACTTTCCATGGCGCAGGATTGTCCCGACGAGGTCGATGTGCTGCAGCCCATTACCTGCAGTGGCGCCGATGACGGCGTGCTGTCCGTGTCGGTCCCAGACGGGGTGGAGTCCAGTGAAATCTATTGGCTCCAAAACAACGACACGCTTTTTGGTGCGGTTCAATCCAATTTGGGTCCAGGCAGCTACTTGGTTTTTATTCCTGGTTGTGCCCCCCTTGGCGCAACGCTCAATGAGCCGTTTACTTTTTTCATCAGCGCTGCGATCACGCGCCTCCCGACATGCAATGACCCTTGTTCCGGTGAGATCACGGTCACTCCGAATTTTGGTCAGGGAGACATTACCTACTCCTGGTCGCACGACGCCGCGGAAACAGGGCCCGTCGGAGACAACGTCTGCGAACAGGTCATCTTGGTTTCGGCGATAGACGAAAATGGATGCTCCGATCAAGACATCATCACGGTGGAGATTCCAGACGTGGAGGTGCTCACATTTGGGACAGACCCGACCTGTTTCGGCTTCTCAGATGGAACGGTGGCCGCCGTGGCTACGGGAGGTTTGGGCGGGGGGTTTGACTTTTCATGGATCGATGCTTCGGGAATAGAAATAGGGACTGAAAGCGAGGTTACCGACCTGCAGGCGGGCGGTTATTTGGTGACCGCCACAGATTCCGGAGGGTGTTCTCAAACAGAAACGGTCTTCCTCGAGGCGCCACCGCCAGTGGATGTTGACTTGGTTGCCACGGGAGTCAGTTGCTTTGGCGATACGGATGGCACCGCGTCTGCACTCTTCGAGGACGCCGCGAATTATGCCTGGACCGGGCCTGATGGTTTTACAGCTTTTGGTCCAGACGAAGACGCCCTCACCATGCTGTCACCAGGACTCTATGAAGTCTTTGTCACGGCAGCAGATGGATGTATTGGCGCCGGTAGCGTCGAGGTCATTTCTCCTGACCCTTTGGTCGCGGAGCCGTTTTTGTCTCCCCCAAGTTGCCCTGGACTGTCGGACGGAATCGTGGGCGCCATCGCAGAAGGAGGAACGCCTGAATACACAGTAGAGTGGACCCTTTCTGACGGTTCGGTTGCAGAAGGCGATTTTCTGAACAATGTCACAGCGGGTTCGTACAGCTATGCTTTGGAGGATGACAACGGCTGCGCTGCATCGGGCGCTGTCACCTTGGAGGATCCAGAGCCATTGGCCGCATCCATTGCCATTGAAATGCCTTTGTGCGCAGAAGGTCCGCTCAGCGAAAGCGGCAGTGTGCAAGCGACGGTCACGGGTGGCCTTTCGCCCTATAACTCAGTTTGGGTTGATGCCGCAACCGCTCAAGTCGTGGCAACAGGCCTTTCGGCCGCCAACTTGAGTTCAGGTGGATATGGACTTGGCGTGATGGACATGCTTGGCTGCATTTTGGACACGGTGGTTGTTCTGGAGGCGCCGGACTCTTTGTTTTTAGAAACCACGGTGACGCCGCCGTTGTGCGCAGGAGAGGGCAATGGCAGTGCGACAGCGACAGCCTCCGGGGGGTCCCCGGACTACTCCTTTGTGTGGACGGGTGGCGGTGCACCAATTTTGGGCCCGGTCATCGGGGGCCTCTCCGAAGGTGCGTATGCGGTGATGGTCACCGACGGCAATGGTTGCGAAGCGACCGAAGAAGTCTTGGTCGAAGAGCCAGCGCCCCTGGAATTGACCTTGTCTGCTGTTCCTGTGGGTTGCAACGGAAGCGACGGTGCCGCTTTAGGCTCAGTGACGGGCGGGTCTTCTCCCTACGATTGGACTTGGCTGGATGGGGACCAAACCGTGGTTTCTGCGGTGGATTCCGCCACAGGGTTGAGTCCTGGAGAATACACGGCCGTTGTCACGGATGGAGCGGGCTGTGAGGCCTCCGAAGTGGCAACCGTGGGGACATTGCCTCCATTGGAAATCGACCTTTCCTTGGGGGAAGTGGATTGCGCAACGGGCGAAGCCACCATTGATGCCGCTGTATCAGGAGGCGAGCTGCCGGTTGCATTGGTATTGACCGGTGAAGGCGGCCCCTTGGAGTTTTCGTCGGGCACCGTGCTTCCTTTTGGTGCATACACGTTGGTTGCTACTGACGGACGCGGGTGCACAGCAGACACCGCCTGGGTTTTGAACCCTCCCATCGAAGTGACCTCGGCTGTGGTACCCTTTGGTTGTGACGGTGGAGGGGTCATTCAACTGGACTTTACCGGAGGAGACCCAGAGGCCCAAGTCACTGTTGAAGCCGGTTTATTGGGCGCACCGAACGCATCGACGTCCAATAGTGCTGTGTGGGAATCGGTGGCTGAAGGCCAGTATACAATTGTGGTGGGCGACGGCACGTGCAGCGTTTCAGAGGAGGTCGAAATGACAGGGGTGAGTGTGTTTGAGTGGAGCGTGGAAGTGCTGCCATTCGCTTGTGAAGAGGCGGCAGGGGGAATAGAGGTGAGCGTGTCTGGCGGAGTTCTGCCCTTAGAAGTTGTGGGATCATCCCTTGACGGAGCCACAACGTGGTCTTCGCTCGACACCCTGGGGCTTTCGGCAGGAACGTATGCGCTCTCGGTGCTGGACGACGCAGGTTGCCAGAGGGACACTGTATTGGAGGTTGTTGAGCTGCCTGCTCTGATGGTCACAGTTGTGGCCAGCGACATCCAATGTGCGGGAGACGAGAACGGCAGCATCACCATCGAGGCAAGTGGAGGAGCGGCCCCTCTGACGCTCGGCGCTGTCGGCGAATCTGGCCCCCTGAGCTTGCCGCTTGATGACTTGGCGCCCGGAGTGTACTCGGCTGGGGCCATCGACTCTCGTGGATGCACAGCGGACACCATCGTAGAGGTTTTGTCTCCGGCGCCCTTGGAGGTGGTCACAGACGTTCAGCCCGAGTCATGCACGGGAACATCAGATGGATCGGTTCAAGCGACAGTCTCCGGAGGAACAGCTCCCATTTCAGTGCTATGGACCGGTGGCCCTGAAGGCGATGTGTGGGCGGGCTTGACAGCAGGTGTATACACTTGGACAGCCCTTGATTTTTACGGTTGTGACACGACTGGAACACTTGAAGTGGTGACGGAGGGAAGCTTGACGGCCGTCGCCGAAGTGCTGCCCGTGTCTTGCGATGAAGGCTCGGTTTCTGGCGCTGTGTCTATTGCCGTGAGTGGAAACGTATCGGCCATCACGGTGGTGCTCGGAGGACTTCCCGCCGATGAGGTCGTGGACAACACCACCTCGGGCATTTGGACGTGGTCGAACTTGGCCGCAGGCTCATACGGTTGGAGCGCCTCTATCGGTGAAGGGTGCGCTTCAACAGGTCAAATCGATGTGGTGCTTCCACCCGCCTTGATGTTCCAAGGAAACGCCATTCAACCAACGTGCGAAGGTGAAGGGGGTGTTGTTGAGGTAGACCCTATCGGAGGTGAAGCGCCACTGGAGGTGGCGTGGCAAGGCGTGACTCAGCTTGGAGACACAGTGCAAGGCACGGGAACTGGATCCGTGAATTTGGAAGAAGGACAATACACATGGACGGTGTCAGATGCTGCCGGTTGCAGTTTGGACACGGCCATTCAAGTAGCAGCCCTTTCCATAGGGCTGTCCATGGAGCAAGAGCTCGTTCAGCCCACCTGCGGAGGGGCTTTGGCAGGAGAGGCCACCTTGACTCCGACGGGCGGAATTTCTCCATACTCTGTGGTGGTGCAAGGAGCAGCGGACAGCACCTTCCTTCCATTCTTGGTGCCTGGAGCATATCCTGTCACCCTCACAGACTCCTTAGGCTGTGCTTTCCTCGACACGGTGCTCATCGAGCCCGCCAGCGACTTCGTTCTGTTTGCAGAAGTAGACTCGGCGACGTGCTCTAACAGCGAAGATGGCCAAGTGGTGTTGACCACGGCCAATGGAACGGGGGAGGTAGACTTCATCTTTTCTGGGCCCTTTGGGGCGATGGCTGTGGGGGATACGGTAGCAGGGGTGGGTGCCGGAGTTTACGAGGTCACAGCACTAGACAGTGCGGGCTGCCCCGCAGTATTGTTGGTCAGTGTTGAGGCGCCACCACCGGTGATCGTGTTGTTGGACAGTTTGGTGCGCCCAAGCTGCGCAGGCGACGAGGACGGATACCTGGCTGTAACGGTCGAGGGCGGCGTGGGAGGCCCCTACGAGGTCAATTGGTCATTGGATGCAGCCCCATGGTCCAGCGGCCCCATTCAAGCCTCCATTGGCGAGGGCGTCTATGCCGTTGAGGCGTTGGATGGGCAAGGGTGTTTGGGTAGCATTGAGTCGATACCATTATTGGCCCAAGGCGATGTCGTTCTCTCTGTCCCCTCGGATACGGCATTGTGCGCGGGCACACCGTTGCAACTCCAGGCCCAAGCCACAGGAGCCACAGAAGCGTTTTGGAGCATTCAAGGCAGCAGCAATGGTGTGGGTTTGAATGCCTTGACAGACAGCATTTCAGAAGGTGGGCACTATTGGACCTTCACCGCCACCCGCTTGGGCTGTGTTCAGCAAGACTCTGTGCTGGTCACCGGATGGAGTTTGCCCACCCCCAATGCGGGACCAGATGCGATGATTGTTTCTGGTGCCGCCGCCAATTTGGGCGTAGGGGGCGCCCCAGAATCTTGGGCTTATGCCTGGAGTCCCAGTGTCGACGTGGCGTTTTCAGAATTGCCATCGACCCCCACCAACATACTTTTTGAGACCACGATTTTCATCCTTCAGGCCACCACTCCAGAGGGATGCTCAGCCACGGATACCGTTGAGGTCGGGGTGTTACAAACGCTGGATATCCCGTCGGGTTTTACCCCCAATGATGACGGGACCAACGATGTGTGGAACCTGACCGGTTTGGACCAGTACCCCTCTGCAGAGATCACTGTATTCAACCGGTGGGGTGACGTGCTCTTTACCCAAGGCGCCTATGACGGGGCTTGGGACGGCAGGGTGAACGGGATTGTCGTTCCTGTGGGCACCTATTACTATCACATTCGGGTCAATGAACCCGCGCTGCAGACCGAGTGGACCGGTCCCATTACCATTATGCGATGAAGCCATACAGCAACACCATTGCACAGATGAAGTGGTCCTTGGTTGTGGCAGCCTTGGCCTGGGGTGCAGGGCTGGGCGCTCAACAGTTGCCCGTCACCACGCTTCCGCTCGACCATGCTTTTGATGCCCATCCAGCCGCGGCGGGTGCGGATTCTTTGATCCACGTCAGTTTGTGGCAACGCAGCCCTTGGACAGGCGTTCCTTCGGCGCCGAGAACCACGTCTTTGGCCTTGACGTCACCTACAGGCTCATCCTCGCTGGGGTGGGGTGCCCGAGCTTGGAGTGACATCGCCGGACCTACGCGAATGGCAGGGTTTCACATGGGCCTGGCCTACAAATCCCGATGGACAGAGCGTTGGAATTTGTCTTTGGGCATGGGACTGGGTTGGATGCAGTTTTCTGTCGATGGCAACCAAATCGAGTTGGAAGAGGCGGGCGACCCTGTTTTGGGGGACACCTACCAAACCATAGGTGTACCCGACGCATCGGCTGGCTTACTCCTTTCTGATGGCACGCTCATGTTGGCGGTTTCAGCCAGTCAAGTACTGGGGTCGGCAGTGCCTGTTTTTGAAAGCGTGGGGGGAGATTCCCGATTGGAATCGCACCTGCGTGCCATGCTGTCTTACCGCTTCAAAAAAGGAGGTTTGGGCTGGACGCCCATCTTGCAGGTGCAGCATTTGCGGCCAATACCGGCAGAATGGTCGGCCTCTTTGAGGGTCGATAAAAACCAAGATTTTTGGGCAATGGCAGGCTACCGTTCAGCTGGAGCAGGCCATTTTGGAGCAGGGGTAAGGCTCAATGATCAGTTGACATTCAGTTATAATCGGAATTGGGCGACGGGCGCATTGGCCCAGGTTTTGGGCGGCGGCCACGAGGTGGTCCTTGGATTCACCGTACCGCGTTGATGACGCTCTCCACCTCGGGGTTCTGCAGACCCATCGCCCCGATAGTTTAGCCACATAAATGATGAGCCAAGACCATGGCGGGATTCAAAAATTTGGAAGATCTGGTCTCTGACCTGAGTGATGGACTGCGGAAGCTGCGGGCAGGAGAGCTTGAGCCCGAGGAGCTGACGCCCTTGGTCGAGGATGCCCGAGAGCTTTCTGACCGACTTATTCTGCTGCGTTTTAAGGCGCATGAATTCTCTTACGAAGTCAGGAGAAAGTCGCCGGAAGGGGGAGTGGATGATGACGCAGCGGATCGCCAGCCGGTTCGACCGTTCCGCATTGGTGCAGCTTACCAGACGTCGCTCATCGATGCGATTGAGGAGGTAAGCCGAGAGCAGGCCGAACAAGCCGAAAAGGCGCGCTTGGATGCGGGGACGCCAGAACTTTTCGATGCGCCAGTCCCTGTGCCACAACCGGTGCTGGCCCCAAAGCAGGCAGAAGCAGCACCACCCATTTTTGAGCCCATCGTATCCGAACCTGCGGACTCCACAGAGACAGCAGCAGAGAAGTCCGAACCTGAGGAGGTGGCCGTTGAGGACGGCCGTGCTGCAGAGGAGCTCGAACAGGAGGAGCGGGTGTCTGTGGAACCTGAACCCATGCAGGAGGTGGTTGAAGAGCCCGAGGTTGAAGAGCCTGTGTCATCTGCCCCCGCCGCAAACGCAGCGCCGACAGACGCGGAGGCCCCTTCGGAGGCAGGTGCTGGTCCGTCTTTGGCCGAGCATTTGGAACGCCAGCCCATTTCGGACTTGCGCACGGCCTTCAGTTTGGTCGAGAAATATGAATGCATCAAGATGCTGTTTGCAGACGATGCTGTCGAGTTCAACCGCGTGCTCGAAGCCTTGGAGGCGGCGGGGAATTATGAACTGGCGGTGCACTGGTTGGGACAGCAGGTCGAAGCTTCTAAGGATTGGGACCAAGAGGACCCCGTGGTCATGCGTTTCCTCGATCGTGTAGAGCGCCGATACCATTGAGATGCTGACGGTCGTTCCCACGCCAATTGGCAACCTTGGAGATTTCACGCCCCGCGCAGCGGAGGCCATAAAGGCGGCAGATATCGTCTTTGCGGAAGACACCCGAACAACGGGGTCGTTGCTTCGTTTAAACGGACTGGAGGCGCGCCTGAGGGCCTTCCATGCCCACAATGAGCACAAGGTATTGGAGCAAGTGGTCTCGGACTTGGCAGCGGGAGTCAATGCTTGCCTGTGCAGCGATGCTGGAACCCCGGCCATTAGCGACCCCGGATTTTTATTGGTGCGCGCTTGCATAGAGGCAGGTGTGGAGGTTCAATGCTTACCGGGAGCCACGGCATTTGTGCCGGCCTTGGTCGTCAGCGGGCTTCCGTGTGACCGCTTCGTTTTCGAAGGCTTCCTGCCCCACAAAAAAGGCCGCCAAACCCGATTGAAAGCGCTGGCGTTGGAGCCTCGAACGACAGTTTTGTACGAATCCCCACACCGGATACCCAAGCTGCTGGTAGAATTGGCAGAGTTCTGCGGACCCGACCGCGCTTTGAGCATCAGCCGTGAGCTGTCCAAGAAGTTTGAAGAAACTGTGCGGGGTACCGTGACCGAATTACAGGCCCATTTTGAGGCCCATCCACCGAAGGGTGAATTCGTCGTCGTCGTGGGCGGAGCAGAGGGTTGAGCGCCCTTAGAACAAGACTTTCTGAAGCTCTCCTACGCGGTTCACCCGCACGATCTCCAAACCTTTAGGAGGCTTGGGCCCTTTGGCGACAAGCCCGCTGATCACAATGCGCTTCATGCCCAATTTGGCGGCCTCCATCATGCGTTGTTCAACGCGCGCTACAGGCCGGACTTCGCCGGTCAATCCGACCTCACCACAGAGTGCGGTTTTAGGGTCAAGGGTCAG
>Ga0115558_1002176_pt1 | contig 11719 bp, 11 predicted proteins | sample COGITO_mtgs_1104_4_FD_87279 | JGI IMG/M metagenome (GOLD analysis project Ga0115558, IMG submission 87279) | Pelagic marine microbial communities from North Sea - COGITO_mtgs_110426 | ecosystem: Environmental > Aquatic > Marine > Epipelagic | place: Germany:Helgoland, sampling site Kabeltonne... | reverse complement strand
AATAGTTTTAAATTTTTGTATCAGAACACCACCACTTTTAACCCTAAATTTATTATCCTTTTCATCTAGGGAAATTTCATATTCTTGGTCTACTACTTTGATTTTAATATATGCTAAGTCGCCTTCACCTTTGGCATAGCTATAATCACAATCACCTTGATGCCTTAGGTACCAATCGTAAGTAAATAGCTCTACGTGATAACCGAAAATCCTCGTGGAACCTAAAACATAATAGCCTTGATCAATTTTGCGAATGCATCTTTTCTCAGCATAATTAAGTAATTTATAATTCTTAACGAATTTCTTCAGATAGGCCTCCTCAATATTCGGTAGTTCAAAAGCGATAATATCCCGTAAACTATCTACTACTTTTGATGAGTCAAAAAGTGAATGTTCAATTAGCTTTCTAATAAAGCTCAATCGTTTCTTAAAAAAACGTCTCCAATTTTCATTTCTGTTTCTAAGTGTTCCGTAAACATTACTATAAAAGACTAGATTCTGCCCATCCTTAACAAAACAATCTCCTTGAGACAAAAATGCACGGACCAATAAATGCTTTTTGGCTATTAACACATCCTGTGAAAACAATGAAGAGACTTTCTTACTTACTGCAACAAACTCAGCAATAGCAGGCAATCTATCCTCCCAGAAACTAAATATAAATCCTATTTGTCCATAAAAATAAGTGTTATTCTCAGCCTTCATAAGAACCGATTCCCATTCTTGATTATCAATAATCAATTTTGCTTTATGAATTTCTTCATTAATTTGATCTGTAGCAAAAGAGTTTACCTTAGTCGCTTCTGTTTTATCTAAAACATTGTAAATACCATTCTCAGCTACTATAGCATCCAAAAGGAGATCCACAGACTCCGTGACCTCAATGAATAATTTAGGACTTTCGATAGGTGTATTATACACCAAATTTGAAACAACTCTAATCCATTGCACAAGGGACTTTTCCTCGAAGGAGACCTGTTTCTCATAGAATGCTAAAATTGAATACCTAAGTGTTAAATCCCACCAAGTGTCTTTTTCTAAATCAACAATATTGAAGAGGAAGGTTGACAATGGTTTACTGATGTATTTATGCAAAAAAATAGTGTCCTCATCTAGTCTTTGGAGAACGTCTAAGTCAAACCTATCTAAGATAGAAAGATATCCATTAATTCTCTGCTCAATCAGAAGTTGTGAAGGACTATCTTCTATTGTTTGAAAGAGAACTAAAGGATTTGATTTAGTCTCTCTCAGTTTAGAAATCTCGTGTTTAAAACTGTCAAAGCTTACATCCTCAGCCTTCCCCTTCTGATATTTCAGATAGTCTCTTAAGAACAAGCTTCTGAAAAAATTCAAGTATTGATTGTCTATTGTTGTTTGACTGGCCTCCTTTATATTCCAAAATAAGTCAGTCCATTTATTGTCTAAGTGGTTAGACCAGTTTTCAACCTCTATCTTATGCTTAAACTCTTTGATTATCCAGGCTTTAAAGTTTTCAAAGTCAGATAGCTTTTTCCCTCGAGCGTTCATCTTAATATATAACTCATCGGTTAGTTCAAAATCGTCCAAATCAAAGAAATCAAAGGATATTCTATTTTCAACAGTTAGGTTATCCCAGAGTCTAGAAAAATCTTCTTGCGAGTTTGTAAACTCCTTTTCCAAAGAGTCAATCACAGAGAGCATGCTTTTTACTGTTGGGTCCTTACTCCAATCTGAGAAGTAGGATTCACTATTAGAAATTACTTCACTTAGAACCATACCATCCGTTGACATTTCAAAAAAAGTAGTTGTTACTAATTGGCAAAAGTCCTTTGCCCCAGCTCTAGTAGCATACGAAAACTTATTAAGTACTAGTAATTCATCTTTTAGCTTTAATTTTTGTATCAAGAACCAGTGTACCAAAAAGAGTGTCGTTAGCCTCTGCTGTCCATCCAGAGGGATAAATGTTATTTTCACTGCATCTTCTTTTGACACTTCAAGTAGCTTATAGTCTATTGCAACTTCTAAGTCTGAGGCATAAGATTTTATAGTCTTTAGTAGCGAGTCAATATTGCTCTTGTTTCGGTCATAAGCAGTTAGGTTTTCCTTACCTAATAGCTTGCCATAAATAAAGTCTAGATGAAGACCGTTGGACTTTGTCTCATTCAAACACTTATAAATGTCGCCAATGATTTTATTCTTGACTTCTGCTGCTGAATCTCTACCATAGGTATAATCCCGCTGAATAACAGGTATTTCAATTCTACAATTAGATATAATCTCCCAAAAAGTATTGTAAGTAATATTTGTCATATTAATTATAGTAAACTGTTAATTCGTCTTTCATGAACTTCATGTAATCAGTCATGTCTTTTTTGCCAAACAACATACTTGCAATAGATTGATTCTCAGTAGTGTAAATCTTAGCAAAGACATTCTTAGTGCTGACAGGAATATATACGTCTACCAAATCACCCTTTTTGTCTTGGTATTTTCCTGTTTGATCAAGATCTAGCAGTTGCTTTCTTTTTTCAATAAATGTTTTATTGCTGATTTTTATATTGGTGTTAAGGTCTAACAAGGCAAGATTAGATATTCCATGCAGCACCAAATCTTCACTTATCCTGCTAGATAGATCATCTAGTGCTTCAGATTCTTCATCACTGAACTTTGCTTCTTTTAATAGTTTAGTACTTTCTCTTTTGCTAACAAAAGCATAGGCCTCCGTAATCTTTCTAACTATTTCTTTGTACAATTTTCCACTGTTATTGTAATAATCCTTGTTTGATGACAACCACTCGAGTAACTCTCCAATAGTCAAAAAAGCTCTTGGGTTCTGTGGATTGATATGTTCTACACTCCACCGATGATCCTTATAAAGATTAAAAGGAAACTTGTTAGCACTGTTATTATTCATAAAGTATGAGATATTTAGTAGTAACAACACCCTCTGACATTCATTTCGGTATTTTTCATAATCTAAATTCTCAAGATGATATTTTTTCACCTTTACATCTTCGCTTTTACTTGTTTTCGAAAACTCTTTTCTAATTATTCCCTTCAACTTGTCTCTAAACACATCTTTCGAGCACCCTTCGCTAATTTCAAGTATTTCCGATAGCCTCTCTATCTCGCTTACGATAAGAAAACCAACTAGATGATAAACCTCCTTGTTGTCAAACCACTCTAACAATTTATTGAAAGTCTTTTTTATGGTTTTCCAATCTAATTCAGTTTTAGCTTTAAACTTCTCTTCATATTTACGATAGGAAAAAAGGCCATCATCGTTTTTCATAGGCCTCCTATTTACTAAATCTATGATAAAGTCGATGCGGGTACTTGCCTGTTTGTAGCGATTGTTATCACAGATAAAAAACCAGAATAAATCATCGTGCAGTTTCGTCTCCATAGTATCCCACTCCCTAGACAGTTCTGTAGCTTTAAGTTTTGCTATTTCCTTTGAGTTTTTGTTTTGTGCTTCTAGTATAAAAAGAGCTTTTATTAATTCTGAACTAGTTAAGGGAATCTTGCCTGCATTTAGGTTCAGAAAAACTTGCTCAGTATCTAGTTTTAATTTCTGATTTGAGGAAGAACTTATATCGTACCAAATGACATTTACTACATTTATCAGTTTATCAAGCATAGATTCTCTTAACGACTCTCTGAGACTAAACCACTTCTGAATATGACAGTAAACATTATAAATGTGGTATATATCTACGTTATCATACTCGCTACTCGCTGTGATAAAATCTACCCATGAAACTTCCGAAGTGATAGCTGAATCTAGCACCTCAATTTTTTCATCTAACAGCTCTCTAGTAGCTTGTCTAGTCTCGTAAGAAATTGAATAATACTTCTTTTTAGTAAGATAGTAATGAATCAGATAAAGTGATGTTATACGTTGTTGTCCATCAATAAGTTCTATAATTCCTTCTGAATCTTCTTTTACAATAATAGGTTGCAAACAGTATCTTCCCTTATCCTCATCATGGTCGTTGACATCATTTAGAAGCTCCAGGATTTCCTTTTCGGTCCATTTATAGCCCCTCTGATATTTTTTAACAGAAAAGGACTTGCCTTCTAATGAGTTTATTGGTTTAAATATTTCTTTATTCATAGTTTATTTTTCACTTCAATACTCCTTTTAATCTCTTTCTTATAACCACCAAATCTTTTTCCTTTAACAACCGCTTGCTTGAGGTGTGCTTAAACTCGCAGTAGTCTAAAACAATAAGGCTAACACCATTTTTAGGCAGCTCTGTTTGTCTTAGCTTGTCAAAGAAAATACAAGCTCCAGCACGCCATACCAAGTTTTCTTCGGCACTAGCTAGTCTCAAATATTCAATTCTTTTAATGTCAATATTGCAAATTATAATACTACAAATTTCTCAAGCACCGGCTAAAAGTCTTTCTCAAATAGTCTTATTATTTCTTGTGTTTTCATCGTTATGCAATATATAATTTTTTACTTTAAGTTTTTGTTTGTCTTCATTTTAATCCTCACCACACCAACGCTCCTAGCACCTCACTGGTCCGTGTGTTTATCTTGAAGGGTAATATAGAATAGGTGTTTCTCTGTGAAAAAATGTGTACTTCTAGTATGTCACTAGGGTCTCTGCCATCTGGCAATTGGATAATACCATATGGATAACGGTGCAAAGCGATGTAGTGCGAAACAACTGTACTTAATGTTTTATAGTGGGTTATATCATACAAAGTGGGTGTTTTTTCTTCTTGGTCTCTAAGCATTTTTGCTCCATTTAGTTTTTCCAATTACAATAATATACCTATCCTTAATTATTAGGCCAGTAAGCAATAGCTCAAAAGATAATATAAAACTCTCGCTAAATCTTCAATTGAGTAGTATGAAGTAAGCTACTCAAGTAGTAAAATAAGAATAGTAAACAATAAGCCTCCTAATCAGAATAATGTTGATGAAGAGCCTTGCGCTCAAATACATCGAAAAAACGCCTCGTATAGTGGATCTCTGTACTATGATCTACATATTTCTTTTTTCTCATATTTCTTTCATTCCATCCTATCGATATACAGTTAAAACAGTTCTTTAAAATCCTCAAAACGACTAGCATAACTCTTAAAACTAAGAGGGATACAGTAGGAACGTCCCGTATTGTAAAATCTTACGTCAAATTCAGTTAATCCTTTCAAATCATTCCCTTCCTCGTCTTCTGTAATCCCATAATATTCTGGTCTATATAAAAACGCAATCTTATCACAGATTAACTCCACTCCTGGAATCATCAAATCTGCAAGATATGGTCGTTTATTTTTTCGTTTCTCTAATTTCCTATTAAGGTGTGAAGTGATAACCAAACAGACATTCTTTTCTTTACAGAATGCTTTTAAACGATTTAATGACTTTAGCATTTTAACTACTCTTTTCCTTTTGGATTTTTGCATGAATTTACTCGTAAAATGAGCACAGTCTAACACAATGGCTTGATAATTATTTCCGAGAACGAGCTCTAACATTTCATCAAAATAGGTGTCAGAATCATATAAGCCCACGCCTAACACTTCTAAATCGCCCTCTTTTATAGAATCAAAATACTCATTAAAAGCCTTTAACTCAATGGCGTTCAATTCTCTAGAACCATCTCGAAAAGGACCATAAGGTCCTTCTGCCTTTCTAACTAAACTATCAAATAATCCTTGCTCGGAAAAATCCAAGGACTGATACAAGGTCTTCACATTCTGAGATAACCCCAATGCAAGATCCAATGCAAAAGTAGATTTACCCATGCCAGGTCGGGCTCCAATTAGCACTAATTCCCCTGGCTTAAAGGTCTGCATATCGTCTAATCCTTTAAATCCCGTAGTCAGAAATGGTTGTTTCTCTTTAGTGTTGCGTTTGTGTTTTGACCCTTCCGTAATCAGTTGTCTTAATGTAATTGGTATTTTCATTGTTTCAATATTTGTTTTTTTACTATGTAAGAACTTGGCGTTATTTTATGAGTATTGATATAGTTACTGGGTCTACCTGCTGCCCGCAGGCCGTCAATGATGTTATTCAATGCTATGTTACCTGTAGATTGCAGGTATTCTCCTTTGGTATTTTTGCGCAATAGTCCTCCATTTATCTGCATCTTAATCTATTTTGTGATGCAAAGTAATGAACCTGTACCGCCAATTATTTGCGGTTATAATTTTTAGCTACTGAAACGAATCTGTAATTATTTTCTCTTTCAGAAATACCTATGCTTACGAAACTGGAATGACATAGATTCTATGTTTGCTATTCAGCGTAATCCAAGATTTTTGAATCCTCAAAACGCCTATCAGTTCCATTAAAAGAAAGTAGAGAATGATAATATGAACCTCCTGTTACAGGTGTTATGCTAAAATCAGCTATTCCTGTTATATCAATCCCACTCCTGTCTTTATACGTACCATAATACGCTGGTCTATATAAAGACGCGAACTTATCACAGATTAGCCCCATTTCTGGAATCATTAAATCTGACAGCCTCGGACGTTTGTTTTTTCGTTTGTTTAATTTCTCGTTCAACGCAGTGGTGAGCACTAAGCAAACGTTGAACTTTTTGCAATGCTCCCTTAAGCGGTTCAATGACTTTAGCATTTTGTTTATTCTTTTCCTTTTCGATTGTAATACATATTCACCTGTAAAGAATGAACAATCCAACACAACAGCTTTATAGTCATTAAAGAGCGTTAGCTCTAACATTTCATCAAAATAAGTGCTAAAATCAAATATCCCTCCTCCATGAACTTCTAATTTAGATAAAGAATTGATATATCGGTGAATAGCCCTACTCTCATAAAGGTATTCTTCTTTGCAAATAGTGAGAGAAGGGTCTTGTAGCCATCCTGCTTTTTTAACGATCAATTCAAATATTGCTTCCTCTGAAATCTCTACAGACTGATACAAGGTCTTTGTATTCTTTGAAAAATTTAATGCAAAATCCAGTGCCAAAGCTGATTTACCCATTTTCGGTCTACCTCCAATGAGCACCAATTCTCCAGGCATAAAAATTTGATACTTATCAAGGTTTTTAAATCCTGTTGCCAGAGAATCAGGTTGACTTGTAGAATAATGTAAGATTTCAAATGTTTCTTTAGATAGTTGCCTAATTGTGGTTGGTCTTTTCATCATTTCAAGAGTTAGTTTTTAATAACATGGTATTGTGGTTGAAATTGAACAAAATCGCAAGTGGCATTTCTGAACTAGAACTAGTTTATTTAGTCCCGAAAATTGAAAAGGGTATTCGCTATTGGAAGTTGGTAAATCTCTATGCAAAGTAAAAGACCAACACCGCCAATTAGCTGCGGTACAAATTATTTGCTTCAGACAGAAGTTCAGCTATGTGAATTCGGTAATGCTCAGGAGAGACCACTTCCACATTCGGACCATGCTTCAAAATCTGTTGCCGTAACTCAAAGTTAAAGACCAAGTAGTAGGAAAACCACGTGTGTGAGGCATCAGCTTTTATCTCTTCTTGACTAAGGTGCATAGGTAAGGTGTGAATATACTTGGCTTGGTCATTGGTGAATTTCAACACTAGTTTTTCTGCTGTGCCGTGTAACTCTGATACGCCTATGCGATTTGCAAACACTTCTTCTAGTGTAATATTCTTTGCTTTAAACTTAGTTGTGGTGAGAGCGCAGTTGTGTATTCTGTCTAGGGCCAGTAATCTAAAATCGTCAAGCGAGTTGTCTATTCCATAAACGTACCAACGGTGGTCAAACTCACGGAGCATATATGGCTGTATACTTTTTATGCTTGCGGTATCATTGTAAAAGGCTTGGTAGGTAATGGATAAACAGACTTTCTTGTCAATAGCTTCTAAAATAGGAGAGAGGTACTCCGTTCCTTTAAGTTGGTTTTCCTTCTGAAAAAAGATGTACTTCATTTTGTCCTTGTTTCTATTGGGATCAAATAGTGGGATGGTTTGAGAAAGCTCTATCAAGTTCATTAGACCTTCGTTATTTAGTTCATTGGGGTTGTCAATGTAGTAGCCTTTTTCTGTTCTACTAAAAGCGATATCAATCTTAAACTCTGTACGCAGTATAGATATATCTCGTTCTACGGATCGTTGGCTTATAGCCATTTCATCAGTAGAGAGGTAATCGATAATTTGGTGAAGAGTAGGATAGGAGCCTTGTCTTAGTTTTTGAAGTATACGAGCGTATCGATTGATTGTTTTAAAATTTGCCATTGTTCCGCAAATATATGGCGGTTTAGATATGTACCTTTGTTGTATGAATAATGATATATCATATATCGAACCAACTATTACTATAGAGGTAGAAGAAAAACTGAGAGAAGTAATAAACAGAGAAGAGTTCCAAAATTTTCACAACAACTATGCATTCAATACTAAAATTGTACAAAATGGTCTTTTGTTTATTGGAATAAACCCTTCTAATAGTAAAGAAGAAGATCTTAAAGAAAGAAGTGGTCCAAAATCGGTAAATACTTATAGCCTAGATCAGGGTGCTGACATACACCCGTATTTCAAGAAGTTTGTTGATATATCAGAACACTGCAAAATTCCTTGGACACACATAGACTTACTTTTCTATAAAGAAACTAACCAAAAAAACGGCGAAAACCTCCTATGGAAAACAAATGGAGCCGCTTATATTTGGGAGCAACTACAGCTTTCTCATAAATTATTTCAAGCTGCTCAGCCTAGGTGTATTATAGTAAATAATTCTTTTGCTCGTACTTTAATGGGATTCGATAAAGTAGAAAAGAATGGAGTAGTTAAAAATGAGTGGTTAGGGTATGATTTTGTGTGGGATGATAACATAGGAACTTACAGATTTAATGGTGTTCCTGTCTTTTTTTCGAGTATGCTTACTGGCAGTAGAGCGTTAGATCGAGGCTCCTATGCAAGATTAAAATGGCATATTAATAAGGTTTGTAACCTATGGACATAACAGGCTTACTAGAAGAAGCAAAACGGAGGAAAGACCAGTATGTAAAAGAAGGCAAGTTCGAGTATGCTGCTATAGAACGAGATAAAATTAAAAAATATGAAGATTGTATTTCAAAAAAAGGTTCAGCTCAACGCTAAATATCTATGCTCTCAAAATCCAAAATAACAAGAGGCTTACAATGTAAGAAAAGCCTTTGGCTGTATAAAAACCAACCTGAACTACGTAAAATATCAGATGGCCAACAGGCTATCTTTGATACAGGAACTAATGTAGGGTTGCTAGCACAACAGAAGTTCCCTGGCGGTATAGATGTAACCGAAGGGCACGACTGGCCAAATTTTGAGTGTGCGGATAATACGAAGTATCAAATAGGAATAGGCACAGCGGTAATCTACGAAGCGACTTTCGTTTACAATAAAGTGCTCGTAGCAGTTGACGTCTTGGTGAAGAATGAATATGGTACGTGGGATGCCTACGAGGTAAAAAGTACTAACAGTGCCAAAGAGCCTCACATAGTAGACTGTGCTATCCAATATCATGTAATGGAAGGCTGTGGTGTCGAATTAAGAAGTATAAGCGTGATGCACTTTGATAGTGACTATGTTCGAATGGGCGATTTAGAGGTAGAGCGACTATTTACCGCTACAGATATCACCGAAGAAGTATTGGAGTGGCAACCAGAATTGCCAGCCATCATAGCAGAGCTAGAAGCTACTCAAAAGCAAGCATTGTGTCCTGAAGTAGAAATAGGTCCGCAATGCAGTAATCCTTACGGTTGCGATTTTCAAGCTCACTGCTGGAAACATGTGCCCGAATACTCTGTGTTTAATCTTACTAGAGCTGGGGAACGAGCTTGGGACTTATATCATAAGGGAATTTTGGAGATAGCCGACATACCTTGGGAATACCCAATGGGTGATAGTCATAGAATACAATATGAAACAGAACTTACGGGCAAGCCCTATATCATTAAAGATGGAATAGAACGATTTTTGGAGGATATCCAATATCCGGTGTATCATTTTGATTTTGAAACCATGATGAGTGCGGTGCCTATGTTTGATAATAGTAGAACCTATCAGCAGATACCATTTCAGTACAGCCTGCACATACAGCAATCGTTAGATTCAGAGCCAGAACACTTAGAATATCTTGCACCTGCTAAGGTGGGTATTAGTGGCAGCGACCCACGAGAAGGGTTGATCGTCCAGATGCTCGAAGACTTAGGTTCATCAGGTACTATTTTAGCCTACCACGCATCTTTTGAGATGGTAAGAATAAAAGAACTTGCCAGAGATTTTCCGAAATATGCCAAAGAGTTACTTGCCTTAAACGCTCGATTTTTAGACCTCGAAATTCCATTCCGTAAAAAGTACTACTACACCAAAGAGATGCAAGGTCGCTCTAGTATCAAGAAGGTATTACCTGCTCTTGTGCCAGGGCTGAGCTACGCAGACTTGGAAATAAAAGAAGGCGGAACAGCAAGTGCCACTTTCTTGGCTATGCATAAAGGCGCGTTCGAAGGTGATTACGATGTCACCCGTCAGCAGTTATTGGATTATTGCAAACTGGATACCTATGCGATGGTGAAGATTTTAGAAAAGTTATATTCTGTAGGAGGTTAAATGTGTGCCTTTCTCATGGTATATTCTTCATCCACGCATTGTCATTATTCTTTTGCTCCAAAAGCACATCATATATCAATCTCAGAAGATTAAGTATTTCTTGCTCATAGATTTATCGATACATACGATATGTATCCCTGATGCATAGTGAGTGTTGCTACTGCTAGTGAAATGAGTACGTATATTACCTTTAGATCAACAGCCAAAATCGCTACAAAAGACTACGGAAGACTGGGTGAAAACACGTAAAAAATCAACACCATTACTACAACGGCTTATCGAAAAACCCATAGGCACCAAAATGCGGGATAGTGCACCGTGTCCGCAGACTGAGGCGGAACACTAGCTTCATTATTGGTCTGTCCATTTATTCGGCACCGACCCAACAGCTTGTTCGCCGTGGCGGGAAGCCTTAGTTATTAGCGGTTGTTTTTTATTCTTTTATTTCTGTTTCCCAATTTATTTGTCCGTTAATCTCTGAGCAAATTCCAATTCCGCCCATTCCATAGTCATATCCTAAATTAAATTCAATCTGTCGTTGGTCAACAAAGACTGATAATTCAGGGGATGCTTGAACCATTTTCTTAAAAAGTGACTTTATCTCGTTCAATTCATTTAATGCAATTCGTTTTGTCACATTTTTGAGTTCAGTTTTTAAAGTCCAACCCGTCACGGAAAAAGATTTTTCGTCTGTTGTATTGAAAGTAAGTTCACCAACTTTAAATGAACCGTAGTCCTGAAGGATTATTAAAGCACTTTTGATTCTATGTTTTAATTCTTGTTCTGTCATTCATTCAACAATTTCAGAATCCAACAACATTAGCGACTGTTCTAAGCCTTCATCCATTAGATTCCCTTTAACTTTTATTGAATTTAATCCTTCAAGTTTTTTCTCGTCAGACTTATTCTTGAATAAAACGGTCATTTTTCTTTTCAATCCGTTGTATTCAGCTTCGGCTGAGAGGTATGAATGTCCACCGTCAGCTCCTGTCGAAAGTATCTTGAAAGTTGTCAGATTAAATGTCATCATTTTAATAACCGCTAACGGTTAGTTTATGGCAAGTAGGGCATTAGAAAGTAATACACTTTCGGATTTGCACGGAGCCAAATTTTTATATTTCGTTTTTAATTTTTTCATCTTAAAAAGCCAAATTAAAAATTTGGCGGTGTCTGTTAAAAGTGCTGAACTT
>Ga0115558_1002171_pt1 | contig 11733 bp, 9 predicted proteins | sample COGITO_mtgs_1104_4_FD_87279 | JGI IMG/M metagenome (GOLD analysis project Ga0115558, IMG submission 87279) | Pelagic marine microbial communities from North Sea - COGITO_mtgs_110426 | ecosystem: Environmental > Aquatic > Marine > Epipelagic | place: Germany:Helgoland, sampling site Kabeltonne... | reverse complement strand
CAATTCACAATATCGGCATTGGTTCAACCTAAATCTAAGAAGCCATTTCAAACTAAAAAACGGATCACACTCAAGGAAGCGGGGCCAATGATTCCACCTGTTCCTGCTGTACTATTAACTGTCAAAGGTGAGAATGACATTAAAGATGAAATTAGCGTGGCCTGGACTTTTGTGGTAAATGGGAAGCCTCCACAAATAGGAATTAGTGTTGAGGATGTTCATGTCTCCTTAGGTTTCTTAAAAAAGCATAAAGAATTTGTTCTGAATGTACCCACCGCAGCTATCATAAAGGAATTTGACAAAGTAGACATGAACTCGACAAAGACTGGAGATAAGTTTGCGTTTTCTGGACTGACCAGAGGCAAAGCTACCATCGTTGAGGCACCCACTATAAACGAAGCACCTATCCAATTGGAATGTAAGGTGATAAAGGAAATTGATATTCCTCCTATTCGAACTATTTTTATCGCAGATGTTGTTGCAACTAGAGTACTTGAAGGCACTTGTGATGTGAATGGTAGACTAATTGTCGATGCAATTGATTTCTTTGGAATGACTGCCGGAAGTGGAGAGTTTTATACCATGGGAGAAAAGGTCGGACACATTGGGAAAAGTGTTGGCCGCAGTGACATTAAATATTGAGACCATAAATTCAAATGACCCAAATATACAGCATTTCTGGAATGACCTGCCTTGGCTGCAAACTGGCTATTGAGTCTACTATCAATGAATTAGATAAAATCTCTAATGTCGATGCTAACCTGGAAAACAACCAACTATCATTAGAATCAAGTGCTGTTTTTGAAGTCGTTCAACTTCAGGCTGCCCTTGATGCAGCTAACCTACATTACATTGTACATGAGCTCGGTCAAGCCCCAATAATCGATGAGGCGGCAAAAAAAATGGCCATTGCCAATGCCGACGAATTCTACTGCCCAATGCATTGCGAAGGTGATAAGACCTATACCGATTTCATCCCATGCCCGGTCTGTGGCATGGATCTAGTTCCAGCAAATACGAATACCGCAAACCATGAAGATGGTTTTTCAAAATTGGTTTTCAAAATGAAAATTGCGCTACTTTTCACAGTGCCAATCTTCGTCATTGCCATGTCGGATATGTTTCCAGGCAATCCATTATTCAAAGTACTTTCTAAAACTACTTGGAACTGGACTCAGCTCATATTATCAATACCAGTTGTTTTTTATGCCTGTTGGATGTTCTTCGAAAGGGCTTGGAGATCAATTGTCACATGGAACTTAAACATGTTTACGCTGATCGGGATTGGTGCAGGTATTGCATGGGGATTTAGTTTGTTTGCATTGCTTTATCCAAGTGTTTTTCCTGAAGAATTCAAACACTCCGACGGTACTGTATTTGTATATTTTGAAGCCACTGTAGTTATTTTGACACTGGTTCTATTAGGGCAGCTTTTAGAAGCCAGGGCACACAATCAAACAAGTGGAGCTATCAAATCTTTGTTGAAATTGACACCAACAGAAGCAACTCTACTAAGTCCAGATGGAGATGACAAAACAATTTCAATTCATGACATTATAGTTGGTAATCTACTAAGAATAAAGCCTGGAGATAAAATACCTGTTGATGGAATTGTCTTCAGAGGTACAGCCAGTATTGATGAATCCATGATTACTGGGGAACCAATTCCATCTGATAAGTCTAAAGCGGATCAAGTAAGTGCGGGTACTATCAATGGCAACAGTTCATTTGTAATGCAAGCGGAGAAAGTAGGTGCTGACACCTTATTGTCTCAGTTGATAGAGATGGTAAATAAAGCCAGCAGGTCCAAAGCCCCCATTCAAAAAATTGCAGACAGAATCGCAAAATATTTCGTACCCATAGTTGTACTAATATCCATAATAACATTTATCGCTTGGAGCATGTATGGACCTGAACCGGCTTTGTCATACGCTTTTGTGAATGCTATAACAGTCTTAATCATTGCATGCCCTTGTGCACTTGGACTGGCCACACCAATGTCTGTGATGGTAGGTATTGGAAAAGGAGCACAAAATGGCGTGCTAATAAAAAACGCAACTGCATTAGAGAAATTAAACAAGGTAAATGTCCTCATTACTGATAAAACAGGAACACTTACAGAAGGCAAACCATCAGTTGAAAGAGTTGTGGCTATTGACGGACAAGATGAAGCTGATTTAATAGCATTAATAGCTTCCTTGAGTCAAGAGAGTGAACATCCTCTTGCGGCGGCAATCCTAAATTTCGGAAGAGAAAACAAAACTGTAATTCAAACCATTAAAGGTTTTAAAGCCATTCCAGGCAAAGGCGTTACGGGTGAATTCAATGAGAAAAAAATATTTTTAGGCAATGACAAATTGCTTAATGAATTTGAAATTAATTGTCAGACTGAATTATCATCAGCAATTGAAGAAGAGCAAAAAACGGGTAAAACCGTCTCCTACATAGCCATTGAGAATCAAGTTCGAGGATATGTATGTATAAAGGACAAGATTAAGATTACGTCTAAAGCCGCCATTCATTCGCTTCAAGAACAAGGGATTGAAGTGATAATGCTTACTGGCGACAATGAAAATACGGCGCAAAATGTAGCTGCAGAATTAAACCTTAAAAACTATGAAGCTGCATGTTCCCCGGGAGACAAGTTAGAATTCATCAGGTCATTACAGCAAAAAGGAAAAATTGTAGCCATGACAGGTGACGGCATTAATGATGCCCCAGCACTCGCCCAATCGGATATTGGAATAGCCATGGGAACGGGCACCGACGTTGCGATTGAAAGTGCAGCAATAACACTGGTAAAAGGTGATTTAAATGGCATTGTAAAGGCTCATAAATTGAGTAAAGCGGTAATGAAGAACATCAAACAAAATCTGTTCTTTGCCTTTTTCTATAATATATTAGGTTTACCAATTGCAGCAGGTCTGCTATTTCCATTTTTCGGACTACTACTTTCTCCTATGTTGGCCGCGGCCGCTATGAGCTTTAGTTCTGTATCCGTTATAGCCAATGCATTAAGGCTACGAGGTACTAAACTTTGATCAGTTGATCTCTTCCTCTTTGTTACCTTCAGTATTATTGTTCTTGCGGTTCTTTTCTTTTTTTGGTTTTGGCGTCTTGTTCTTCTTTTTGAAGAAATTAAAAACACCTTTCTTCTCTGGAATACTGTCATTTGCAATAGTATCCGACATGAAAGCCTCAAGGTCTTGTTCAATTGATTCAATCTCCAGGGGCCTTCTGGGTTGAGGAAAAAGATGCCCAAACCTCTTATTATAATTCTCTTGATCAATATTATGCGGTGGATTCCTAATCGGCACAGTTAACACATATTCAACGGGCAAATTCGTCTGGACAGAATCAATTACAATCTCACTATTAAATCTTACAGTCTCTTTATTCATATAAAAAACAACCTCGGGTTCAATCACATCAAGTTTCCAATAAGGCCTTTTATTAAAGGTTCTGGCGAGCAGATATGGGTTTTCTACAACAGGTCTTTCCGGACGTATCCATACCTTGGCAAGAATGAATTCTGATCGATTGCGCTGCGAATCAAAATCTCCTTTTGGCACAGTATCTCCATTCGCTACTTCAAAAGGGGAAAACATCTCGTCTCGGTAATTATTATCAAGAATTAAACTGCTCTGATAGGCTGGGCATACCAATTTCTCTGAGCATGCTGAGAACAGGCACAAAAGTGAAATTACAATACCGGTTGTTTTATTCATTTTCTATCGAAAAAGGGGGATAAAGGTATTTAATTTCTTCAAAAGGAATAACAAATGATATTGATCAAATAGTATTCCACCCCGAACATCAATATTAACAGTACCAAATACACTTTTCTGAACGTAAATAACTGTGATTATTATACCTAATAAGACACTGGTTTTGACACTAAATCCTAGTAAAAGAAGTATTTTTAGCTATGTTAACTGATATTTGGCAGGTCATATCTCCCTTCATCATTCCAATCTATTTTGTAGCAATATTAGCTATCGCTGCAAATATGTTGCTTGAGAATAGAAACCCTCTCAAAACTCATTCCTATTTTCTCCTCATGCTTCTTTTACCGGGTATTGGGATAATCATCTATCTCTTTTTTGGTCAACAATTTAGAAAACGCAAAATATTCTCGAAAAAAAAGTTAATTCATTCAGCATTCGGTAAAGAATACGTTGATAAATTTCTTAGCCCTGAATTCAAGGAAAGTATCCCTAAACACCCCGAAGGACTTAATTTTGATAAACTCACTACCTTCTTAAGTCGTGACCTATCACCCTTATCGTCAAATAATAATGTGCGAATTCTCAAAAATGGAGAAGAAAAATTTCCAATACTTATTGAAGCACTCAAGGCAGCTAAATCTCATATACATATAGAATATTATATCTATTCTGATGATGATATAGGCAAACAGGTTTCAAAAATACTGATCGAAAAAGCCCATGCTGGTGTTGAGGTAAGGCTTATGGTAGATGGTGTTGGCAGTTTTAAACTCAAACGAAAATTCTTTAGAACACTCAGGGCCGCTGGTATTCAAGTTCACGTCTTCATGCCCGTTCTATTCCCACTTTTTACAAGTAAAATAAACTACCGTGACCACCGTAAAATCGTTGTTATTGATGGTACAAAAGGCTTCACCGGTGGCTTAAATTTGGATGATAGGTACTTGAATAATGGAAAGCATAAGTTGTTCTGGCGCGATACCCATCTTATGCTTGAAGGAGAAGCGGTTAAATCATTACAATTCCTTTTTCTAGTTAATTGGATGTTTGTAGGTAAAGAAGTATTTAAAGCCACTGAAACATATTTCCCAACGATTGATTTGAAAGCAAAAAAATATGTTCAAATCAATGCTAGTGGGCCTGACTGGGAATTAGCGAGTATCATGGACTCTTTTTTTGTGGGCATCAATTCGGCTAAAAAGAACATCCGCATTGTTACCCCCTATTTCATTCCTAACGAAAGCATACTGAATGCAATACTAATGGCTGCCAGAGGTGGGATTGACGTAGAAATCATGTTACCAATGAAATCAGATTCATGGATTGTACAATCTGCCTCTATGTCTTTGCTGGAGTCCTTGCTCAAGAGTAATATCAAAGTGTATTTTTATACCAAGGGCTTTGTCCATGCAAAAGTCTTAACAGTAGATAATTACTTTTCTTCTGTTGGTACCGCAAATATGGACATGCGTAGTTTCGATTTAAACTATGAGGTGAACACCTATATGTACAATAGTTCTTTGGCAAATGAGCTCAACGAACAATTTGAAGAAGATAAGAAGGAGTGTATTCAAATTAAACTCGAAGATTGGCAAAAAAGGAGTCTCGGTAAAAAACTCTTAGAATCTGTGGCTAGGTTATTGGCACCATTGCTTTAAACAGGGTTATAATTTGAATGTTTTTTATGTTACCTTAAATTAGACCTCAGAAACCATTAAAATGAAAAAGTATTTTTTACTGTATCTTTTGATTGCCCCGCTATTCATACATTCTTGCAGCAATAAGGATGTTGAATCGGATACAGATGAGCCTTATGTTATCCTAATTTCCTTTGATGGCTTCAGAGATGATTATGTAGAAAAATTCAACGCTCCCAATTTCAAAACATTTATAAGCAAAGGCGCTTCCGCAGTCTCAATGACTCCATCTTATCCAAGTAAAACATTCCCTAATCATTATTCAATTGTAACCGGATTATACCCAGGCAACCACGATCTTGTTGACAATACGTTTTATGATCCTGCACGAGAGACTACCTATTCAATTGGAAACACAGCACTAGTCGGTGATGAATACTATTATAGCGGTCTCCCTTTGTGGCAATTGGTTCAGCAAAACGGGATGAAATCAGCCTCCTATTTTTGGGTTGGTTCCGAGGCGAAAATTGCAGGAAGTTATCCAGACTACTATGAAATTTATAATGGTAGCGTACCAAACGAGAGCAGAATAGATGCCGTCATGGATTGGTTAAGCCTTCCGAAACAAGATAGACCTAGGTTCATTTCCCTTTACTTTTCCTTAGTAGATTCTGAAGGGCATAATTCAGGACCTAATTCTGAAGCCACGGGAGCCGCTGTACTTGAATCCGACAGGTTACTCGGAGTACTAATGAGTCAATTAGAAAATTCCAATTTAAATGTCAATGTTATCCTGACTTCCGACCATGGAATGTATGAGATTCAAAATGTTCCAGAAACCTATATTTATCTCGATGATATTTTTGAAGGAATAGATATCTCAGGCCAAAAACTAATAAATAATCGAATGCATACTCACCTTTTTATAGACGATGCAGCACTTGATGAAGAAATTTATGATTTAATCAAACCCAGAGAAGATCGATTTGTCATTTACAGAAAAGAAGAAACACCCGAACATTGGCATTATCGCTATAGTGAAAGGATTGGAGACTACTTTTTGGTAGCCGAACCTGGTCATTATTTTACCACGCGTGAAAAGCAAACTTCAAATACATTTGATGGGCGTGTGCGTGGAGATCATGGGTTTGACCCATACATAACACCAGAAATGGGAGCAATATTTTATGCACAAGGTCCTAATATCAAGCAAGGTGCTGAAGTTCCAAAATTCAACAATGTCCACGTTTACCCATTAATCACTGAGATATTAGGGATCAACCCTCCAACCAGTATTGACGGAAAACTCGCTGTACTCAATGCTATATTAAAGGATTAGTATAAAATTTGAATAAAGCTGATGCAAGTCATTTTTGGCAACCCATGTTTCTATGTATGTTTGTTCTTGAATTTTAATTGATGAGTCAAGCAAAAACAAAGAATCTCAGAAACATATGGTACGTAGCTTGCCATTCAGGTTTCCTTGTAAAAGGCAAAACTATTGAGAAGGAAATTGATGGCGATAAAATATTATTTGGCAGAGATGACACAGGTAAAGTTTTCGCACTAAAAAACCAATGCCCTCATCGCGGAATCCCATTGACTTACGGTGAGTTTGATGGTAAAGAAATTGAATGCTGTTACCATGGTTGGAGATTCAAGACGAATGGTATATGTTCGAAAATCCCCGCATTACCTCCTGACTCTAAATTAGATGTATCCAAAGTAAGAGCGCCTTATTTCTTAACTCGGGAAATGAATGGCATTGTATTCATTTATATGCCTAGAGACATGAGAAAGCCTGAGCAAATGGATGAATCTCTTTTCCCTAAGATACCATTACCGGAGGGTGAGCACTTTGATTATGTAACTGCAGGATTCATGGGGTGTAGCTTAGATCATTCCGTCATTGGCCTTATAGACCCCGCTCATGTGCCTTATGTACATCAGTCTTGGTATTTTAGAAACAAAAAAAACGCTAAGCTCAAAACTAAAAAATTCGCTCCTTCTCATTTAGGCTTTACAATGGTGCGACATGAGCCTTCCAAAAATTCTGCAGCTTATAAACTGCTTAAGAAAGAACAAACCACCGAAATTAGTTTTCAAGTACCTGGAATAAGAATTGAGCATATTAAAGTTGGTGAGGATGACATAATCTTACTGACTGCGCTTGTTCCGATAAATGCTGAAGAGACTGAACTCATTCAATTCATCTATACTAGTATCAGTTGGGTAAAAATATTTAGGCCAATCTTTTATTCCTTTGCCAGAAGATTTGTAAAGCAAGACATCGATGTTTTCAAAAAGTTGAAGGAGGGCTTGCAAAATAATCCCCCACTAATGCTAATGGGAGAGCCGGATATACAGGCAAAATGGTACAATGCGATTAGGACGCGTTATGACAAAAGTCAAGAAGAACAAATCCCTTTTGAAAACCCTGTAAAAGCAGAAACATTACAGTGGCAAACTTGATTGTGAATCAGATTTAAAGTTTCGAGAACTCCTCTTTGACCTTTTTAGGTAGGCTTTGTACAATTAGATCATACGAATGATCAACCAACTCTTTGAATAAATTTTCAGAAACAGTCCCGCTGGTCATTACAGAATTCCAGTGCGCCTTATTCATGTGCCAACCTGGTTTAATTCCAGCTTCTCTTTCCCGTAATTCAGCAGCATACTCAGGGTCACATTTAAGGTTGACGAACTCATATGTATCAATGCTTGTAACTGCAAACATTTTGTTCATTACTTTGAACACCAAAGTTTCTGGTCCGAAAGGAGTGCCTTCCGAAGTACCTTTCTTTGACAAACAATACTCTCTGAATTCATCTAGATACATGATGAATTAATTACATTCTTGAAATATAACGGCCGATAATAATTGCCATGGCAACTAAGAACATGATGATTGAAATCTTATTGACACCGTGCATCATCCTTAAATTGAAACTTGCTGGTTTCGAGGGATCCTTCTTCCTGAAGAAATAACCCAATAACTCACCCATCCCAAAAAACTCTTTAGGTGTCAATTTATCATTTTTTTGATCTTTGTTTTTTTCTTCTGACATCGTTTTAGATTTACTCATTTACAAATTCAGGCTCAAGCCATTTATCATCATTCTTAATGATCTCGATCAATTCATCTACTGCGTTTTCTGAAGGCACTCCTCTTTTCACCACTTCTTGTCCCTTATACAATGTTATCTTACCTTTTCCAGAGCCCACATATCCAAAATCAGCATCTGCCATTTCTCCAGGTCCATTTACAATACAACCCATAATGCCAATTTTAACACCTTTAAGATGATCCGTACGCTTTCGAATCATTGCGGTGGTCTCTTGCAAATCAAACAAAGTCCTTCCACAAGATGGACATGAGATATATTCAGTTTTAGTCATTCGAGTCCTGGCGGCTTGAAGTATACCAAAACCTGTTTCATTTTTGACTTTTAAATCAGCGAGAAAATGACTTTTATCTTCTTGACTGTGTGCTTCTAACATTACGCCATCACCATAACCTTCTATGAGTAGTCCCCCCATATCGGTTGATGCATGAATCAGAAATTCTTCTTCATCTCTGATCGTATAATTACGAACTATAATCACTGGTACTTCAAGATTTCTTCTTTCCAATGCAAAGAAAAAACGCCTCAAGGCAGGCATGGCGTGTTCATTACTCGTTGAGAGTAAAACCACCAAATTAGATACCTCTAACAAAGACATGACATCTTCAGAAATTTCATCACTGTCCAGCTTAAGGAAATTAATTTCCTCGTCACTAGATTCAGCTACTTCTAATTCGCTCAGCGTGAAAACAGGATGCCGATTCTTTTTATCTTCTAGCTTATTCCAAGCAGGATAATCGATCAATTCGCGTAATCCATTTGGCAACATGAACTGCACTTCATTTTTACCTGAATAAACATAATCACAGCCCTGATCATTCATTCTCCATTTATCAGGCTCGGGAAGGTAAAAATGGCCCAGGCTTTTGAGGTCACTAACCACGGGTGTTTTCAAACCTCTTATGTCAGCAATTACTCTTGGGACATTCCTATTTCCAATATTGATTACTTCTCTAGACTTTCTTTTGTGGTATTGAAAAGGATTAATAGGATTAAACTCTATCGCAGCTATTGGTGCATGCCCTTTCCTGTTGGAATACCTATCAATTAATTTCTGTGCAACAGGCGCTTCTAATTCCGGCGCTTCTGTCAAAGAAACACGAACAGTATCTCCAATGCCATCTTCGAGTAGCGTACCTATTCCAACAGCTGATTTAATACGCCCATCTTCCGCTTCACCTGCTTCTGTAACACCCAAATGTAGGGGGTAGGGCTTCATACCCTCTTCCTCCATCTTTTGCACTAGCAAGCGGTATGCCTGTATCATGATTTGGGTATTGCTCGCTTTCATTGACAAGACGATCTGATGATAGTCCTCTGCTTCACAGATTCGCAAGAATTCCAAAGCAGATTCAACCATGCCTAAAGGTGTATCTCCATACCTGCTCATGATACGATCCGATAAAGAACCGTGATTAGTACCAATTCTCATCGCTGTGCCGTACTCTTTACAAATGGCAATTAGCGGTGTAAATCGTTCTTTAATTCGTGCTAATTCTTCAGCATATGTCGCATCGGTATATTCGATGTTTTGAAACTTCTTCTTATCTGCATAATTGCCGGGGTTTACCCTAACTTTCTCTACAATCTTGGCGGCTAGCTCAGCAGCATTCGGTGTAAAATGAATGTCTGCTACCAAAGGTGTCTCGTATCCCCTGCTCCTTAGCCCTTCTTTAATTAAACTTAAATTCTCAGCTTCTTTCAGACTTGGTGCAGTAATCCGAACAATTTCACAACCAGATTCTATCATCCTGATCGACTCGGCTATTGAGCCCTCAGTGTCCATTGTATCTATGGTGGTCATAGATTGCACCACTATTGGATTGTCACCACCAATGATCACATTCCCAATTTGGACAGGTATAGTTTCCCTTCGGCTGTATTCAACAAGACTATTGCAATACTTTTTAGAAGTTTCAGTGTTATTCATCAAAAATGTCTCTTACCTCAAATTTAACCTGATTGAATCAATAATCGTATTTTATAGACGGATAAACTTAGCATTATGAAAATCATTTTTTTAGACCACGTATTCAACAGACTAAATGATATGAAGAGACGCTTGGTTTGACACGTTTTGAAGATAAAGTAAGCTGAGGATCATTTCCATTTATGATGATTTCAGAATAATCCGGAATAGCTATTTTCAAAAAAAATGAATTAAGATTTATACTATGTAACTGTACGAATACACATTGCTTTTAATGTTGAGAATAAAAATTTTAGCGATTTTCAATCTTCCTTGAGAGCTAAAGGCGTTAAATTTTATTTTGAAGATTATCATTGGTTTCACTCTATATATAAATTACCTAGAAGGCTATAAGATAGATCTCACTAATAGAATGAAAACAACTTAAATGTCTCCTAACTGTGGCCGCACTAAAATTTCCTCTACAACGGCACTGTCTGATAAAGTATACGCGCCATAAATTGTACTCGCAATATCGCCTGCTTTAATAAATCGTGATGAGGGCAAGTCAACCCCTTCCCAGCTCGCAGTCAATGTCGCACCTGGTAATACAGAAGTCACTTTAATTCCAAATGGCTTCATTTCTTCTCTCAAGGCCTTTGTGAAACCAAGCAAGGCAAATTTTGAAACTGAATAGCTCCCGCCATTTTCGTAGGCTTGAATACTGGCAACAGAACACATGGTGAAAATATGACCAGACTTCTTAGTTTTCATGGATTCGATAAGTCCCCTAGTTAAATAATAGGCACTGTACAAATTTGTTTCGATCATCAATTCTAGATTGCCATCATCTTCGCTATGAACAGTACCTGGAATAAACAGGCCTGCATTATTGACCAAAACATCAATTGGCCTACCAATATCCTTAATGAATTTTATGAATTGAGCTATGTCCGATTTATTAGATAAATCAGCTTGTAGATAAAAGAACTTTTGACCAGAGAAATTGGAAGTAAATTCATTAGAAAGGTTTTCTAATTCTGTCAAATTTCTTGAACAACTAATTACATCAAATCCTTGGGACAGAAATTTCAGCACTGTTGCTTTGCCAATTCCCTTTGTTCCTCCGGTGATTACAGCAAGCTTATTCATTGAATGGTAATATTTTAGAATTTACACGTTAAGAAGAATTGATATTACTTCTCTTTTATCTGAAAAGGAAGGAATATTTTCAATCAAGTTTTGTTACTTTAACGCAATATAAACAATCACTGCAATCAAAATCAGCGGTTATTGAAGTAAAATATATACATGCGCAGAATTGGTCAATACAT
>Ga0115558_1002169_pt1 | contig 11740 bp, 10 predicted proteins | sample COGITO_mtgs_1104_4_FD_87279 | JGI IMG/M metagenome (GOLD analysis project Ga0115558, IMG submission 87279) | Pelagic marine microbial communities from North Sea - COGITO_mtgs_110426 | ecosystem: Environmental > Aquatic > Marine > Epipelagic | place: Germany:Helgoland, sampling site Kabeltonne... | reverse complement strand
ATTTCTGAAAGCCGCTTCCATTTGGGAGCGGCTTTTTTCTTGGCAATCGCGCTGTCCTGCCGCGGGATGCTTTTTAACTTATGCCACACAACGTCGCTTACTTTCTGGCTGAACAAGCTGCTCAGCATCCTGATGGCGCTGCGGTGCGTGCGCCTGTTGGGCGTGAGGCTGATGGCGCGATTCGCTATGTCGAACGCAGCTTCTCGCAGCTAGATGCGGAGGCGTCAGCGACGGCGCATTACTTCGTTGCACGGGGTATTAAGCGCGGCACACGTGTGCTGCTGATGGTCAAGCCAGGTTTGGATTTGATTCGTATTGTGTTTGCGCTGTTTCGTATCGGGGCAGTGCCGATCGTGATTGATCCGGGTATGGGGCTAAAGCGCTTCCTGCGTTGTGTGCGGCATTCGCAACCGGAGGCCGTGGTTGGCATACCTGCCGCGATCTGGGTGGCGCGACTGTTTCGACCAAGTTTCCGTGGGGTGTCGGTGAAGCTCTCGGTCGGTTCTGGATTCGAGAAAAAAATCGCTCAATATAACGCGCAGGGAGATTTCTCAGTCGTCGATTCTGCGGAGAACGAATTGGCCGCAGTCTTGTTTACCTCTGGTTCGACCGGACCGGCGAAGGGTGTTTGCTACGCACACGGCATGTTTGTAGCGCAGGTGGTGGCGATTCGTGCGCAATATGGCATTGCGCCTGGCGAAGTGGATTTACCGATGTTGCCCGTGTTTGCTCTATTTAATCCTGCGCTGGGGATGTGCACTGTGGTGCCAGAGATGAACCCAAGCCGGCCTGCGACGGTCGATCCGGAAAAGATTGTACGGGCAATACAGCAGAACTCGGTGACCAATAGTTTTGGTTCGCCAGCGTTGTGGACTAAGATCGCGCGTTACTGTGAGGCGCATGCAGTGACGCTGCCGAGTGTGCGACGTATTTTAATGGCAGGTGCGCCTGTGCCGCCAGCGTTGATGCGGCAGATGGAAGCAATCATTCCGAATGGTGAAATCCATACGCCGTATGGCGCGACTGAGGCTTTGCCAGTGAGCTCGATTGCATCGACGGAGGTGTTGAGTGAAACTGCGGTGCGCACAGCGTTAGGCGACGGGACATGTGTTGGTACGCCGCTGCCCGGTGTGAATGTGCGGATCATTGAGCCAGTTGCTGGGCCGATTGCTACGCTTGCTGAAATCGTGGAACTACCAGTCGGTGAGATTGGCGAAATTATCGTGAGCGGGTCGTCGGTCACGCGTAGCTACGATAAGCGTCCAGATGCGGATGCAGATTCAAAGATTGCCGATGGCCAGCAGCATTGGCACCGAATGGGCGACCTAGGATGGATCGGTGAAGCCGGGCGACTGTGGTTCTGTGGGCGCAAGGTGGAGCTTGTGCAGGCAGCTGAGGGGCCACTCTACACGGATTGCTGTGAGGCGATTTTTAATGTACATCCACAAGTGTTTCGCTCGGCGCTGATTGATGTCGGAAGGGGGCGTCCCGCGATCGTAATCGAGCCAGAGACGGGCGCATTTCCGACGGGTGATTCAGCGCGAAAAGAGTTTATCGAGAGTCTACGTAAGATCGCACAGCAACATGCCATGACCAGTGAGATTGACACGTTCTTTTTTGAGAAATCGTTTCCAGTGGATGTGCGGCATAATGCGAAGATTCATCGTTTGTCGCTTGCGAGGAAGTTTGCAGGTGCATAAGTCTGCCCATAGATGAAAATTTTGGTGACAGGAGGCGGTGGCTTTGTGGGTGGCTATATAATTGAGCGCTTATTGGCGCGTGGCTACACCGTACGCTCTATCGGTCGATCGCCACAACCGCAGTTGGAGGCGCAGGGAGTGGATGTCGTGTGTGGCGATCTTACTGATGCATCGGCGCTGTCGGCGGCATGCGAGGGAGTGAGTGCGGTGTTTCATGTGGCGGCGCGTGCGGGCGTCTGGGGTAGTTGGGAGAGCTATTATCAGCCCAATGTTGTTGGCACGCGTAATGTCGTGGCGGCATGTCGTGAGCAGGGCGTCGGTCGTTTAATCTACACCAGCACACCAAGTGTGGTGTTTAATGGCCAGCCGATCTGCGGCGGCGATGAGTCGCTGCCGTACGGAAAAAATTGGCTGTGTCATTATGCGCAAACGAAGGCGATTGCTGAGGAAGAAGCGTTGGCTGCGAATTCGGAGACTTTGAAGATTGTGGCCTTGCGGCCGCATCTAATCTTTGGGCCAGGTGATCCACATCTTTTGCCGCGTGTGATTGCGAGTGTGCAAGCGGGCCGTTTGAAAATCGTGGGCGATGGGCGCAGTCGAGTGGATGTGTCATATGTGGGTAATGTAGCCGACGCACATTTGGATGCTTTCGATGCCTTAGCCGCAGGCAAGGGCGCAGGGCAGGCATATTTTATTTCACAAGGAGAGTCGGTCGAGCTCTGGCCGTGGGTAAATTCGATTTTGAAGGACTTAGGCCATCCGCCTTTGACTAGCAAAATCCCATTACCTGTGGCGTATACTGTGGGTGCCCTGTGCGAGGGGTTGTGGAAAGTGCTCGGCCGTCGGCATGAGCCGCCAATCACTCGATTTGTCGCTGTGGAGTTGGCTAAGGATCACTATTTCGACATCAGTGCAGCGCGCCGAGATTTAGGCTATTTAGCCAAAGTACCAATGGTAGAGGCACTGAATCATACGATATTAGACTTAAAGAAACGTGGTTTCTAAATGTTATATTAGTAATAATCCTTATTGACGATCGAGTTGCTGATCCGTGGATTCATCGAGTGAGTATTGAGAGCATAGATAGTTTAACAGTGTTGCTTTTGGTCATGTGTGCGGTGCTTCTTGGGGGCATTGTATTATTGGCTGGCTTGTTGTTACGCAAACCCAAGCCAGCGCTCATTGCGCCGCTTGAGCCAAAAGAGGAGCCGGTAATGGCAGAGGCCTCTCGCATTGATCCGGCTTCGAACACTTTGTTTGCCACGCTTTCGCATGAATTACGTACCCCGTTGAATGGGCTGTTGGGAGTTGCTCAATTAATGCAAGAAGAACTGCCGAGTGAAAATGGTGTGGCGATTGAGGGCTGTGCGCGGCACATGATGGCAGTCATCGGCACGATGGTGAATTTATCGAAGATACAAAGCGACTGGAATGACTTGCCGGAATATCGTGAGTGGGTGAGTCTGCATGATTTGATGGAGCAGATTAAGAAGGATTTAATCTTTCGTGCTGATTTACGTGGGCTCAAGTTTGAGCTGAGCCATCAGGACAAGTCTTTGCGCCTGCGCGGCGATAGCGATCACCTGCGGGCGATCATAGAGAATACTCTGTTAGGTTCAATTGAGAGTGTATCTTTAGTGAATATTCCGACTGAGAAAAAGGTGTTGCAGGTCTCATGGCGGACAGATGGAGCAGATGTTAAAGTTGATATTGTGAATCCTTGTGAGGAGACTTCTCAAGAGCGCCAACAAGAGATACAAAAAGTTTTCTTGATGACGACGGGGGCGAATCATAAGCGTATCAAAATGGAGTATTTGTATTGGGCGGTATCGTCTGCATTATTGGAGCGCTATAATGGCATAATGCATGCGACCCCTGATGACGCGGGTGGGGTGCACACGCAGTTGTCGTTTGAGATGGAGCAGATGCAAGCCTCCGCGAGTAGTGAATTGCCAGTCGGTGGTCTCCGTTTGGATCAGAGTGGTAAGCCGCTCAAGTCGATGTTGGCTCTGCCAGTACGCCTTTCGCTGATTGTGGCAGAAGATGATCCGATTGCTCGCAGTTTGTTAGCTGCAGCGCTGGGTCACATGAAGCAAGAGGTGGTTTTTGCGACGAATGGGCAGGAGGTGATCGATCTAGTCCAGGAATCTAAGGGCTGTGACTTGATCTTAATGGATATTGATATGCCGATTATGGATGGCGTTGCCGCGGCGTTGGCCTTACGAAATGGGGAAGCTGGCGAACTCGGTAAGCATGTGCCGATCGTTGCGGTGACTGCTTTTGGTGTGCTCTCGGACGAGGGGAAGTTTAAGCGGGCGGGGATGAATTACTTTCTGCCTAAGCCAGTGAATCTGAACAAACTGCGCGAAGTACTGCTGGATGTGATTCGCAAGGAGCGTCACGTGGTGGATCCTTGAAAATGAGCAGAGTGGGGCATCCTTGTTTAGCCAAGCATGATGGATGTTAGGCCAACTCGACCTAGCCGATCCAAATCTCTGACCACGTGTAAAACGGAGTAAGTAAGGCTGCGTGTAGTTGGTTGAGGCACATCTACAGGTAAGAGTGGATTTTTAGGAACGTAGTTTTTTAATGCGATTTAACAATAATGCTTGTTGACGATCGAGGTGCTGATCCGTGGATTTATCGAGTGATTGTTGCGAGCTTAAATAGTTTAACGGTATTGCTTTTGGTTCTATTTATGGTGCTCCTTGGGGGCGTTGTATTATTAGTTGGCTTGTTGTTGCGCAAACCCAAGCCTGAGGTTCTTGCCCCGATTCTTAAGGAAGAGGAGCCGGTCCTTGCAGAGGCCACTCGAGTCGATCAGGCTTCGACAGCCTTGTTTGCGACGCTTTCGCATGAATTACGCACGCCGTTAAATGGCTTGTTGGGGGTTGCTCAGATTATGCAAGAGGAGGCCCCGAGTGACGATGGAGTTGCGATCGAGGGTTGCGCGCGGCACATGCTCGCAGTGATCGGGGCTATGGTGAATTTATCGAAGATACAAGCTGAATGGGATGATTTGCCGGAGTATCGAGAGTGGGTAAATCTGTACGACTTGATGGAGCAGATTAAGAAGGACTTGGTCTTTCGCGCTGATTTGCGCGGGCTCAAACTTGAGCTGAGCCATCAAGATAAGTCTTTGCGTTTGCGTGGCGATGGCGATCATCTGCGGGCGATTGTCGAGAACGCTATTCTGGGCTCGATTGAAAGTGTGTCATTAGTGAGGATTCCGACTGAGAAAAAAGTCTTACAGATCACATGGCGAACGGATGGAGTAGATGTTAAAGTTGATATTGTAAATCCTCGTGAGGAGCCTTCTCAAGAGCGGCAACAACAGATCCAGGAAGTCTTCCAGATGACGACAGGGGTGAATCATGCGCGACTGCAGATGGAGTATTTGTATTGGGCGGTATCGTCTGCATTACTGGAGCGCTATAAAGGTGTGATGTATGCGAACCCTTATGAGGCGGGTGGCGTGCACACGCAGTTGTCGTTCGAGATGGAGCAGATGCAAGCCTCCGCGAGTGGTGCATTGCCGACTGGTGGGCTTCGTTTAGATCAAGGCGGGAAGTCGAGCAAGTCGATGTTGGCTCTACCAGTGTGCCTTTCGTTGATCGTGGCTGAGGATGATCCGATTGCCCGCAAGGTGATGGGGACGATTCTGGGGCATATGAAGCAAGAAGTGGTTTTTGCGACAAATGGCCAAGAGGTGATCGATCTAGTGCAGGAATCTAAGGGTTTTGACTTGATCTTGATGGATATTGATATGCCGATTATGGATGGCGTAGCTGCGTCGCTGGCTCTGCGAAATGGGGAAGCTGGCGAACTCGGTAAGCATGTGCCGATCGTTGCGGTGACTGCTTTTGGTGTGCTCTCGGACGAGGGGAAGTTTAAGCGGGCGGGGATGAATTACTTCCTGCCCAAGCCAGTAAATTTGAAAAAACTGCGCGAAGTGCTGCAAGAGGTGATCCGCAGGGATCGTCCTGGGGTGAAAACTTGAAATGAATAGCGTGGGCATTCACCCGCGTTAGCCAATGTCATGGATACTCGGGCGAGCCGTCCTCGCACCTTTTTAAGCGCGTTGCCTTTTTGCTTCGTAGAGGCAGACGGCTGCGGCTGCGGCGACATTGAGCGAGTCGGCTCTGCCTGCCATCGAGATCCGCACGTGCTCGTTTGTATGGCTAAGCCAAAAGTCGCTCAGGCCATCGCTTTCGCTGCCAAACAACAGTGCGGTGGGCTTTTTGTAGTCGATGTCCCAGTGCAGGTTCTTGGTCTCGGGAGTGGTGGCGACGGTTTGAATCTGATGTTTCGTGAGCCATTCTGATAGGTAAGCCTGCTCGGTGCAGATGACCGGTAGTGCAAAAACTAGGCCTTGGGAAGAACGGATGGCGTTGGGGTTGTAGAGGTCAAGTACGCAGTCCACGAGGATCACGGCATCCGCACCAGCACCATCAGCACTGCGGAGGATCGCGCCAAGGTTACCAGGTTTCTCGATGCCTTCGAGTACCAGCAGAAGCGGCGTGGTGGGCAGATCGAATTCCTGGATCGAGTGACTTTGCTGTTTGGCGATCGCGACAATGCCGTCCGGTCCTTCGCGATAGGCAGCCTTACCGAAGGCGTCTTCGCTCATGCGCACCAGCGGTGGGCCTTCATTGCCTAGGGTATTGGCAATAAAGGTTTCGTGCTGAGCAGAAGGGAAGTATTCTGGACAGTAGTAAATGGTTTCGACTTCATAGCCAGAGCCGATGGCGTGACCGAGTTCGCGCAGGCCTTCGACCAGGAAGCGCTCTTGGCGGTCGCGGTGCTTGCGTTCGCGAAGCTTGACGAGATTTTTGACTTGATCGTTTTGGCGGCTCTGAATGTAGGCGTCTTCCATATTATGAAACTTAATAAGGGCAGAAAGTTGTTCGATGGGAAGCTTGTTATGGATTTTTAAGGTTGCAGGATGCGGTTGCATTGTTGAGGGCATTGGGATGCAACCACCGAAAAATTTTGTGCCAGAGCCTTTTGAGTATCATCAAGAAGTCGATGTGACCGTTGAGAGTTTGACGAATCTAGGGATGGGCGTCGCTCGCGTTGATGGCTGGGTGGTGATGGTGCCATTTGTGATTCCTGGTGAGCGAGTGAAGGCGCGCATCTATCGTAACTTTCAAAATTATTCGGATGCTGATCTGCTTGAAGTGCTTGAAGCGTCGCCAGATCGTGTCGAGCCACGTTGCCTGCTGTATCAAAAATGTGGTGGTTGCCAGTATCAGCATATGACCTATGCGCGTCAGTTAAAGGAGAAGGCTCAGCATGTTGAAGAGTTGATGCAAAAGCTCGGAGCGATCAACCATCCGGTGCAGTTGTCGCACGGTTCGCCGAAGCAATATAATTATCGTTCTAAGATCACGCCGCATTATGAGCGTCCAGCGAAAGATGGTACCCAGCCGATTGGATTTTTGCAATACGGTCGCCGTAATCAGATTCTCGATGTCGAGCAATGCCCGATAGCGACCGAGGCAATCAACGCCGCATTGCCGGCAGCACGCGAAGAGGCACGCCTCTCTGGTGGTAAGAAGCGTCGACAGCGTGGTGGCACGATACTTATGCGCGATGTGCTCGAAGGTGTGGTGACTGATCCGCAAGAGATCGTCTCCGAGCGTATCGGGAATCATACATTCCAGTTCAAGGCTGGAGAGTTTTTCCAAAATAATCCCTTTATCCTGCCTGAACTGGTCGAGCACGTGGCGCGTGAGGCATCGCTGCATGGAGCGCGCTACTTAGTGGATGCGTATTGCGGCGTCGGCTTGTTTACGCTTTCGACATCGAAATCGTTTGAATTGTCCGCCGGCGTTGAAATCAGCGAGCCCGCAGTGCGTTGGGCACAGGCGAATGCGACGATTAGTAACATTAAAAATGTGCGCTTCGTGATCGGTAAGGCTGAGGCGATCTTTAATGGTCTGAAGTTCCCTGCTGAACAGACTGCAGTGGTGATCGATCCGCCGCGTAAGGGTTGCGATGCGAGCTTCCGTCAGCAATTGATGCAGTTTCGCCCGCAGCGGATCGTCTATGTGTCCTGCGATCCTGCGACACAGGCACGTGATTTAAAGGAGTTCGTAGAGGCAGGCTACGACATCACTCTGATTCAGCCTTTCGATTTATTTCCGCATACGCGCCATATCGAGAATGTCGTGTCGCTGACTCTCTCTTCGCGCCCACCAGTGGTAGCCGCACCTATATCAGAACAGGAATTGGCTGGCGAAATCGAAAATTAGGGTTGACGCACCCAATCTCAGGCGCATGTTTCTGCCTCTTTTCCCAGAAACCGAATTTATTTTTTATGTCAATCGAAGTAAAAGTCCGTAAGGGCGAGCCCATTGAACGTGCGCTCCGCCGCCTCAAGAAACGCCTCGACCGCGAGGGTACGATTCACACGATCCGTGCGAATCGTTATTTCGTAAAGCCTGCTCAGGTGAAGCGTCGTAAACGTAAGGAACTAGATTTTAATAATATGCTTCGCGTTCGTTACTCGAACATGTAAGTTTATTTGTACGGGTGCTACAGGCGCTTGTTCTTGATTAAGTCCCGGTCCCGCGCATAGCGTGTCGGGACTTTTTTCTGCCCTATTATTGCCATGAGTGATATTTTCGACCGTCTATCTTTATCCACCTGCTGGTGTTCGGCACGGCATACAGATGGCTATGAAATGATCGAAGAGATGGTGGGGCTAGGGTTTAAGCAAATTGAATTGAGTCATGGCATCCGAATCTCCTTGGTGCCAGGTATTCTTCAAGCGGTTGAAGAGGGACTGATTAAGATATCTTCGGTGCATAATTTTTGTCCCTTACCGAATAGCGTTCAGCACGCAGCGCCGAATCTCTATGAGCCATCGACTGCTGATAAGCGGGAGATGCGGTTATGGGATCAATACACAAAGCAGACACTCGATTTTGCGGTTAGGGTGGGGGCAAATCAGATTGTGATGCACTCAGGCCGCACTTGGTATTTCTTCGAGTCACCAGAGCAGAAGATTGATAAGTGGATCGAAGCAGCGGATGTTAAGGCCTGTGATTTGTTGGGAAATAAAGCGTTCGAGGCACGTCGTGATCGTGCGATGAAGCGTATTCGAAAAGCGTCGAAGGGCTCAATGCCACGTATTATACAAAGTTATGAGCGTGCGATTCCTTGGGCGAAGGAGCGTGATTTAAAATTGTGCCTAGAAAATCGCGAAGGCATGGAAGAGATGCCGATCGACTCGGAGTATGCCGATTTCCTTAAAGAACTGACTGAGCCAGAGCATGTCGGCTATTGGCATGATACCGGCCATGCCCAGATCAAGCACCAGCTTGGACTACTCGATCATCGTGAACATTTGACTGCGATGGCGGATCGGTTGACGGGGTTCCATTTACATGATGTGTCAGATGGTGGACGCGACCATCAAGTGCCGGGTACGGGCACGATTGATTTTAAGATGATTGCCGAGTTTGTCCGCCCAGAGCATACGCTGGTACTAGAACTCAGCCCGCGATTGACAACTGAAGAAGTGCTGGCATCCCGTGATTATATCGGTGGTATCTTGGCTTAACCTGCGTGCCACTTTCCCTAGCGTGACAGATTCAGTGCCAGTGGGCACTTTTGGGCGAGGATTGAGTCATTATTATAACTTTGTTAAAGTAGTTATCTTTAATCAAGCAATTGATTGTTAATGACTTATGTATTTTAGGTGAATTGATGCATCAGGCGAATGGATTCAAGGGCGGCTTTGTTAATGCCGCCCTTTTTTGGATAGCCTCCACTGGTTCGTATTGGCGGGTTGTTTTTAACTAAAACTGCCAGCTTTACGCTTGCTTTGCACTGGTAGGCTCGTTTTTCTCTCCGCTTTCTAATTCAGTGGATTAGAGGAAAGTGAGGTCTTTGGCTTCATTCTATGCAAAATTAACCAATCAATAATCACACAAGAAACCATCATTTCTCCCCAGGATTTATCCTCGGGCTTTAAACAAATATCATGGATGTAACACCAAAAGACCTTCTCGACGCAGGCGTTCACTTCGGGCACCAGCTTCGCCGCTGGAATCCCAAGTCCAAGCCATACGTTTTCGATAACCGCAACGGCATCTCCATTATCGATTTGGAGCAGACTCACGCACTGCTTGAAAAGGCATATGCTTTCATCGAAGAGACCGTTGCTTCCGGCAAAGAAATCCTCTTTATCGGCACTAAGAAGCAAGCGCAGGAAATCATGCGTGAAGCGGCAACTGCTTGCCAAATGCCTTTCTGCGTCAATCGCTGGATGGGTGGAGGCCTCACCAATTTCGCAACCATTAAGACTTCGCTCGGTAAATATCGCAAGTTCCTGCAGATGGATACAGACGGCGATCTCGAAAAACTTCCAGGTAAAGAAGAGGCCGCGATTCGCCGCCAAATGAGCCGCATGAATCGTAATTTCGAAGGTATGCTCAACGTCAGCGAGCTTCCAGCCGCACTCTTCATTGTCGACACTAAGAATGAAGAAATCGCAGTTGCAGAAGCACGTCGCCTCGGCATTCCTGTGATCGGTCTTGTTGATACAAATTCTGACCCAACAATCCTCGACTACCCAATCCCGGGTAATGATGACGCTGTTAAGTCCATTCGTATCATCGTAGAGACCATTCTCGAAGCAGCTCAAAACGGCCTCGCTCATCGTGAAGCTAAGAAGGTGCAAAAGAGCGCTCCTTTGGTTCGTGAGCAAACTTTCGAGCAGCAAGAAGACGTCGACGTGACTCTTCCTGAAGGTTACGGCGAAGACGAAGCAAAGCCTGCTGCTGAGTAATCAGTTTCAGAGTGCTTTTCAAATTTTCACATTATTAAAATATAGAAACATGAGTGTTCAAATTACAGCAAAGATGGTTGGCGAACTGCGCGAAAGCACAGGAGGCGGACTAATGAATTGTAAGAAGGCGTTGGTTGAAACTGACGGCAACTTCGAAGAGGCAGCCGCTCTCCTCCGCAAGAAGGGTGAAGCGACCGCAGCAAAGAAAGCTGGACGTGATGCATCCGAAGGGATTATCGAGACTTACATCCATCTCGGTGGTAAGGTCGGTGTAATGGTCGAACTAAACTGCGAAAGTGATTTCGTCGCGAAAAACGATGATTTCAAGGCTCTCGCTCGTGATATTGCAATGCACATCGCGGCTGTAGACCCAGCCTGTATCTCTCGTGATGACATTGATCCATCGATTATCGACGCTGAACGTAAAGTCGTCGAAGCGTCGGCTGTAGGTAAGCCGGAAGCCGCGATTTCTAAGATCGTTGAAGGTAAGCTTAACAGGTTCCTCGCTGAATCTTGCTTGCTAGAGCAAGCATTCGTGAAGAACCCCGATCAGACCGTTCAGGAATTGTTGACAGCTATGATCTCCAAGATGGGAGAGAACATGGTGGTTAAGCGTTTCGTCCGCTATCAGATCGGCGCTTAAGACGTCTTCGTTTTATAACATTTCTAAAAGCCTTTCGTTCTTTGAGCGAAGGTTTTTTTGTGGGTGGAGAGGCAGCGCCTTGCGCTGCTGCTGACAGATGTAGCCATGGTGCTCTGCGCTGTGTAATATCATTTCAGAGGGTCTGTTGCTTTCAAGGGAAACGCTCGGTCACTTCCAGCCTTGCGTATGAAAATGGGGAAGCAGTGGACTTTTTTCGCACTGCTCGGAACCCTCCATTTATCTACCCAACCAACCGCCCTAGCACTGACTGCAGTACTGGTCGAATATGATCAGCCAACTCTGGGTTTGCGTATGCCACCCAATTCACCGCACTGGTCGTATCAAGTTGGCAATTCAGTGGGCTGCCGTCGGGGTGCTCGACGATGCATCCAGCCTCTTCTAGGATCAATGCACAGCAGACATCGTATGGGTGCGCGCTGAGATTTTCTTCGATGTCCAAGACGCGAAAAACCAGCGGGCGGATATCAGCCACGAAGCGGTCGTGCCCACTTAAGATTTCGTAGAATTGTCCGCCGGTAGAGATATACTGATCGTTAAATACCAGTGGCGTGCCGTCGCTCGATTCACCGTAGAGTT